>Ga0187842_1000247_pt1 | contig 28886 bp, 26 predicted proteins | sample SpaLakP09_SKY_41_FD_134514 | JGI IMG/M metagenome (GOLD analysis project Ga0187842, IMG submission 134514) | Oligotrophic lake water microbial communities from Sparkling Lake, Wisconsin, USA - SP09_SKY_41 | ecosystem: Environmental > Aquatic > Freshwater > Lake | place: USA: Sparkling Lake... | reverse complement strand
CCGGAGTTGGTCGGCCCCAGCACGGCAATGAAGCGGCGCTTGATGCGGCGCGCCACCTCGAAGGTGGCAGGATACTCGGCCAGATTGATGCTCTGGCGCGTACGCTCGGCGTGCTGCTCTTCCATTTCGCGCTCGACCGCGTGTTCCAGCCGCTGGCGCAGGCGGTCGAACACGATGCCGGCCGGTTCGGCCAACTGCATGCTCGACAACGCATCGAGAAACGGCGCGGCATCGATTTCGCAATCGTCGCAGGCTTCGGCGATCTCCACCACAAACGCGGCCACTTCCTGATACAGCGCATCGGCCGCCGCAGCACTGGTGCGCTCGCGCAGGGTAGCGCTACGCGTGGCCACGTCCATCTTGCGCCACTTCGAGGCCTTGGCCAGCACGCCGTAGGCCGGCACCAGATCATAGGCTATGAGCCGGCCCGCATATGGCACGCTGCCGCTGAAACGCAGGAACACCCGGCCATCCTGCCGCGCCAGCTGCACGCCCTGCGCCGTCAGATCGAGCTGACGCATCAACTCGTCATCTTCCAGTTGTTCGGGATCGGCAGCAGGCAGGCGGGAAGATGGCGACATCATGAGCAGTTTCGGCAATTTCTGAATAAGGGGCGGAATTTTAGCAGGTGGTGATAGTTGGTGAGAAAGCCACAGTCGATGGCCTACTATAATCTTGCGCTAGTCAGCTCTGGCTGGCTAACTTATGCTGTCAACCTTGAGTACATAACAATAACCGATCTGGAAGGACTTTATGGGCATGGTATTCTGCCGCGGCTGCGGCAAAGAAATTCACGAAACAGCACCCTCTTGCCCGCACTGCGGTGCACCGCAAAATGTCGGCGGCAATGGCGGCCCCCGCTCGGGAAAAGACTTCGTCGTCACCGTTCTGCTGTGCTTCTTCCTCGGCATGTTCGGCGTGCACCGTTTCTATGTCGGCAAAGTCGGCACCGGCCTGCTGATGCTGTTCACCTTCGGCGGTCTGGGCATCTGGACGCTGATCGATTTCATCATCATCGTGCTCGGCAACTTCACCGATAGCGACGGCCTGAAAGTCAAAAACGGCTGATCCTCCCTTTGTAATTCCACGGATTTCTGGCACCATAAGCCGGTTTACACCGGTTTCCTGCCAGAAGTCCTCATGCCTTATTCCATCGCCAGTCCCGTCCACAGCGAGCTTATCATCAAGAAAAGCCGCTTCATTGCCTGCGTCCAGCCCATGACCGACCGCGCTGCGGCGCAGAAAGTGGTGGCCGAGCTATGGGCCCAGCATCCGGGCGCCGTGCACGTCTGCTGGGCACTGCTGGCGGGCGGCCAGTCCGCCGCCGTCGATGACGGCGAACCGAGCGGCACGGCCGGCCGGCCCATGCTCGATGTGCTGCGTCATCAGGATCTGGAAGGCGTGCAGGCCACGGTCGTGCGCTATTTCGGCGGCGTCAAGCTGGGCGCTGGCGGCCTGGTACGGGCCTATACGGACAGCGTGGCGCAGGCCCTGCTCAAGGCAGAAAAAGTCGCCATCATCAAATTGCAGCAGCTGCGCTGCAGCGCCCCCTATGCCATGGAAGGCCTGGTGCGGCGCGAAATCGAACTGGCTGGCGCCACCCTGACGCAAGTCGGCCACAGCGATCTGGTGCAATTCGAATTCCAGCTAGCCGACACGGCCGCCGCCGCGCTGGTCAGCCGCCTCAACGAAGCCGGCCATGGCCGGCTGCAATGGCTGGCCGACGACCAGCCCTAAGCCACGCTCCACGCTATTTGATACGCTTGACGCGCGGCGAATTCGAAGCGCCTTCGATATCCATATAGATCGCGCCCATCATGCCTTTTTCCAGCTTGACCTTGGGATTGACCAGATCGAGTATGGCCTGGCTGTCGTCGACGATCATCCACACCTGGCCATTGGCCAGACGGATGCGCTGCTTGGGTACCCAGCCGTCGAATTCGCCCACGATGGAACTCTCAATGAATTCCAGTTTGGCCGCAGGACTGTTATGTTCATTGCCGAAGCCGCGTTCGAGGTCGGCCTTGCTGGGCACATACGGGGCCGCTGCCACGGCAGCAGCAGGAGCAGCAGCAACTGGCGCGGGCGCCCCTAGCTGGATGGCGTCGTAGCAGCCTAAGCGCGCCTGGCTATCGCTCAGCTGGCGGCAGCGCAGCATGGCTGCATCGTCGGCCAGCGCCGCGCCCGAGACAAATAACAGAACCCACAGTGATTTCATTGCCGCACTTTCAAAGTGTTGAAGGTACCACGATTATATCGTCGAAACCGCCAGCCGTGCCGCGCCTCCCTGAGGCCGCCAAGGCGCACGCTGCTGCACCCGGCTAGTCAACAGTTTGCACGGAACGCTCCCAGTCATAAAATTCGCTGATCCGGCCGCAGCCGTATATGAATATACTGAAAAATTCGAACGCAAAGCCGCCGAATGCCTCACGTCTGGCAGAGTAGAGACGCTACAATGCGGACCAGACAGCATGAGGATAGCGACCATCTGCTGCGACCGGCACGCCTGACTACCGAAACCACGACCTATGACACTGAACGTACTCTTTAATCTGCTAGCCGCCCTTGCGCTGCTGGTTCTGCTATATCTGCAGCAACGCCACACCTCGTCCTTTTCCGTGCGCGTATTCACCGGCATGGGGCTGGGCGTACTGCTAGGTGCAGTGCTGCAAGCGATCTACGGTGCCAGCCACGCCGATCTGGTTACCACCGGCAATTACCTCGACATCGTCGGCAGCGGCTACGTCAAATTGCTGCAGATGGTGATCGTGCCGCTGATTATGGTGTCCATCATCGGCGCCATCCTTAAGCTCAAAGGTATCGATGCCCTGGGCAAAATCAGCGCCCTCACCATCGGCACCCTGATGCTCACTACGCTGATCGCTGCCTGTCTGGGCATCCTGATGGCCAAGCTGTTCAGCCTGACCGCCGTAGGCCTGACCGCATCCGCCGCCGACATCGCGCGCGGCGTGTATTTGCAGGGCAAGGTCGAAGCGGCGCAAGCCATCTCCCTGCCCAGCATGCTGCTCAGCTTCATTCCCGCCAATCCCTTCCTCGACATGACGGGCGCGCGCAAAACCTCGACCATCGCCGTAGTGGTGTTCTCGGTCTTTATCGGTGTCGCCGCCAGCGGCATCCATGCAGAAAAGCCAGCCCTGTATGCCAGCTTCGAGCATTTCATACAGGTGGCCCATGCGCTGGTGATGAAACTGGTGCGCATGGTGCTGCGCCTGACACCCTACGGCGTATTCGCGCTGATGGCACAGGTGGTCTCCACTTCCAGCTATACCGACATCCTGCACCTGATCGATTTCGTGCTGGCCTCGTATAGCGCCATCTTGCTGATGTTCGGCATCCACCTGACGCTGATCGCTGCAGCCGGCCTCAACCCGCTACGCTACGTAAAGAAAGTGCTGCCCCTGCTGACCTTTGCCTTCACCTCGCGCAGCAGCGCCGGTGCCATTCCGATGAGCGTAGAGACCCAGACGCTGCGGCTGGGCACGCCAGAAGGCATCGCCAATTTTGCCGCCTCGTTCGGCGCCACCATAGGCCAGAACGGCTGCGCCGGCATCTATCCGGCCATGCTGGCAGTGATGATCGCCCCCACTGTCGGCATCGATCCCTACACCCTGAGCTTCATCGCCCCGCTGCTGGCCATCATCACCATCGGTTCGGTCGGCATTGCCGGCGTGGGCGGCGGCGCCACGTTCGCCGCCCTGATCGTCCTGTCGACCATGAACCTGCCGGTGGCGCTGGCCGGCCTGCTAATCTCCATCGAACCGCTGATCGACATGGGCCGCACGGCGCTCAATGTGAGTGGCTCGGTGACCGCCGGCACGCTGACCAGCCGCATCCTGGGCGAAACCGACCAGCTGGTGTTCAACAGCGATGCCGATCTGCCCGTCGATCAGGAACCTTCAGCCGCCTGAACGGAACTTGCCAGCGATCAGGTGGTCTAACGAATTCGCTTTTTATGAAAGGAATCGTTATGACCACCTCCCGCCCCGCTCTGCGTATCCTGCTGGCCAGCGTACTGGCCCTGACCGCCCTCTCTGCCTGCAACAAGCATCCGGCCGACCAGCCGCCTACGCCGACCACCAGCCCCGAACCTGCCACGCCAGCTCCGGCCACGCCGGCCACCACGCCCGATAATCCGCCGCCGGCCAATCCCGCCAGCAATCCCAACCCACCACCGCCTGCCAGCGCACCGGCGTCTGCCACGCGCCAGTAAGCCGGCCGCATTTGTGCAGACCAAAAAAAGGGCCCGAAGGCCCTTTAGTCAGCAGACTGATGTTAGAACTTGTAGTTGTAAGCCAGGCCGATCAGCTGCAGGTGGGTCTGGTAGGTACCGCGCGTGGTTTCGCCATTGCCGGTGCAGGTGGTCATCAGTGGATTGCACTGGTTGGTGTAATTGATACTTGCGTCCTTGAAGTTCAGGTAGCTGTACGCCAGGTCGATGGAAGCATTGTTCGCCACTTTCCAGTTCGCGCCGAACGAATACTGAATACGGGTGCTGTCTGGCAAAGCAGGATGGGTCAGCTCGGCATTTTTGACTGGCGATTCGTCATACGCCACGCCGGCACGCAGGGTCAGCTTCTCGTTGTAGGCATAGTTGCCGCCCAGCGAAACGCGGATGGTGTTTTTCCACTGCTGGCGAATGACTTCTGCGCCTTCGGTGGTGCCAGGGAACTGGATGTCCAGATCGCCCAGGCGGTTGTGGCGTACAAAGGTGATGTCTGCCATGCCGGACAGTTTCGAATCGAACTGGTGGAACACGTTAGCCGACAGCGTTTCAGGCGTGCGCAGGGCCACCAGTGCCGCCGAATTGGTTTTGTGCGAAGCAGCCGACAGCACGCCGTTTACCACTGGATCGGTGGTAACTTGGGAGAAGTCCCAGACGGTGCTGCCGCGCAGCTGGTGCGAGATCGACGAGCGATAGGCCAGGCCGAAGCGGGTGTTCTGGTCCAGCGTGAACATATAGCCCAGATTGAAGCCCCAGCCCCAGTCTTTACCATCGTTGGAGCCGTGGGCATCGCCTGCCGTGCGCAACAGCGCAGGGTTGCCGCCCAGAGCAGCGATCTGCTTGGCCAGCAAGGCGCCTTGGGCCGCGCCCGCGCCGGTGGACAGGGCAACGATAGAGCCCGGTACGTCTACCGCCTGGCCCAGCTCGGCTTTCATGAACTCGGCATCGATACCGAAACCAAAGGCGTGCTGTTCATTGAGTTTGAACGAAGCCGATGGGTTCAGGGTCAGCGATTGCAGCTTCACATCGGTCAGCGCATAGCGGCCGGTCCAGGTGTTGCCGTAGTTGATTTTCGTACCGTATGGCACGAAGGAACCCAGACCTACGCTCCACTGGTCGTTGATCTTCTTGCTCAGGTAGAACGATGGCGCCATCACTGCGGTCGGCACATAGTCATTGGTGGCGGTACCACCGGTAGGCTGGCCGGTGAAGCGGGTCGAACCAGCATCGGTAAAGGTCGAGTGCGGCACCACCACGGTTGCGCCTACGCTCATTTGCATGCCATCCAGACGGGACAGGCCGGCCGGGTTAGCAAAGATGGTGGTTGCGTCATTGGCTTCGGCGCCATTGGCTTCGGCCGTGCCTTGAGCGGCCACGCTTTGCGAACCGAAACGGTAGCCCGAGGCTTGCGCGCCGACCGACATGACGCCCAGGGCGACAGCAATCATCAGGGGGAGGGTTTTATGTTGCATGATAGTCTCACTTTATGTAAGGCGCCGCGCGCCGGGTTCTTCTGGTTTCTGCATCGCAAAAGGTGCAGAGAGGCCAGCAGCATACTACACTTATAAAACAAACCAAAAGGCAAGTCGTTAGAGTGTGCGCACTAAAGAAAACCTTGAAACCGAGCGAATGCTCTGTACGCAGACGTAAAAAAAGGGCCTGAGCGGCCCTCTTCAACTGCTTTTAAAACAACAACTAAAACAACAACTTAGTTCATTTCCCACACTAATAACCAGGCGCGCAAGCCCGCATCGCGCTTATCACCCTGTCAGTTAGGGCTATCTGACGACAGTTGATATATTTGAAACCAACTATCGCATTTAGCCTTAAAACAAGCCGCCTGCCGCAGCAGGCGGGACTTGATGCAGACGTGCCTTGCGGCAGCAATCATTGCGCGTCCGGCAGCGGTGCGCCGGGCAGGCCACTGCCTTTGCGGCCGGTGATTTTGGCCACCAGCGCCAGCACACCGCGGAATACGGCGCGCACGAACAGCAGCGTCAGGAATGCCTCCACCAGCGTCATCACAAAGGCCGGCGCCGCGCTCCAGCGTACCGCACGGCGTTCGAACTTGGCCACCGCGCGGTCCTTGCTGATTTCGATGCTGTCGTAGAAGGTCGGGACCATCAGCAGCGTCAGCAGCGTTGAAGTGATGGTGCCGCCGATGATCGCAATCGCCATCGGGCGATAGAATTCACCGCCCTCGCCCAGCCCCAGCGCCACCGGGAACATACCGGCGATCAGTGCGAAGGTGGTCATCAGAATCGGACGCAAGCGCATACGGCCGGCATACATCAGCGCATCTTCGCGGCCGAAACCTTCTTCCTCGCGCTTGCGGGCGGCGTCCAACAGCAGAATCGCATTCTTCGCCACCAGCCCCATCAGCATGATCACCCCGATCAGACTCATCAGGTTAATCGTGCTATTGGTCGCCAGCAGGCCCAGCACCACGCCGATCAGCGACAGCGGCAGCGACAACATCACCGCCAGCGGCGCCGTGAACGAGCCGAACTGCATTACCAGAATCAGGTACATCAGGCCGACGCCAGCCACCAGTGCAATCGCCATGGCGCCGAACACTTCGTTCATGTCCTTGCCGGCCCCGCCCAGTGCCAGACCGTAGCCGGGCGGGAAGTCGATGTCCTTGACCAGTTTCATGGCATCTGCCGTTACTTCGCCAGGCGAGCGGCCCTGCACGTTGGCGCTGACGGAAATCACCCGCTTGCCATCCTTGTGCTTGATGGTCGACGGACCTTTGCCCATGGTGACGCGGGCGATCTGGTCCAGCGGCACCATATCATTGGTACCGGATACGGCAATCGGCAAACGTTCGATGTTTTCCGAGCTGGTACGGTCCTCAGGTGCCAGACGTACCGCCACATCGCGCGATTCGCCCGTCGGGTCGACCCAGTCGCCCACTTCGATACCGGCAAACGCCACCCGCAGCGCCTGCGCCGCATCACCGGCAGCAATGCCCATGGAGTTGGCCAGGCCGCGGTTCAGTTCAATCTGCAGTTCGTCTTTCGGGTCCTGCTCGGACAGGCCGACATCTACCGCACCAGGTACCTTACGCAGCCGGTCCATGAAGATGTTGGTAATTTCCATCAGCTTGCGCGAATCGGCACCGGTAAATTCGATCTGCACCGGTTTGCGCGCACCGTTGCTGAGGTCATCGAGCACGGTGTACTCGGCGCCCACCAGACCGGCCAGCTTTTCGCGCAACTCCTTGGCCACCTCGATGGCACCGCGCTTGCGCTCGGTTTTCTTGCCGATGTCCACGTAGATGCGGCCACCGCTCAGATTCACATAGCTATTGGTTTCCTTGGTTTCCTTGATGCTGCGGGCAATCACGGCGGCTTTTTCCAGTTTCAGACGCGAGTACTCCAGCGAGCTCGACGACGGAGTCCGCACATCGATCGCGATCGTGCCCCAGTCCGACGCCGGCACAAAGCTGGCGCCGCCGAACTTGGCCTGCAGGCCGATGGCCGAGACGAAAGTGACGATAGCGATCACGGCCATCGAACGGCGGTGGTGCAGCGCCCACGCAATCACATGGCCATAGCGGTCAGCCTGATGGTCGAACCAGTGGTTGAAACGGGCCAGCACTTTCTCGAAACCTTTGCGCGGCGCCGTGTGATGATCGGGCGGATCGCCCCAGAAGGCCGACAGCATGGGGTCGAGCGTGAACGAGATCAGCAGCGACACCGCCACCGAGCAGGTCACCGTCAGCGCGAACGGACGGAACCATTCGCCCGTGATGCCAGGCATAAAGGCAACGGGAATGAACACTGCCATGATGGAGAAAGTAGTCGCGGCCACGGCCATACCGATTTCCGCCGTGCCTTTCAGCGCCGCCGTACGGCGATCGGCACCCAGCTGCATATGGCGCACAATGTTTTCCCGTACCACGATGGCATCGTCGATTAGCACGCCAATCGCTAGCGACAGGCCCAGCAGGGTCATGAAGTTCAGCGTAAAGCCGCACAGCCACACGCCGATAAAGGCCGCCAGCACCGAAGTCGGCAGGCTGAGCGCCGTAATCAGGGTGGAACGCCACGAGTTCAGGAAGGCATACACCACGAAGATGGTCAGGCCGGCACCGAACACCAGCGATTCGATCACGTTGTTCAGGCTGCTTTCGGCATTTTCACCATCATCTTCCGTCACTTCCAGCACGGTGCCTTCCGGCAGTTCCTTGCGCATTTCGGCCGCCAGATCGCGGATTTTCTTGGCCACGGTAACGGTGGAAGCATCGCGCGAACGGGTGACGGATATCCCCACATTCGGTTTGCCCGAACGCACGCTCAGGCTGTTGACTTCAGCAAAACCGTCTTCGATGGTGGCCACTTGCGACAGGCGTACCAGCTCGCCGTTATTGCGCTTGACCACCACCTGCTGAAACTCTTCCGGACGCTCGATACGGCCGACCAGGCGGATGGACTGTTCACCCAGTTCGCCACGCACCTTGCCCACCGGCGCATTGGTGTTCTGGTTGCGCAGGGCATTCACCACATCGCCCACCGACACATTGTATTCGCGCAGTTTTTCCGCTTTCAGCAGCACGCTCAGCTCGCGCCGCAGGGCACCGTCGATATTCACCGAAGCCACGCCATCGATGGCGCGGAAGCGGTCTGCCAGCTTGTCTTCGGCCAGGCGCGAAATCACCGCATGGCTCTGGGTCTTGGACGACAGCGCCAGCTGCATGACGGGTTGGGCCGACGGGTCGATACGCTGCAGAATAGGCTCGCGCATCTCGGTCGGCAGCTTGTAGCGCACGGCGGCAATCGCGTTACGGATCTCGTCCGAGGCTTCGATCAGGTTCTTCGAGAACGTGAAGCGGATGAAGATGCTGGCCGAGCTTTCCGAGGCCGTACTGTTAATCTCCGTCACGCCCGTGATCGACTGCAGCGACTTTTCCAGCCGGTTGACGATCTCGCGCTCCACCGTTTCCGGCGACGCGCCCGGATACGGAATATTCACCACGATGAAAGGCACTTCCACATCGGGGTTCTGGTTGACGCGCAGCTTTTTCAGCGCCATCAGCCCCAGGCACATCATCGCCACGATCAGAACGATCGTCGCAATGGGCCGTTTAATACTGAAATCCGATAAAAACATGGCTCGCTATCCTTTATTTTTCTGCCACGGTGGAGGAAGCCGAAGCCACAGCCTTCGGCGTGCTCAATTCGACCTTCTGGCCTTCCTTGAAGCCGGAAGCCGGCACCCGTACCACCATATCGCCATTGTTCAGACCACTGAGTACCTGCCAGCGGCCACTACGTTCATCACGCGCGCCTATCGTCAGGTTCACTTTCGACAGCACGCCGCCCTTGACGCGCCAGACGTAAGCGGTATCGCCCGTCTGCACCAACGCCGACGGCGGAATCATCAGCGCCGACGACATCTGCGACTCGACCCGGCCTTCCGCATACAGCCCCGCTACGCCGGGCTGGGTGGCATCGGCAAATTCCACCAGCACTTCCACCTGACGGGTGACGGAACTGGCGGCAGGATCGACCCGCTTGACCTTGCCGTTAAAACTCTGGCCCTGATAGCCGTTGACGCGGAACAGCACCGGCTGGCCGACCTTGACCACACCGATCTTGTCAGCCGACACCTTGCCTTCGAAGCGCATGCTGTGCGGATCAATCACCTTGATCAGCTCTTTGCCGATCTGCGCCGTATCGCCGTTCGACACCTTGCGGTCGCTGACGATACCGTCGAACGGTGCGCGCACCAGCGTGCGGGTCAGTTGCTGGCGGGCCGAAACGCTGCGCGACTTGGCAGCGGCCAGATCACTCTGGGCATTGTTGCGGCGGATTTCCGCGTCTTCCAGCGCCTGGGTCGACACCATGCCCGAGCTGCGCAAGGTGGTCTGCGCTCGAACATGCGCTGGGCCTGGGCCAGCGTCTGCTCGGCAGCGCGGGTGGCCTCGTCGGCCGAATTCACGCTGTCGCGAATAGACGTTTCATCGAGGCGCACCAGCACGTCGCCCTTGCGTACGGCTTCGCCGTTCTCCTTCAGCACCTGCACCACCACCGCGCTCACTTCGGCGCGCAGGTCGGCCCGGCGTTCCGGCTCGATCGAACCGGTGATGACGGGGCCCGAGGCCAGCGCATTCGATTCCACCGTCACCGTATCCTCGGCGGCCATCTGCAGCGTTACCAGTGGTTCCTGCTTGCCATCCTTGCCCGCCGTTTTGCCATCTTTACCGGCCGTGGCGCTGGCAGAAGCACTGGCGCTGGCTTTTTCTGGCTCTTGCGAGGATTTGCCGCACGCCACCAGTGCAGATGCAACGGCGAGAGCGATAAAAGATTTGCGCAACATAAAAGATCTCCGGAAAGTGGCACCGAGGTGCTGAATATTATTTAGCCAGACTACAGGGCACGGAGTATCGGCTAGTGTTGGGAAATGGTCAACGTAGCTGCGACTGGAGGGGAAAAACGGGGGCTGAACTGCGAAATAACAGGATGGACTGCAAAAAATGGGAATGTGCGGACACGAGCAGATTGCAAGCAAGTGGCAGCGAAACTGTCCGGAATTGGCCGTATATGACCGCAAAGCGGGGCCAGACTGTCCACACAGGAGGATTTCCCGGCCAGATGGCAGGCTGACGGACAGTGAACGGACAATCCGTGTCCGCTGACTGTCCGTGCAGAAGAACAATCAGCCGCGGCCGAACAGGGCGTGGATCAGGTGGCCCATGGCAATACCCGTGCACAGGCCGCCGGCAATTTCCACCAGCGTATGGCCCATGCGCTCGCGCAGCCAGGTATGGGCTTTGGAACCGCTCTCGTCGGCCAGCCGGTTGATCGCGGCGGCCTGCTTGCCCACGTGCTGGCGCAAGCTGTTGGCATCGATAATCACGATGAAGCACAGCGTCACTGCCACGCCGAAAGCCGGATGGCCTATGCCCTCGCGCAAGGCGATCAGGGTGGCCATGCTCGAAACAACGGCACTGTGATTGCTGGGAAAACCGCCGTTGCCAACCAGATTGAAGGCCCATTTACCTGCTTTGGCACTATTGATCAGAAACTTGATAGGTCCGACCGTTACCCATGTCAGCAGCGGTGTCACCAGATACGCGATATCCATAAAAATTCCTTAGCTTTAAATTGGTCTCACAACCTTGGCAACATTATCGCAGATGGCTTCCCCTAGCCGGAAGCAGGTAATATAGATGTTGTCACACTTAACATTTTCACCAAACCGACCATGCAAGCGTTCCGTTTTTCTTTTTTTATAACCGCCGTGCTGCTGGCTGCGGCCGCCTACTGGGGTTATCAACACGGCGGCAGCGCCGGCCTGCTGCAAGCCATCTGGATCACGGCAGTGCTGGGGGTGATGGAAGTTTCGCTCTCGTTCGATAACGCGGTGGTAAATGCCGGCGTGCTGCGCCACTGGAACCCGTTCTGGCAGAAACTCTTCCTCACCGTGGGCATCGTGGTGGCCGTATTCGGCATGCGCCTGCTGTTCCCGCTATTGATCGTTTCGCTGGCCACCGGGCTGGGCCTGCTTGAGGTATGGCATATGGCCACCACCACGCCGGACGACTATGCGCGCTATCTGACGGGCGCCCACGCGCAGGTAGCGGCATTCGGCGGGGCTTTCCTGCTGCTGGTCTTCCTCAATTTCCTGTTCGACGAAGAAAAAGAACTGCACTGGCTGGGCTGGGCGGAACAAAAACTGGGCCAGCACGGCACCGAAGCGCTGGCCGTGCTGCTCACACTGGCCGCCATATTCGGTTGCGTCAGTCTGGTGCCTGACGCTGAAAAATACCCGCTACTGGCGGCTGGTGTACTGGGTGTGCTGGTGTATCTGGCAGTAGGCTGGATCAGCGAGCTGCTGGAAGAGGAAGAGCCGGACGATGACGACGACACCACCGAGGCGGGCGTAGGCAATGTCGCTGCCAGCATAGCGCGCGGCAGTCTGGGCGGTTTTCTGTATCTGGAAGTGCTGGACGCGTCGTTCAGTTTCGATGGCGTGATCGGCGCTTTCGCCATCACCAGCGACGTGGTCATCATCATGCTGGGGCTGGCCATAGGTGCCATGTTCGTGCGCTCGCTGACCGTCTTCCTGGTTCACAAAGGCACGCTGGACGAGTACGTGTTCCTGGAACACGGCGCCCATTACGCCATCGGCATCCTCGCCCTGATCATGCTGGCCAGCGTCAAATACCACATCCCCGAGTGGTTCACCGGCCTGTCGGGCGTGGCCTTCATCGCCGTCTCGCTATGGTCCTCGGTGCGCTACAAGCAGCGTCTGGCCGCATGATAGAATTTTAAATATTGCAGATAGATCAAAACTGATATGACCATCGCCAAACGTGTCACCCTGTATTTCTCCGGCTTGCTGATCGCTGCGGCGGCGCTGTTGGCAGCCTATGTCTGGATCATGCTGCACCTGTCCTATTCGGACGGCGAACGGGCCGGTTATCTGCAAAAATTTTCCAGCCGTGGCTGGGTGTGCAAAACTTGGGAAGGCGAAATGCTGCTGACCTCGATGCCGGGCGCAATCCCGGAAAAGTTCGAGTTCAGCGTACGCGATGAAGGCGTAGCGCAGCAGCTGATGGCCGCCACCGGCAAGCGCGTACTGCTCACCTACGCCCAGCACAAAGGCATACCAACCCAGTGCTTCGGCGAGACTGAGTATTACATCACCAAAGTCCAGATTCAGGCGACGCCTTGACCATGAAGCGCTTGCACGCCCTCGCTGCCAGCCTCGCACTGGCCATCAGCTCAGTGCAGGCCCAGGACCTGAGCGCGCAGGCTGGCGGCCTGTGGGTCAGCGGCACACAGCAGCACAGCTTCGCCGTGGGGCTCAACTACATGCACCCTGTGGGCGACTATCTGGCCCTGAGTCTGGGCTACCTGAACGAAGGCCATCCGCGCAATCACCACCGCGACGGCGTTTCCGGCCAGATCTGGCTGCGTACGCCGGTCGACCAGAACGGCCTGTCGTGGGCCGTGGGTGCTGGCCAGTACTATTTCTTTGATACGTCGCGTCCGCACGATGCGACTAGCGGCCCGTACGTCAATGACCACGGCTGGGCGCCCATCTACAGCGTGCAGGCGCTGTGGCACCATCCCGCACGCTGGTACACCCAGGTACAGCTGAACCGGGTAATCCCGCAGGGTGCCAAAGATCCGACTACTTCGCTGATGCTGGGCATAGGCTACCGCTTCGACAGCGTGCGTGGCGACAAGCTGCACCTCGATGGCCCGTCCACCGACGACACCCTGACCTTGCTATCGGGTCAGAGCATCGTCAACAGTTTCGAATCGGAGCGTGCGCATGCCTACAGCGTGGAATACCGCCGTGCCGTGGGCCACTACGTGGACTGGACCGTCAACTACCTTTACGAAGGCAGCTCACCAGCCACTCACCGTACCGGACTGGCCAGCCAGCTCTGGCTGATCCGCTCGCTCACCACCCATCTGGAACTGGGCATGGGCGTGGGGCCATATCTGGCCATCGACGTACACGATGTGCCGGGCGCCCGTTCGCACAAGGCCGGCCTGGCTTCGCTGGCCACTCGCTACCACTTCAACAAGCGCGTGGTCGCTACCCTCACCCTCAACCGCGTAGTGACCGACTACCACCGCGACGCCGATCTGCTGATGCTGGGTCTGGGCTACGCCTACTGATTTTCTCAACGCACAAAAGCAAACGACCACAGCAAAGTATGGTCGTCTGTCGGCATTACCGGCCAGCGCACCGGCAGGAATTAGCGCTTAACGGGCGCGCCACACGGCTTTCACCGGTTTGCCTTCGGCCATGGCTCCCTGGCGGGCGGCTTCCTTGCGGGCACGGGCTGCATCGAGAGTCGCCACGATGGAACCATCTTCCACGCTCTGGCACAGGCGTTCTGCTTCAGCTACCTTGGCCTGCACGGCAGCCAGTGCTTTCTGGGCAGCGGCGTGGCGGCGGGTTTCCAGTTCCAGCTGCTTGATCTTGGCGGCAGTCATGGCAGCCGTCGTATCGGCCACCTTGCGCTGCATGGCAGCGTGTGCCATGGCCGCTTCCACCAGTGCGTGCTGGGCCGCGCTCTTATCCGCCACAGCCTGCTCGGCGTCCTGCTGCGCCTTGGCGGCCAGACGGGCATCGTGTGCAGCGGCTTTTTCCGCTTCCAGACGGCCAGCGATAGCCTCCGAAGCGCGGTTTTCTGCTGCCGTGGCCAGACGCTGCTGGGTCAGTTTCTGGTCGATCAGCGCCAGCGATTTGCGCTCGGCTTCGACGAATTCCTTTTCAGCCTGCAGCAGCGCAGCAGCGGCCACTTCTTTTTCCTGCTCGACGCGGGCGCGTTCCGCCGTTACTTCGCCCAATTCTACTGCCAGACGGGCCTGTGCTGCCTGTGCCTGCGCCGCCACTTCTTTCTGTGCTGCTTCCAGCGCAGCCTGCTCGGCCATCACGCGCAGCGCTTCGGCTTCCTGCTCGGCTGCAGCGGCCAAACGCTGGTCGGCCGCCTGTTTCTGCGCCAGCGCTTCCGCCTGGGCGCGCTCGGCTTCGGTGCGGATCAAGGCGGCGTTACGGGCCTGCTCCTCCAGCGCCAGTTTCTCTTTCAGTGCGGCGATGGCCTGCTGTTCGGCTTCAGCGCGGGCCTGTTCGGCAGCCAGCAGCACCGCAGCATGCTCGGATTTTTCGCGTGCCAGAGCATCGGCTACGCGCTGGGCTTCCACCTGCTCGGCCAGCGTGGCCACTTCCTGTGCGGCGGCAGCGTTCTGGCTGATGACCAGTTGTGCCGCTTGCGCCGTCAGCACAGCCTGCTGCTGGGCCAGTTCGGCGGCGTGCTGCTGGGCTTCGCGTTCGCTACGGGCGGCATCGGCTGCGGCGGCATCGGCGATTTCGCGCTGGCGGGCCTGTTCGATCAGCAGGTTTTCAGCTTCCACTTTGGCCAGCGTAGCCAGTTCGGCGTCCTGTTCAGCCTGCACGCGCGACAGCGACACGGCACGCAGCTGGTTGTCGGCTTCGATACGGGCTTCGGTGGCAGCGATGATTTTGCCATCGGCTTCGCGGCGCGCTTCGGCGCTGGCAGCCGCCACCATTTCCAGCCGTTCGCGGTAGATGGCAGCGTCACGGATTTCTTTTTCGGTCTGCAGGCGCAGGTGCAGCGACTGGGCAGCACTGCGGTCGGATTCGGCCTTGGCCAGCGCAATCTGCTCGCGTTCCTGCTCAAGATGGGCCAGCGCGCGGGCTTCTTCCAGCGCGCGCACTTCGGCAGCAGCACGGTTAAGCGAGGCTTCCAGTGCAATCTGGTCGGCGCGTTCGCGTTTAACCGTCAGCTCAAGCGCTTCTGCTTCGGCCTGAGCCAGCATCTGTGCAGTCTGGCGCGCAGCATGGGCCTGACGCTCGCGTTCGCGCGCCAGCGTGGCTACACGCGCATCTGCGCTGGCAATGCCCACTACTTCTTCCTTGGCCGCTTCCACGGCGGCGACCCGTTCCGCTGCCTGCATGCGGGCTTGCTCGGTTTGGGCTTCCAGTTCCGAGGCGGCGCGTTTCACCTGCTCGGCCAGTTCCGCTTCGGCAGCCAGCTGTTCATGAGCGCGCTGGCGGCTTGCCTGTTCGGCGCGGGCGCGCTGTTCAGCCGCCAGACGGATCTGGGTATCAGCTTCCACCCGGGCGCGCAGTTCAGCGGTTTCCTGTTTGACGGCTTCCAGACGGGCCACGCTAGCCTGGGCGGCAGCGCGCAGCGATTCCAGCCGCTCGCGGTTGGCGCTGATGGCATCTTCGGAGGCCTGGGCATTTTGCAGTGCTACAGCGGCAGCGGCAGCATCCATCGCGGCGCGGTCTTCGGCCAGTGCGCGGGCGCGGGCTTCGGCGTGGGCGCGGCTTTCGGCAGCGCAAGCAGCTTTGGCATCGGCTTCGACGCGGGCAATGGCTTCCTGTATGGCCTTCATTTCCATCGCAGCGCGCGGGGTGGCAGGGGCATCGTCGGGATCATGCCGAGCCACCAGAGGCTGCAACTGCGTATCAGCATTGCTGAGGTTACCGCTGTCTTGGGCGCTGTTGCGCTGGGCCAGTTGTGCTTGCATGAGAACTCTCGCTAGACGATGTACCCCGGCACCCGCCGGGATTTCTGAGTTCTCATTATCAGACAGCGCTGTCCACCGTCTAAAGCCAAGCAGAGCGGGAAAATCCCGCCAATTCGCTAGATCGCCAGCGGCGGCTCGTCCATCAAGGCCACTTGCTCGCGCAGTTCGAGTATGCGCTCCTGCCAGTATTGCTGAGTGTTAAACCACGGGAAAGCCAGCGGGAATGCAGGATCGTCCCAGCGCCGCGCCAGCCACGCCGAATAATGCATCAGGCGCAGGGTGCGCAGGGCTTCTACCAGATGCATCTGGCGTGGCGAAAATTCGCAGAAATCCTCGTAACCGGCCAATATGTCGCCCATCTGACGCACCTGTTCGCTGCGCTCACCCGACAGCATCATCCACAGATCCTGTACAGCCGGCCCCATGCGGCTATCGTCAAAGTCGACAAAATGGGGACCGGCATCGGTCCACAGCACGTTGCCACCATGGCAATCACCGTGCAGGCGCAGCTGCGGCAGTTCGCCGGCCCGTTCATAACAGCGCTGCACGCCATCCAGCGCCAGCTGGCTCACACTGGCGTAGGCTGCGGCCAGATCAGACGGAATAAAACGCTGCTCCTGCAAAAAGGCGCAAGACTGGTGGCCAAAGCTGGCGATGTCGAGCGCCGGACGCTCCATATATGCCTGCTGGGCGCCGACGGCATGGATGCGGGCGATAAAGCGCCCGGTCCATTCCAGCACCTGCGGGTCACCCAGTTCAGGTGCGCGGCCGCCATGGCGGGTAAACACGGCAAAACGGAAGCCCTGATAGTGGTGCAGCGTCTGGCCGCCCAGCACCTGTGCCGGCACCACGGGAATTTCGCGCTCGGCCAGTTCGCGGGTGAAGGCATGCTCTTCCAGTATGGCGGCGTCGCTCCAGCGCTTGGGACGATAGAACTTCAGCACCAGCGGCGCGCCCTCATCAACGCCGACCTGATACACGCGGTTTTCGTAGCTATTCAAGGCCAGCAGCCGGCCATCGCTGTGGATGCCCAGACTTTCCAGCGCATCGAGCACGCAATCGGGCGTCAGCGCCGCGTAGGGATGAAGTGCGGGCTGGGGCACCGGCTGGCTCTCGTCAGCATTGCTGGTGATTGGTCCGGCCATGGCTGCCGCCAGCGCCGCAGCGCGGGCATCCGCTGCCTCGTCATCGTAATCATCTTGGTTCATAACGGCATTGTACGGGGGCGGCGTGTATACTGTCGGCTTCCAACCAATAAAAAGAGCAGATTATGCAACTCGACCAGCCCCTGAGCGAAAAAGAATTCGACGAACTCGACAGTTTCCTGCTGTCCGACCGCAGCCCTGAAGATGCCATGACCATGGACATGCTGCACGGCTACCTGACTGCCATCGCCATTGGTCCGGAAACCATCATGCCGGCGGAATGGCTGAAGCGTGTCTGGGGTCAGGAAGAAACCGACATCCCGAAATTCAAGCACGCCAAGGAAGAAGAGCGCATTCTCAGCCTGATCATGCGCTTCATGAACGAAGTGCTGGTGACGTTTGAAGTGGCGCCGAAAGAGTTCGAGCCCCTGTTCGTCGAGCACGAGCACGAAGGTCAGACCCTGATCGACGCCGAAGCATGGTGCTGGGGCTTCTGGGAAGGCATGGAACTGCGTCCTGGCTCGTGGGATGCGATCTGGGAATCGGAAGTAAAAGACCTGATGCAGCCGATCTACCTGCTGGGCGCGGACGAAATCGACGAAGCCGAACTGCCGCTGGTAGAAGACCCGGTGAAAGCGCACAAGCTGGCGCTCGAACTGGAAGCCAATCTGCCGGCCATCCACAAGTTCTGGGTACCGCGCCGCAAGGCCGCCGTCAGCACCGTCAAGCGCGACGAGCCTAAAGTGGGCCGCAATGACGATTGCCCATGCGGCAGTGGCAAAAAATACAAGAAATGCTGCGGTGCCGACGAATAAGCGCTGCGTCGACATGCACAAAGGGTCAGGCTAGCCTGACCCTTTTTTATTGCTGCTAACTCAGCGTGCTGCTTACAGCTTGATGAAGTGCTCGCGGTAGTATTTGAGTTCTTCGATCGATTCGATGATGTCGGCCAGTGCCGTGTGCTTCTGGTGCTTCTTGAAACCGGCCACGATTTCCGGCTTCCAGCGCTTGCACAGCTCTTTCAGGGTCGAGACGTCGATATTCCGGTAGTGGAAGAAGGCTTCCAGCTTAGGCATGTAGCGCACCATGAAACGGCGGTCCTGACCGATGGTGTTGCCGCACATCGGCGCTTTGCCCTTCGGTACCCACTGCTTCATGAAGGCGATCAGCGCTTCTTCCGCATCAGCTTCCGACACGGTCGATGCCTTGACGCGGTCGATCAGGCCCGAGCGGCCATGGGTGCCCTTGTTCCATGCATCCATCTTGTCCAGCGTTTCGTCGCTCTGGTGGATGGCAAATACCGGACCTTCGGCCAGCACGTTCAGGTGCATATCGGTCACCACCACGGCCACTTCGATGATGCGGTCGGTGTCGGGCTCCAGACCCGTCATTTCCATATCCACCCACACCAGATTGAACTCATTCTGCGCCGGCTTGATGGCGGCGGGTACGGAACCTTCTGGCAATTCGTTAGCTTGTGACATAATTCTCTCTTGGCTTAATTAATCCTAATCTGCCATTTTCTCACAGGCATAGAATGTATTCACTCGCGTTTTCGATTTTGTTTGTTTCTTTCATCATTTTGACGCTGATCGTGCGTTTCTGGCTCGCTTCGCGCCAGATCCGCCATGTGCTGACCCACCGCAGTGCCGTTCCTGCCGAGTTTGCCGAGAAAATCCCCCTGGTCGCCCACCAGAAAGCGGCCGACTACACCATCGCCCGCACCAAGCTGGGGCTGGTCAGCCTGCTGGTCAGCACCGGTATGCTGATCGTCTTCACCCTGCTGGGCGGCCTGCAGTGGCTGTCGCTGCAGGTGTTCCAGCTTACCGGGCCCGGCATGAGCTACCAGCTAGCCCTGCTGGCAGCTTTTACCGTGATTTCCGGTCTGGTCGACCTGCCGCTCGACTACTACAAACAATTTAATCTGGAACAGCGCTTCGGCTTCAACAAAATGACGCCCGGCCTGTTCTTCGCCGACATGCTGAAAGGGGCGCTGCTGGCGGCCGCGATCGGCCTGCCCTTGATCTGGCTGGTGCTGACGCTGATGGAAAAATCGGGCGCGCTGTGGTGGTTCTACGCCTGGGCCGTGTGGAGCGGCTTCCAGTTACTGATGATGGTGCTGTACCCGAGCGTGATCGCGCCCATGTTCAACAAGTTCACCCCGCTGGAAGACGCCGCGCTCAAGCAGCGCATCGAAGGCCTGATGGCGCGCGTGGGCTTTGCTTCCAAAGGCCTGTTCGTGATGGACGGATCCAAGCGCAGCGCCCACGGCAATGCCTATTTCTCCGGCTTTGGCGCCAACAAGCGCATCGTCTTCTTCGACACTCTGCTGGCACGTTTGCAGCCGCAGGAAATCGAAGCCGTGCTGGCGCACGAACTCGGCCACTTCAAGCTCAAGCACATCATCAAGCGCATCGCCATGATGTTCGTCCTGTCGCTGGGCTTCCTCGCCCTGCTCGGCTACCTGAAAAACCAGCTGTGGTTCTACACGGGGCTGGGCGTGGACCCGCTGCTGTTGCCCGGCCAGAGCAACGACGCCATGGCCCTGCTGCTGTTCATGCTGGTGCTGCCAGTGTTCACCTTCCTGTTTGGACCGCTGACCTCGCTCAGCTCGCGCAAGCACGAATTCGAAGCGGACGCCTTCGCTGCCCAGCACTCGCAGGCAGCCGATCTGGTGTCGGCGCTGGTCAAAATGTACGAAGACAACGCCTCCACCCTGACGCCCGATCCGCTGCACTCGGCTTTCTACGACAGCCATCCGCCGGCCAGCGTACGCATCCGCCATCTGCACGCGGCGGCGGCATGAGCGCGCCCAAACACAGCCGCGCCAGCGGCAAGGCGCGTGCCCAGCGTGGTAACGGCGCCGACGCAACCGGCGAACAGCTGCAGGCAGTTATCATCGCCGCCCACGGCCGCCACTATCTAGCCGAGGCGGACGGCGAAAAGCTGCAATGCGTCACGCGCGGCAAAAAGACCAATGTGGCGGTAGGCGACCAGGTCATGCTGACCCGCACTTCGGCCGATCAGGGCGTGATCGACGAGATCAGCGAGCGCCGCACCCTGCTGTACCGCTCGGACCAGTACAAATCCAAGCTGCTGGCGGCCAACCTCACCCAGTTATTCATCGTGGTGGCCACCGAGCCAGGCTTCGCCGACGATCTGGTTCGCGCGCACTGGTCGCCGCGGAAGCAGCAGGCATCAAAGCCCACCTCATTCTTAACAAGATCGATGTGGTGGAATCGCTGGACAAGACCCGCGAGCGCGTGCAGCCTTATGCCGCACTGGGCTATCCGGTCTATGAAGTATCGGCCAAGGCCCAGCCGGAACAGACGCTGGCCACCCTCAAGCCTTTGCTGGCGGGCCAGTCGTCCATTCTGATCGGCCAGTCCGGCATGGGCAAATCGTCGCTGATCAACCTGCTGGTGCCGGAAGCCGATATCGCCGTGCGCGAAATTTCCGCCGCGCTCGATACGGGCAAGCACACCACCACCTTCACCCGCCTGTACCAGCTGCCCGAACTGGGGTCGGAATCGGCCATCATCGACTCGCCCGGCTTTCAGGAGTTCGGCCTGTACCACCTGAGCGAAGGCATGCTGGAGCGCGCATTCGTCGAATTCGCGTGCTACCTCGGCCACTGCAAGTTCTACAACTGCCGCCACCTGAGCGAACCCCAGTGCGCCGTACTGGATGCCGTGGCCGATGGCAAAATCGCCAAAATGCGGCATACTCTGTATGGGCAGTTGTTGCACGAATCAGCACAAACGCTGTACTAACGATAACAACTCCAGGCCGCACTACCCCTTGCGGCGAGCTGCACCGTATAATTCCACAGAGCAATATTAACCTTTACTCTGCAAGGATGCCGATGGAGATGTTCGCGCACGACGATGAGCTAGCACGCTGGGAACGCGCCCTGCTATCGCTGCGCGGCCCGGCGCGCCTGCCGGTACTGCTGCCGCTGACATGGCATCTGCGCCAGCGCGACAGTACCCGTGCGGCGGCACTGGTGCAGGAATGCCTGCAGCTGCTGGCCGCCTCCACCCTGCCCGATGCACACCAGCGCCAGCTCAACGCCCGCCTGCAGCTGGTGCAGGCCGAAACTGTCTGGCTGGCCGGGAATCTGGAAAGCGCCAGCGAGCTGCTCAACCCAGCCTACGAAACTTTCTGCCATCTGGGCGACCATCAGGGCTGTGCCGACGCCCACTGGCTGCGCGCCTGGATCGCCATCGACCACGGCAAGCATCAGGACGCCGGCGACGAGCTGGAGCTGATGGCCGCCGCCGCCCGCAGCGTCGACGACCGGCAGCGGGTGGACATTGCCGAAGCCGCATCGGCACGCTGGGCCGTGATGCACGATCTGACCTCCGCCGAGCGGCGCTGGGGCGAGCGGTTTTCCACCAGCCACGACTACTCGCCTGCCGTCATGGCCGGCGTATATGACTTCATCGGACTGGCGGCCAGCCAGCACAGCAACAACGGCGCAGCCGTGCGCTACTACATCCAGGCTTACGAGGCCGCGCTGGAAACGGGCCAGATCCGCGTGGCCGTCACGGCGGCCATCAACATCGGCCTCAACTTCACGTGCCTGAACGACCATCACGCTGCGCTGGAATGGATGCAGAGCGCACTCGATCTGGCCCGTCCTACCGGCTGGCCGCGCAGCATAGGCGCCGCTCTGGTCCATACAGCGGAAACCATGCGCCGTGTAGGCCGGCTCGATGCCGCCGAAGAACTGCTGCGCGAAGCGCTGCAAGTGCTCACGCCCCTACCCGGTGCGCGCAGCTACGCCCACGCCCTGTCCTATCTGGGCGACCTGGCGCTCGATCAGGCCGACTATGTGACCGCGCTGGAAGCCTTCCAGCGCATGCAGGCGCGCGCCGACACCATGCAACAGGCCGACTTCCAGTCAATTGCGCGGCGTGGTCAGGCCCATGCCCTGTGCTTCCTTGATCGCCCCATCGAAGCGCGCAGCATTGCCCACCACGCGGTCGCGCTGGCCGCCGAGCAGACCAATCTGTACAACCACGTGGCAGCACTGCGCGTGCTGGCCCTGATCCACGAACGCCACGCCCTGCCCGCGCCGGACGGCATGACGGAACCCAACGCCACCCTGCACTATCTGCGTCTGGCACTGGAAGTGGGCGCCGGCATCGAAGGCTACACCCTGCCCGGCGAGTTGCACGATGCGCGGGGGCGCGAATACGCCCGCATCGGCGACTATGCCCAGGCTTACGCCTGTGCCCAGGCGGCGGCAGCGGCGCGGCAGAAAACCCATAGCCAGGAGGCCACCAACCGCGCCATCGCCATGCAGGTGCATCATCAGACCGAACAGGCGCGCGCAGAAGGCCTGCATCACCGCGAACTGGCAGCCTCGGAAGCGCGCCGCGCCGAGCTGCTGCAGCAAACCAGCGATACACTGGAACGCCTGTCCGCCATCGGGCAGGAAATCACCACCCACCTGAACGCGAGCGCCGTGTATGAAGCGCTGAACCGCCACGTGCAGGCGCTGCTGCCAGCGAATACCTACGCCATCTATCTGGCCAGCCGCGACGGCAATAGCATCAACCGCGTATTCGGCATGGAGAATGGCCGTCAGCTCGCCGGCAACACCATCGCGCTGCAGCACCCGCGCGCCAATGCCGCACGCTGCCTGCGCGAGCGGCGCGAAATCTACATTGCCAACGTAGGGCCGGACGATATCGTGCTGGCGCCCGGCACCCAGCTCATGGCCAGCGCGCTGTATGTGCCACTGATCGTAGGCGAACGCACACTGGGCGCCATGACGGTGCAGGCCCAGCATGCCGATGCGTTCGGCGCGCGCGAACGGCTGATCTTCCGCACCCTGTGCGCCTACGGGGCGATTGCGCTCGACAACGCGCAGGCCTACCGTCAGCTCAAGGATGCCCAGACCCAGCTGGTATCGCAGGAAAAGCTGGCTGCGCTGGGCGCCCTGATGGCCGGCGTGGCGCACGAACTCAATACCCCTATCGGCAACAGCTTACTGATCGCCAGCACGCTGGCGCAAAAAACCGAGGAACTGGCCAGCCGTCTCGACGGACCGGGTCTGCGCCGCTCGGAACTGGCCAGCTATATGAGCGACGCCCGCACAGCGCACGAACTGGTGATGCGCGGCCTGACCAGCGCGGCCGATCTGGTCAACAGCTTCAAGCAGGTCGCGGTAGACCGCACCACCGAGCAGCGGCGCAGCTTCAATCTGCATCAGGTCAGCCACGAAGTCATCGCCACCATGATGAACCGGGTGCGCGCGGCCAGCCACCGCATCGAACTGGAACTGCCCGAGACCATCCTGATGGATAGCTATCCGGGGCCGTACGGGCAAGTGATCGCTAACTTCATCAACAACGCCCTGCTCCATGCCTTTGGCCGCGAACAAGGTGGCCAGATGCGCCTGAGCGCCCGCACGCCGGTGCCGGAACGCGTGTTACTGACCTTTAGCGACAACGGCAGCGGCATCGCCGCCGAGCACATGTCGCGCATCTTCGATCCCTTCTTCACCACCAAGCTCGGACAGGGCGGCAGCGGACTGGGACTCTCGATCAGCTACAACATTGTCACTTCACTACTAGGCGGTCAGATCAGCGTGGAAAGTTCACCCGCCGGTACCTGCTTTACACTCGATCTGCCGCTGACGGCACCACTGCACCAGCAGGCCACAACCACCCAGATTTACACCTGAAATGGCGCCCAAGCTAGGCTGAAATGGCGGCCCGCCCCGCCAGCGCCCTTGTACCTGCAACGCTGCCTGCAAGCTAGCGCCGTACAAGCCATTCAAGCCATGCGGCAGCTGTATAGACAGGAGAATCTGCGGCAATTCGACCATTGCACCAAATTGCCTTTATAATTGACCGGTTCAGCTGGTCAGGCCTCTTGTCTCACGCCAGCGCTTCTGTTAGTTGCCACTATGTCTACCCAAAAACCGATCAAGCACTATCTGCAGTTCTCCGATTTCACGCTGGAAGAATACGAATACGTCATCGAACGTGCGCACCTGATCAAACGGAAGTTCAAGAACTACGAAATCTACCACCCGCTCATCGACCGTACGCTGGTGATGGTGTTCGAGAAGAATTCCACCCGTACCCGCCTGTCGTTCGAAGCGGGCATGCACCAGCTGGGCGGTGCCGCCATCTACCTGAACACGCGCGACTCGCAGCTAGGCCGTGGCGAACCGGTGGAAGACGCCGGCCAAGTGATGAGCCGCATGTGCGACATCATCATGGTGCGTACCTTCGGCCAGGACATCATCGAGCGTTTCGCTGCCAATTCGCGCGTACCGGTGATTAACGGCCTGACCAATGAACACCACCCATGCCAGGTGTTTGCCGACATCTTCACCTACTACGAACACCGTGGCCCGATCACAGGCAAGACCGTGGCGTGGATAGGCGATGCCAACAATATGCTGTACTCGTGGCTGCAGGCAGCGGAAGTATTCGGCTTCCACGTCAATGTCTCCACCCCTAAGGGCTACGACATGGACATGTCGCTGGTCTCGACCAAACGGTTCACCTTCTTCGACAACCCGTCCGACGCCTGCCAGGGCGCGCATCTGGTCAACACCGACGTGTGGACCAGCATGGGTTACGAAGCAGAAAACGCTGCCCGTATCAAAGCCTTCGACGGCTGGATCGTGGACAGCGCCAAAATGGCGCGCGCCGCACCGGACGCGCTGTTCATGCACTGCCTGCCAGCGCACCGCGGCGAGGAAGTCTCCGCCGATGTCATCGACGGCCCGCAATCGGTGGTCTGGGATGAAGCAGAGAATCGCCTGCACATCCAGAAGGCCCTGATCGAATACCTGCTGCTGGGCCGCGTCGATACCGCTGCCAACAACTAACACTTCAACCCATTGGAACTAGCATGAGCGATATTAAAAAAGTAGTCCTCGCCTATTCGGGCGGCCTCGATACTTCCGTCATTCTGAAATGGCTGCAAGATAACTACCAGTGCGAAATCGTCACCTTCACCGCTGACCTCGGCCAGGGCGAAGAACTGGAACCTGCCCGCGCCAAGGCGCTGAAGTTCGGCATCAAGCCGGAAAACATCTACATCGACGACGTGCGCGAAGAATTCGTGCGCGACTTCGTCTTCCCTATGTTCCGCGCCAACACCGTGTACGAAGGCGAATACCTGCTGGGCACGTCGATCGCCCGTCCGCTGATCGCCAAGCGTCTGATCGAGATCGCCAACGCCACCGGCGCGGATGCCATCTCGCACGGCGCCACCGGCAAAGGCAACGATCAGGTGCGTTTCGAACTGGGTGCCTATGCGCTGAAACCGGGCGTGAAGATCATCGCTCCATGGCGTGAATGGGACCTGCTGTCGCGCGAAAAACTGCTGAAATACGCAGAAGACGCCGGCATCGAAATCGACATGAAGCACAAGAACGGCGGCGCGCCTTACTCGATGGACGCCAACCTGCTGCACATCTCGTTCGAAGGCCGCCATCTGGAAAACCCGAGCGCCGAAGCCGAAGAAAGCATGTGGCGCTGGAGTGTCAGCCCTGAGGCGGCACCGGACCAGCCAGAATATCTGGACATCGAATACGAGCGCGGCGACATCGTTGCCCTGAATGGCGTACGCATGTCGCCTGCCACTGTGCTGACGGAACTGAACCGTCTGGGCGGCAAGCACGGCATCGGCCGTCTGGATCTGGTGGAGAACCGTTATGTAGGCATGAAGTCGCGCGGCTGCTACGAAACCCCGGGCGGCACCATCATGCTCAAGGCGCACCGCGCCATTGAATCGATCACGCTGGACCGCGAAGTAGCGCACCTGAAGGACGACCTGATGCCACGCTACGCTTCGATGATCTACAACGGCTACTGGTGGGCACCAGAGCGCGTTGCTCTGCAAACCCTGATCGACCACACCCAGGCTACCGTGAACGGCTGGGTACGCGTCAAGCTGTACAAGGGTAATGTGATCGTCGTATCGCGCGATTCCAAAACCGATTCGCTGTTCGACATGAACATTGCGACCTTCGATGAAGACGGCGGCGCCTACAACCAGGCCGACGCCGGGGGCTTCATCAAACTGAACGCGCTGCGTATGCGCATCGCTGCCAATGCCCGCCTGAAACGCGGTCAATAATCGCATTCAAAGGCCGCTCGTTGAGCGGCCTTTTTTTTAATAGGATAGTTAGCATGAGCAAGCAATTCGACCAGGTCTCCGTGGTCAAACAAGCCAACAAATACTTTGATGGCAAATGCATTTCGTATAACGTGCTGTTTGCCGATGGCAGCAAGAAAAGTGTGGGCGTGATCTTCCCGTCCAGCCTGACCTTCAACACCGGCGCACCGGAAGTCATGGAAATTCTCGGCGGCGTATGTAAAGTGCGTCTGGCCGGTGCCAGCGAATGGACTACCTACGCTGCTGGCCAGTCGTTCAGCATCGCTGCCAATTCGAGCTTCGATATCGAAACGGTAGAACTGCTCGACTACGTCTGCCACTTCGGCTAATCGCCTGCACGGCGCGCAGCATCCGCCTGCGCGCTGCCCGCATCACCTGGCTCGCCAGCTTGTACTGCGGCTTGCATTCAACTGCGCCGAGAACCTCAGCCAGCAGCCCAGTTTGACCCGCCCTTGTCAGTCTAGATAAACACCGGCTCCGGCTCCAGCAGCACGCCATAGCGCGCCTGCACGTCGGCCTGTATGGCCCGCGCCAGCGCCACCACGTCGGCGCCTGTTGCGCCGCCCCGATTCACCAGCACCAGCGCCTGCTGCGGATATACGCCGGCAGCACCGAGCGTGCGCCCTTTCCAGCCGCACTGGTCGATCAACCAGCCTGCTGCCAGCTTTTCACTGCCGTCCGGCTGGCGGTGGTGCACCAGCGTAGGGAACTGTTCCAGCAGAGCTGCGCATTGCGCGCTACTCACCACCGGATTCTTGAAGAAGCTGCCGGCATTGCCGATCTGCGCCGGATCGGGTAGTTTGCGGCGCCGGATGGCGATCACCGTATCCGCCACCTGCTGGGCCGTGGGTGCGGCCAGATCCTGCTGCACCAGCGCCTGCGCCAACTCGACGTAACGCAGGTTGGGCTGCCAGACACGCGGCAGTGCAAACGTCACGTCCAGCACGATCAGATCACGCCCTGCCGTCTGTTTGAAGATACTGTCGCGGTAGCCGAACTGACAGTCCGCGGCCAGCATTTCACGCGTGCTGCGCGTGGCCGCATCGAACACCGTCACGCTGTGCAGCACGTCTTTGACTTCGATGCCGTAAGCGCCGATGTTCTGAATAGGTGCAGCGCCGGCCGTGCCTGGAATCAGCGACAGGTTCTCCAGACCCGCATATCCATGTACAAGTGTCCACTGCACAAACGCATGCCAGTTTTCACCGGCCGCCGCCCGCACATAGTGGTGCGTTGCATCGCTGCGCACATGCTCGCGGCCACGCAGATCCATGTGCAGCACCAGTCCGGCGAAATCCTGCGTGAACAGCAGATTACTCCCCCCACCCAGTATCAGCTTCGACGAAGTCGCCCATATGGCATCAGCATGAACGCCGAACAGTTGCTCGGTTTCAGTGACGCGCAAATAGGCTTGCGCCTTCGCAGCGATGCCAAAAGTGTTAAGAGTTTGCAGCGGAAAATCGTACTGGATCGCGGAGAGGGAGGACATGTAGGAGAAAAGCAAAATATTTTGACGATTATAGAGCCAAACCCGTAAAAAACCACGGTGTATATGGCGGCTTGTGGACAGTTGTCCGTTAAAATATCAGCCTTTGATGCACGGCTTTCAGCGCCGCTGCAGGCCACACGAAAAGGAAACAAGCATGCCATCGTTTGACGTAGTCTCTGAAGCCGATATGATCGAAGTAAAAAACGGTGTCGAGCAAGCCCAGAAAGAAATCGCCACCCGCTTCGATTACAAGGGCACCGGCGCTTCGGTCGAGCAGAAAGACACCGAACTGACCGTGATCGCGGATTCCGATTTCCAGCTGCAACAAGTGCGCGAAGTACTGACCGGCAAACTGGCCAAGCGCAAGGTTGATGTACGCTTCCTCGAAGAAGGCGACATCAAGAAAATCGGCGGCGACAAGGTCAAGCAAGTGATCAAGGTCAAAAACGGTCTGGAGTCCGATAGCGCGAAGAAAATCGTCCGCGTTATCAAGGATAGCAAGATGAAAGTGCAAGCCAGCATACAGGGTGATTCTGTCCGTGTCACTGGCGCCAAGCGTGACGACCTGCAGGCAGCCATGCAGATGCTGCGTAAAGAAGTACCCGAGACCCCGCTGGAGTTCAACAACTTCCGCGATTAAACCACTCCGGCGCGCCGGAGCGCGCCGTCACAAAGCTGTAGTACTGCGGGAGTACAATCGTCTCGGACTTCCTGCGCGCTACTACTGCGCTAACGCCGGGTGCACTGCCCGGCAACCACTTTCGGTAGTCTAAGGATAGCAATGAAACGTGTTGATGATTTCCGCCTGCGATTTGGCAAAAACGAGT
>Ga0187842_1000246_pt1 | contig 28890 bp, 22 predicted proteins | sample SpaLakP09_SKY_41_FD_134514 | JGI IMG/M metagenome (GOLD analysis project Ga0187842, IMG submission 134514) | Oligotrophic lake water microbial communities from Sparkling Lake, Wisconsin, USA - SP09_SKY_41 | ecosystem: Environmental > Aquatic > Freshwater > Lake | place: USA: Sparkling Lake... | reverse complement strand
CCTACCCAGCAGGTGGGCAGCAGCAAGGCTTCCTTCCCTGACATGCGTCTGGGTACGGAGTTCAGCATCGACCGCGACCATCTGGTGTATGGCAAGATCGCTACCGGCCACAAGTCGGGTGGTGTCAACGATAGCTTCAATGGCAGCACCATTCCGGAAACCTATAGCCCGGAAAAACTGATCAGCTATGAAATCTGCAGCCGTAACGCCTTCAAGCTGTTTGGCCGTCACGCGATCGTGAATACCACCGCGTTCCACTACGGTTATGACAATCAGGTGTTCCAGGATCTCACCTGCATCAGCATGGACACCACCCAGACGCCGGCCACCTGCAAAGGCTATTCGCTGGCTAACCGTAACATCGGCCAGTCGCGCATCGATGGTCTGGAAACCGAAGCCAAATTCGTGCTGCCAGCGCGCTTCCGTCTGGATATGAATTTGACCCTGCTGAAGACCAAAATCTCCTCGGGCGTGGTGGCCGATGCACGTGCCGTTGATTACGGCGACGGTGGCAAGGCACCGCTGATCAATCTGGCCGGTAACCGTTTGCCGATGGCGTCCAACGTCAATCTGGCGGCACGTCTGACCCAGTCAATCGATGTCGGTCCCGGCACGCTGGACTGGCAGGCACTGGTGGCCTATCGTTCCTCGTTCTACCTGACTCAATTCAACGAGCAGGACATCGTGTTCAACAACGGCAAGCGCCAGACAGCACTGCAGGCTGGCTTCCCCGACATGCAGCGCGGTTTTGCTACCGTCAATCTGGGGCTGGGCTACACGCTGGACCGCTACCGCTTAGAGATGTGGGCCGCCAACGTGGGCAATGTGGAAGCTTCGCAGAAGGCGCTGGTTGGCCCGGCGCTGAATATCCGCTTCCTCAACGATGCGCGTTCCTATGGCCTGCGTCTGCGTTACAACTTCGATTAAGCTGAGGCTTGCATCCTGAGCGCACCTGTGCGCTGACAGGCCAGTCCGGTAACATGCGGAGCTGGCCTGTTTTTTTGCCTGCACCTGGCATCTGACTGGAGAATAATTTGAAGATTTCCATTTCCCCTTTTTGCCCGCTGCTGGTGGCGCTGGTGTTACTTGCAACGGGCGCGCGGGCACAGACCGCGCCTACAGCAGCCTTCCCCGGCCTGTACGCCGATCCGCAATCAACGGCCGCTGAATGGGTGCGTACCCACGCCAGCGACCCGCGCGCCGCCGAGATCGCAGCGGCGATTGCGCAGCAGCCGGTTGCGCGCTGGTTCGGCGGCTGGAGCGGCGACATCACAGCAGCCGTGGGGCGCTACATGGAGCGGGCCGACGCTGCGCGGCGGACGCCGGTGCTGGTGGCCTACAACATCCCCGGGCGCGATTGTGGCCAGCATAGCGCCGGCGGGGTAGGCTCGGCCAACGCCTACCAGCAATGGATACGCGGCTTTGCACAAGCGCTGGGTGAGCGGCCCGCCATCGTGATACTGGAACCTGATGCGTTGCCGCAGATGGATTGTCTGGATGCGACGGCAAAGGCCGAACGCATGCAGTTGTTCCAGTATGCGGTGCAGCAGTTTTATGATCTGGCACCCCGGGCGCTGCTCTACATCGATATCGGCAATAGCGACTGGCTCAAGCCGGACGAAGCGGCCAAGCGTCTGCTGCTGGCCGGAGTCGCCAGCGCACAGGGTTTTGCGCTGAATGTGTCGAACTACCGCAGCGATGGCGAGAGCAAGGCTTATGGCATTGCCGTGGGCGAGGCGATGCGTGCGCTGGTGGGCTGGAACAAGCCGTTTGTGGCCGATACCAGCCGCAATGGCGCCGGGCCGGTCGGCAAGCAGTGGTGTGATGCGGCGGGCCGCAAGCTGGGCCAGACGCCGCGTGTGTTTGGCAGCGCTGGCCAGCCCGAGATGGCGCTGTGGATCAAAGCGCCTGGTGAAGCAGACGGCTGCGCCGGTCCGGCCGGAACGTTTATGCCCGAACTGGCGCTGGGCTTAATTCACGGCCAATAGAACGGGGCGGCGGCCGGGCAGGGCCGGCGTGCGGCGGCCTCCTGCTGCCGCCAGCTTGAATACATCGACCACGTCGACCAGCCGGTGCGACTGCTCCTGCAGGGCGCTGGCAGCGGATGCGGCTTCCTCGACCAGTGCGGCATTCTGCTGGGTGGCCTGGTCCATCTCGACGATGGCCTGATTGATCTGTTCTATGCCCTGGGTCTGTTCGGCGCTGGCGGTGGTGATTTCTCCCATGATGTCGGCCACGCTGCGGATGCTGTCGACGATGACGTTCATGGTGTCGCCCGCTTCGTTGACGAGACGCGATCCGCTTTCCACCTTGCCCACCGAATCGTCGATCAGCTGTTTGATTTCCTTGGCTGCCGCTGCCGAACGCTGGGCCAGACTGCGCACTTCCGTCGCCACCACGGCAAAGCCGCGGCCCTGTTCGCCGGCACGCGCCGCTTCCACTGCGGCATTGAGCGCCAGAATATTGGTCTGGAAGGCGATGCTGTCGATCACGTTGATGATGTCGACGATGCGGTGCGAGGAGCTGTTGATTTCACCCATGGTCTGCACCACTTGCGCCACCACCGAGCCGCCCTTGACGGCAATGTCGGAAGCTGAAACGGCCAGCTGGTTGGCCTGGCGGGCGTTATCGGCGTTGTGTTTGACGGTGGCCGTCAGCTGTTCCATGGCGGAGGCGGTCTCTTCCAGCGAGCCGGCCTGCTGCTCCGTGCGCGCAGCCAGATCGAGGTTGCCGCTGGCGATCTGGCCGGAGGCGGTGGCGATGTTGTCGGCGCCGGTACGGACTTCGTCGACGATGTGGGTCAGCGCCGAGTTCATGTCGCGCAGTGCGCCCAGCATCTGGCCTGTCTCCTCGGCCGTATCGACGCGGATCAGCATGGTCAGGTCGCCGTCGGCCACCTGGCGTGCCACGTCGACGGCCTGATGCAGCGGGGTGGTGATGGTGCGGGTGGTGAGTACGGCCAGCGTGACGGCGATCAGGCAGGCGGCCAGCGCGATGACGGTGATCAGTACGATGGTCTGTTGGGCCTGGGTCTGCGATTGCTGGCCGGAGGCCGTCATCAGTTCTTCCTGATAGGCGATCAGGCCGTCGAGCTGGGTGGTGTAGATCTGCAGGATGGGGCGCACTTCGTCGAGCAGGTTATGCAGTGCGGCGTCGCGCTGGCCTTTGCGGGTATTGTCGAGGAAGGTGGTCCGGGCGGCCAGATATTTGCGGCGCGATTCTTCCAGTGCGCGCAGCTGCGCAATGCCTTTTTCGCTGGTCAGCACCTTGTCCAGTTGGCTCAGGGTGTCTGTGATGACGCGGGTATTTTTGGCGATGCTGGCGTATTCCTTTTCCATATCGTCGGCTTTGTCCATCAGCAGCAGGTTGCGCATATTGAGCGCCTGCTCGTTCAGTTCATCCTTGACGGTATGCACCAGTACGGTTTTCGGATAACGATCCTGATTGATCAGGCGGAGGTCGTCGCTCAGACCGCTGACGCGCAGATAGGCCAGGGCGGCAACGATGATGAGCATGCCGATGACGATGGCAAAGCTGAGGCCCAGCTTCTTGCCGATGGCTAAATTCCTGAAATTCATAGGGGGGGGGACTTTCACAATAACGGGTATGTCGAGTGGCAGCCTGAAGCAGGCCGCACGCTGGCTCGAGCCAACTTGTTTTCAATTGAGGAGGTGCAACATTAAATTTTTGAATGAAGACTCGGGTTGATCTGAATCAAAATATTCAATAGAAGTTGTCTATTTACGTGTTACTACGCAAGCGCTGGAAGGAGGGGGCGCGCAAGTGATAATGGCGCGGCAGGCGTGCGGTGTCGGGTTTGCACGCAGCTGGCCTGCCAGCGGTCCGGGTCGGCTACAATCGCGAACTGGGAAATCAGCCACCGGATCAACATGGAAGCAATGGACGTCACTTATGGCTCGGACACTGCCGGGCTGGTATGGGGTTATCTGCTGGGACCGGAACCCCAGCGGGCCCGGGCGATCAATTCGGCACAGGCGCAGGCCTGGCTGAACGGCGAGGGACGCCAGCCCGGTGAATTTGCCTGGCTGCACTTCAATCTGTCCCATGCGGCCAGCGAAAAATGGTTGCGGGCAAATGCTGGTCTGTCTGATGAATTCTTTGAGACGCTGCATCAGGGTTCGCGTTCCACCCGTATCGAACTGGTCGACAATGCACTGGTGGCCGTGGTCAACGACGTGCTGCATGAATTCAATTTCGACGCGTCGGACATTTCCACACTGTGGGTGGGGGTGGCGCCGCATCTGGTGATCAGTGCGCGCCGTACGCCGCTGAAGTCGATCGAACGGCTGCATCAGGCGGTGCGGCGGGGCGATCCCTTGCGCTCGTCGGTGGAACTGCTGGTGCATCTGCTGCGCGACCAGGCCGACGTGCTGGTGAATATCGTCCGTACTGCTGTCGATCGGGTCGATGCGATCGAAGATTCGCTGCTGGCGGGGCGGGTGCGTGCCAAGCGGGCCGATCTGGGCAATATGCGGCGGGTGCTGGTACGCCTGCAGCGCCTGCTGGCGCCGGAACCTGCTGCGCTGCTGCGCCTGTTGCAGCGTCCGCCCGTGTGGATGTCCGAGCTCGATACGCAGGAGCTGCGCCAGTCGAGCGAGGAGTTTGCCGTGGTGCTTAGCGATGTCTCGTCGCTGCAGGAGCGCATCAAATTGCTGCAGGAAGAAATTGCAGCGCAACTCAACGAGGAAACCGGCCGCAGCCTGTATGTGCTGACCATCGTGACCGTGCTGGCCCTGCCCATCAACATCATTGCCGGCATGCTGGGCATGAACGTGGGCGGGATACCGCTGGCCCAGCATCCGGATGGATTCTGGATCATTGCCATTGTGGTAGTGACGTTTACGGTGGTGGCGGGCGTGATGGTGGCGCGGATGCAGAACAAGGATTAGGCCGCCAGCCGTGCGCCCAAACAAACAAGCCTCCCGGCAGCAGGACTGCGGGGAGGCTTTTAGAATTCGTGGTGGTGATAGATGGACTTGAACCATCGACCCCAGCATTATGAATGCTGTGCTCTAACCAACTGAGCTATATCACCGGTGCAAACTGGATTAAAAAAGCCTCTATGCAGTTTTGCTTAGAGGCTCTTTAGAATTCTTGGTGGTGATAGATGGACTTGAACCATCGACCCCAGCATTATGAATGCTGTGCTCTAACCAACTGAGCTATATCACCTGCAACGCCCGATATTATCGGGGTAGAGCGCTAGGCTGTCAAGGATGGCGCGGTTTTTTTCCTGAATATTCCGTTTATTTTGTTTACACGGGGCCGTTTGGGGAGCTGGGGCGTGTAATTTTTTCAACGTCCGGATTGCGGTCTGGCGCCGGCTTAGCTCAGCCGTTTGCCGATCCGGGCCAACAGTTCGCCTGTCGGATTGGCACCCAGACAGTCGATCACGCTGCGTTCGGGCATGGAGCGCAGCCAGGTCAGCTGGCGCTTGGCCAGCTGGCGGGTGGCGATGATGCCGGTTTCGCGCATGGTGGCGTAGTCGATATTGCCGTCGAGGTAATCCCAGGCCTGACGGTAGCCCACGCAGCGGATAGAGGGCAGGCCCGGATGCAGGTCGCCGCGGCGGCGCAGTTGTTCCACCTCCGTCAGCAGGTTGCCGTCCGGGCTGTCGGCCAGCATCAGGTCAAAGCGGCGTGCGATACGCTCGTGCAGCACGGCGCGGTCGGACGGTTCCAGCGCAAACGACAGCAGCTCGAACGGCAGCGCGGTTTTTTCGCGCAGGGCCAGCAGGGCCGACATGGGTTTGCCGCTCAGCGTGCAGATTTCCAGTGCACGCTGGATGCGCTGGGCGTCAGCCGGGGCCAGCCGCGCTGCCGTTTCCGGATCGAGCAGGGCCAGGCGGGCATGCATGGCAGGCCAGCCCACGCGGGCGGCGTCGTCTTCGAGCTGGGCGCGCAGGGCCGGATCGGCGCCGGGCAGGTCGTCGAGGCCATCGGCCAGCCCTTTGAAATACAGCATGGTGCCGCCCACCAGCAGCGGCAGTTTGCCGCGCGCGACGATGTCATCGACCAGACGCAGGGTGTCGTTGCGGAACTGGGCGACGGAATAGGCGTCAAGCGGATCGATGATGTCGATCAGGTGGTGCGGTGCGGCGGCCAGTTCGGCGCGGGTGGGCTTGGCCGTGCCGATATCCATGCCGCGAAATACCAGCGCCGAATCGACCGAGATGATTTCCGACGGAATGCGCTCGGCGATGGCCAGCGCGGCGGCAGTTTTGCCGGACGCCGTGGGGCCCATGATGGCGACGGCCAGTGGCCGCTGTGCAGACTGCGTCATGTTACTGGCCACGCAGGAAAAGTTTGTCGAGCGCGCCGATTTCCACCTGCACCCAGGTTGGGCGGCCGTGGTTGCACTGGTCGGCCCGCTCGGTGCTTTCCATCTGGCGCAGCAGGGCGTTCATTTCCTGCACCGGCAAGATGCGGTTGGCGCGCACGGCGGTGTGGCAGGCCAGCGTGCCCAGCAGTTCGTTCTGGCGTTCGATCAGCAGACGCGAGCCGCCGAATTCGCGCACATCGCGCAGCACGTCGCGCGCCAGCGTCTGGGCATCGGCATTTTTCAGCAGCACCGGCACCGAGCGCACGGCCAGCGTGGTGGGTGACAGGGCGGCGATGTCGAAGCCCAGTGCCTGCAGGGTTTCCTGATGTTCGTGCACGGTGGCCACTTCTATCGTATCGGCGTAGAAGGTGACGGGGATTAGCAGTGGCTGCACCTGCATGGCTACACCCTCCACATGGCTTTGCAGTGCCTGTTTGAGCTGTTCGTACAGGATGCGTTCGTGTGCCGCGTGCATATCCACCAGTACCAGCCCTTTGGCGTTCTGGGCCAGAATGTAGATGCCGTGCAGCTGGGCCAGTGCGAAGCCCAGCGGGAATTCTTCCTGCGCCATGGCGGCGGCCGAGGCGGTGTAAGTGCTGGCTTGCGGCAGGGCGCGGTCGCTATCGGCCAGCGGGCTGTCGCTGCGGCTGTAGTCGCCGGCGCTGCGGGCACCTTCGCTGAACAGGGCGCCATAGCGCTCGGTGCTCTGGGCTACCCCGCCCGTGCGTACGTCGAACCGCGGCGCAGCGTGGGCAGCGTAGGCCGGGCTGCCAGCGGAACTGCCATCGGCTTCGGTGCCAGCCGGTTTGGTAAATGGCGAAGGCGAGAAGGTGGGCGTGTAGTCCGGCTTGAGCAGGGCGCCAAAGCTGGTCTGTTCGCCACGCCATGTACTGGTTGCTAGGCTGTCGGCAGCGGGCAGCGGCGAAGGTGCGCTGCCGTGCGCGGTGGCCGAAGTCTGGGCCAGTGCGCGCTGCACGGCGTGGAATACGAACTGGTGCACGGCGCGGCTGTCGCGGAAGCGCACTTCGATCTTGGACGGGTGGACGTTGACGTCGACCAGTGCCGGATCGAGATCGAGCGACAGCACATAGGACGGGAAACGGTCGCCATGCAGCACGTCCTGATAGGCGGCCTTGACGGCATGCACCAGCACCTTGTCGCGCACGAAGCGGCCATTCACGTAGAAGAACTGGCCATCGGCGCGCGCCTTGGAGGCGGTGGGCAGGCCGGTATAGCCGTGCAGGCGCAAAGGGCCGGCGCTCTCGTCGATCTGCAGGCGCGCTTCGGCAAAGCCGTCGCCCAGTATGTGGGCGCTGCGCTTGGCCATTTCGGTCACGTTCCAGTGGTCGATGGTGCGGCCGTTGTGGCTCAGAGTGAAGGCCACGTCGGGGCGGGCCAGCGCAATGCGGCGTACTACTTCGGCGCAGTGGCCGAATTCAGTCTGTTCCGACTTGAGGAATTTGCGCCGGGCCGGGGTGTTGAAATACAGGTCCTGTACATCGACCGTGGTGCCGTAGGCGCCCGAGGATGGGGCCACCGTGCCCTGATGCGAGCCGACGATTTCCCATGCATGGGCAGCATCGGCGGTGCGCGAGGTCAGGGTGACTGAGGCTACCGAAGCTATCGAGGCCAGCGCTTCGCCGCGGAAGCCCAGCGTGCCGACGTTTTCCAGATCGTTCAACGAGGCGATTTTCGAGGTGGCGTGGCGCGCCAGTGCCAGCGGCATCTGTTCGGGCGGGATGCCGCGGCCATTGTCGGTAATGGCGATGCGTTTCACGCCGCCTTCTTCCAGCCGCACGTTGATCTGGGTGGCGCCCGCATCGAGCGCATTTTCCAGCAATTCCTTGACCACGGCCGAGGGGCGTTCTACCTCCTCGCCGGCGGCAATCTGGGAAATCAGCTGATCGGGCAGGGCGCGGATAGGGCGCGGGCCGGTGCTGCTAGGGGAAGTATCGGGCGCATTCATCCCGCGATTATAACTGCTCGCAGCGCGCCAGTTGCGCTGCGGGCGCGCGGCCTGCGCCCTTCAGAGCCGTATCGATTCGAGTCGATTAGGGCTGATTGGTACGGATTAGAGCGGAATAGCAGGGATTAGAAGAGTGCTGGCGAGCACCTGCCCCTCCCTGCCCCCTGCTCAGGGATGCACGCGCACCGGTATCGGCGCGTTGCACAGCTCGACGTAGCCGGGCGAGAACTTGTTCCACGGTCCGCCACGGTTACGCTGGGCATCGATCACCTGCTGGTAGATAGGCGCTTCGCTGCGCATCACTTCCAGATGGCTGCGTTCGGCCTCCGGCACGTCCGCCTCCAGCCGCACGGATTTGATGCCCATACGGGTTTCCTGGGCGCCGTAGAAGCCCAAGGCTTCGCTGCCGCGTGGCAGCGTGGACAGCAATTGCATGCCGGACAGTACCCGCCCGACCAGCGTGATATTGCGGTCCAGATGGCGCGGCGCATGGCCGGTGACGGCATACAGCTCGGCGCCATTGCCGCTATCGGTGCCGGTATCGCGCCCCACACCCACCATGCCGTAGCAGTGTGCCAGCCAGGTGGTGCCGGCTTTCGGGTCGCGCCCTACGGGGAAACCGTTGGAATGGCCGATCTGCGGCGCATAGCCGTCGCGCTCCGGCTGGCGCACGAAGTGTTTGTCATTTTTCAGCGGCACGCTGAATTCGCCCACCACCTTGGCTTTGGCGCTGCCGAGCGGACGCGGGCTGGCCGATTCGGCCTGCGGATCGCCCCACTGGGCCACATAATTGTCCTGCGAACGCAGGATGGCCAGGCCGTCGAAATACTTTTCCCTGACCAGGGTTTCGATGTTGGCGATATTCTGTGGTGCGAAGTTGGGCGCCAGTTCTATCACTACCCGGCCGCTTTCCAGTTCCATGTACAGCGTGTGCTGCGGGTCGGTGGGGCGCCAGTCGGACGCCTGCGATTGCTTGGCGAGGTCGGCGACGCCGGGTTTGACCGGCAGATCGGCGGCGCTGGACAGGCTGCTGGTGAGCAGCGCAGCAACGGACAAGGACGGTAACAGCATGGTTCGGTACATCCGGTATCTCCCTGGTTATTGAGGCGCGCGGTTTGCGCGTCCGTGAAAGATTTTAATCTGGATAACATGGTGCTGGAAACTGCTCACCTGGGCGCCATCGTGGTGTATGATTCCGGCGCTGACTTTACGGGAAGAATATGGATTTTATGCAATTCTTCGGCATGATTCTGCATGTCGACAAAACGCTTCAAGTGTTGATAGAGCAATACGGCACGCTCATCTATGTCGTGCTGTTCGCCATCATTTTCTGTGAAACGGGACTGGTCGTCCTGTTCTTCTTCCCCGGCGACACCCTGCTGTTCATCGCGGGCGCCCTGTGTGCACTGGGCGAGATGAATCTGTTCCTGCTCAACGGGCTGCTGGTTACGGCTGCCGTGCTGGGCAACACCACCAATTACTGGATAGGCGAGGCCATAGGGCAGCGGGTGTTTACCCATGATTACCGCTGGCTCAACAAGGAAGCCCTGCGCCGTACCCACGAATTCTTCGAAAAACACGGCGGCAAGACCATCGTGCTGGCCCGTTTCGTGCCGGTGGTGCGTACTTTTGCGCCGTTTGTGGCCGGTGTGTCGGACATGACCCATGGCCGCTTCCAGCTGTACAACATCACCGGCGCCCTGCTGTGGGTAACGCTGCTGACGACGGCAGGCTATTTCTTCGGCAATATCGCCATCGTGCGCGAACACCTGACGGAAATCGTGCTGGTGGGCGTAGGCGTGGCCGTGGTGCCGATGGCGCTGGGCGGCGTGTACAAGCTGGGCCGACGCATGCTGGGCCGCTAGGCCTGCTGGCCGGAATAGCTGCCCACGCCGCCGCGCCCGGCGGCTGGGAGCAGATAATTCCGGCATATTTCACAAATAAATATATTTCCTGCACGAGCGTCCGCTCAAGTTTTTCCCAATTGCATCCGTATACCAGTGTGTAATTCTTATACTTCTGGACTGCGATGCGTACTTTACTCACCCTGATCGCCTGCTGCTGCGCGTTCGCCCATGCTGCCAGCGCCAATGAGGCGCAGGAATCGGCGTCGGCCAAGGCCGCATCCACGGTGAAAACCAAAGGCACTCCGGCTGCGGGTGCCAAATCGGAACATGGCGTGAGCGTAGGTGGCGTGCCGCTAAAGCAGATTGCTGCAGCGGCAGAAAAAGCCGATAGCGAGCCGGCATCGTCGTCACGCAAGGCCTCGTCGTCTGCGCCTAGCGCGCGCGAGCGCGAAGCCGAGGCGGAAGCCGATCTGTCGGCCAAGATTGCCGCCCGTCTGGCGCTGATGCGCGCCAACCAGCAGGCCCGCGTGGCGGCTGCCGCCAAAGCCAAAAAGGCTGCTGCCGTGGTGGAAGCTGCGCCCAAAGTGTATAGCAACCACTGGTCGTACGAGGGCGAAAACGGCCCTGCCAACTGGGGCAAGATCAATCCTGAGTGGGCCAAATGCAGCACCGGCAACCGCCAGTCGCCGATCGATATCCGCGACGGCATGAAGGTCGAGCTGGAGCAGATCACCTTTGACTACCATCCCTCCTCGTTCAATGTGACGGACAACGGCCACACGGTACAGGTGATGGTGGGGGGCGGTAACTTCATCACAGTGCAGAACCGCATGTATGAGCTGATCCAGTTCCACTTCCACCGCCCATCGGAAGAACGCATCAACGGCAAAGGCTACGAGATGGTGATGCACCTGGTGCACAAGGATGGCGAAGGCAAGCTGGCCGTGATTGCGCTGCTGATGGAGCGCGGCCGTCCGCAGCCGGTGATCCAGACGGTATGGAACAATCTGCCGCTGGAAAAGCTGGAGACCATGGCGCCATCCTCGGTGATCGACCCTATCGACCTGATTCCGGCGCGGCGTGATTACTTCACGTTTATGGGGTCGCTGACTACGCCGCCTTGCAGCGAAGGCGTGCTGTGGCTGGTGATGAAAGAGCCGGTACAGGCTTCGCCTGCACAGATGGCGCTGTTCGCCCGCCTGTATCCGATGAATGCCCGGCCTATCCAGCCTGGTTCCGGCCGCATCATCAAGGAATCCAACTAGGCCATGCAGCCGGTACTGGCAGTGCCGGCATCCCAGTGCCAGCATTCTTTGCCCTGTGCAGCGTGCGCAGGGTGCCCGGACTAGCCGTTTTAATTTCCCGCTTTAGCCAGCGCAGCTGATCCGGTGCAGGCCGGTCCAGCTGCTGCCCGCTGCCAGCATCTGCTGGTCGATGCGCGCCGGTTCGATGCAGACGAAGCGCAGATACTCGTCGTCGGCCAGATCGGTCAGCGCGGCGGCATCGGCCTGACCCGGATTCCACACTACCCAGTTATCGAAGCCCTGCTGTTCCAGCTGCAGCGTGGCATGGGCCGTCTGTAGCGTCAGCGCCGGAGTGGACTGGTACAGGCGGTCGTGTTTTTCGGCGAAGTGCAGGGCAGGCTGCTCCTGCGTGGCCGTCTGCAGATGATGGTCGGTATAGCGCTGGCCCTGCAGGCCGCTGATGCTGGTGGCGCCCAGCTGGCCCACCTCGAAATAAGTGTGCAGTGCCGCGCCGAAGGGGAATTCCGCCGCGCCGCTGTTGTGTACGTGGAAGCGCAGGTCCAGCGCATCGTCCTGCAGGGTGTAGCGCAGCGCCAGTTCGAATTCATGCGGCCATGCGGCAGCATGTTCGGCCGACAGGTCCTGCCGCTTGAGCTGCAGTTCGACAAAGGCATGGCCTGCTTGCTCGCCGCTGGCCTTCACGCGCCACTGGCTGACGCGGGCAAAGCCGTGACGCAGGCCGGGGCCGCGCATATTAAACTGGGGGAAAATCACCGGCACGCCGCCGCGTATGGCTTTGCTGCCATCGAGCGGGGTCTGGCTGCTGATGAACAGGCGCTGTTTGCCGTCGGCGGTTTTCCATGACAGCAGGTGGGCGCCGAATAGCGATACCGTGATTTCGGCGCCATCGGCCGCCGTGATCTGCACTGCGGGCAGCGCGCCATATTCTGTCATCGTTACTACAGCCATGTGGATTCCGTAAAAGTAGGTGAGAGAGGCCGGGGTCAGGTCAGGCGGTTCTTGGCCAGCGGCGGGTTCTTGGCGAAGTAGCGCCGTATGCCTTTGACGATGGCGTCGGCCAGCTGGTTCTGGTAGCCGTCATCGAGCAGTTTGGCTTCTTCTTCCGGATTGGAGATGAAGGCCGTTTCGATCAGGATGGACGGAATGTCGGGCGCCTTCAGCACGGCAAAGCCGGCCTGCTCGACCGAGCCTTTGTGCAGGCGGTTGATGCCGCCGGTTTCGCCCAGCACGGACTTGCCCAGCTTGAGCGAATCGTTGATCTGTGCCGTGGTGGACAGATCGATCAGCACACTGGCCAGCTGGCGGTCGTGGCTGCGCACGTTCACGCCGCCTATGGTGTCAGCCAGATTTTCCTTGTCCGCCAGCCAGCGCGCTGCCGTCGAGCTGGCGCCTTTTTCCGACAGCACGAACACGGAGGAACCGCGCGCCGTAGGCTGCACGAAGGCGTCCGCGTGGATGGAGACGAACAGGTCGGCCTGCACCTTGCGGGCTTTTTCCACCCGTGTGCCCAGCGGTACGAAGTAATCGGCATCGCGCGTCAGCATCGCCCGCATATTCGGGATGTCTTCGATTTTGGTCTTGAGGCGCTTGGCGATGGCCAGCACGATGTCTTTCTCGCGGCTGCCGTTCTTGCCCGACGCGCCGGGGTCTTCGCCGCCATGGCCGGGGTCCAGCACCACCGTCAGCATGCGTATCAGCTTGCCGTTATGGTCGTATTTTTCCAGCGGTTTGGCGGAGGCCTCGGCAAGTTTGCCGTCATGCTCGGGTTTTGCTGTTTCCGCTGCGCTGCTTGTGCCGGAAGTGCTGGCTGCGTTGGCGGGCGTGGCCGGGGTTTCGGCCGGCGCGGCCTTGCTGCCGGACGGCGCGGTCTGATCCGCTTTGGCGCTCTTGCCATCGTTGGACCAGTCGCCTTTTTCTATCATGGCAGCGATAGGATCGGCTTCCTTGACAGGGTAGAGGTCGAAAATCAGGCGGTGCTTGTAGTTACCGGCCGGTGCCAGCGTGAACACCTGCGGCCGCACTTCTTCTTTCAGGTCGAACACCAGCCGCACCACGTTGGGCCGGTTCTGGCCCACCCGTACCTGCTTGATATACGGATCGTTGGACTGGATTTTGGCGACCAGACTTTTCAGCGTGGGATTGAGTTCCAGCCCTTCAATATCCACCACCAGCCGTTCCGGATCTTTGACGGTGAAGTGGGTGGCCTTGAGAACGGCATCGTTCTCCAGCGTGACGCGGGTGTAGTCCTCGGCTGGCCAGACGCGCACGGCAAGGATCTGTGCCGCCATGGCACGGGTCGGTGCCAGCACGGACAGCAGCAGGGCGCCGCCTGCCTTGAGTACGGTGCGGCGGCCGCGTGCGGCAGGGCTGGCAGAACCAGCGTCAGTGGCGCTTACAGATTGGGCGCGAATTTCAGGCGTTGCAGACATGAGTGACCAGCGGGGGTGGATGCCCGCAATTCTACATCACGACCGTGGCCAGCCACGTTCAGGTTGACATCGAGATCGGCCGGCGGCAGCACGCCGTCGGCTTTTTCCGGCCATTCGACGATGCAGATGTTGCTGCCGTCGAAGTCCTCGCGGAAGCCCGCGTCGAGGAACTCTTCCGGGCTGCCCATGCGGTACAGATCGTAGTGGATCACGCTGATGGACTGGCCGCCCAGCGTGATGAAGTAAGGCTCGGACAGGGTGTAGGTAGGGCTTTTCACGGTGCCGACATGGCCGGCGGCGTGCAGCAGGGCGCGGGTGAGGGCGGTTTTGCCTGCGCCCAAATCACCGTGCAGATAGATGACCAGACCGGGCGCCATGGCGTGCGCCAGCGCGGCACCGAGGGCGGCGGTGGCAGCTTCGTCGTGGAGATGGGCTTGAAAGTGCGGCATCAATTAAAATGTCAGGTTGGTTGGTACGCCAGCCATTGTAACCGCCTGCGACCATTCTTACATCGTTACACCGCCCCATGCCGCAATCCCTGTCCGAAAATGAATTAGCCGAACTGGCCGCCAGCATCAAACGCTGGGGTGCGGAGCTGGGCTTTGCCGAAGTACGCATCACCGATATCGATCTGGCTCACGCCGAGGCGGGCCTGCAGGCCTGGCTGGACGCCGGCTTTCATGGCGAAATGGACTACATGGCGGCGCATGGCATGAAACGGGCCCGCCCCGCCGAGCTGGTGCCCGGCACGGTGCGGGTGGTGAGCGCCCGCATGGACTACCTGCCCACCGACACTGCGCCTGACTGGCGCGAACGCGAAGCGCAGCGGCTGGCCGACCCGCAGGCGGCGGTGATCTCGGTGTATGCGCGCGGACGCGACTATCACAAGGTGCTGCGCGCCCGTCTGCAGCAGCTGGCCGACAAGGTCACGGCGCAGATCGGCGAATTCGGCTACCGCGTGTTCACTGATTCGGCCCCCGTGATGGAGCTGCCGCTGGCCGAGAAAGCCGGGCTGGGCTGGCGTGGCAAACACACTTTGCTGCTGTCGCGCAGCGCCGGTTCCACTTTCTTCATGGGCGAATTTCTGGTCGACCTGCCGCTGCCGGTGGATGCGCCCACCGGCGCCCACTGCGGCCAGTGCACGGCCTGCATAGACGTGTGCCCTACCGGCGCCATCCTCGCGCCGGGCAAACTCGATGCGCGTCGCTGTATCTCCTACCTGACCATCGAACTGAAAAGCGCGATTCCGGCCGAGCTGCGTCCGCTGATCGGCAACCATATCTATGGCTGTGACGATTGCCAGACAGCCTGCCCGTGGAACAAGTTCGCGCAGAAGGCCGTGCTGCCGGATTTCGACGAGCGCCACGGCCTTGGCAGCGCCAGCCTGCTGGAACTGTTTGCGTGGACGGAAGATGAATTCAACCGCAAGATGGAAGGCAGTCCGATACGCCGCATCGGCCACGAACGCTGGCTGCGCAATATCGCGGTCGCACTGGGCAATGCCGCCAGCATGGGCGCGCATGGCGACAGCGCCATCGTGGCGGCCCTGACGGCGCGCTGCGCCGATGCTACGCCGCTGTTGCGCGAGCATCTGGAATGGGCGCTGGCCCGCCACGGCTGAACTGCGCTACACTGGTGTGATCGACTTACCGAGGAAGATCATGCATGCTCCGCGCCACTCCATCGTTTTTCTTGCCACCGCCAGTGCTGCCCTGAGTCTGGGTGTCAGTCTGGCCGCGCAAGCGGTCAGCTTTGACCAGTGGGCCGATAATCTGGCCACAACCCGCGTGCGCAACGATCCGGAGCAGGCCACGCTCAAGCAGTATTTCAGCGGCAAGGAGCAGGATGCGCTGGACCGCAAGCTGACACCCAACTCCATCGTGCAGCGGGCGCGCGACGTGGCGACAGCCAAGAAGGCGCTGGCCCAGCTGGACAAAATGGATATGCAGAAGCTCACGCCGCAGCAGCGTGCCAGTGCGGCCACTATCCGCTGGAATCTGCAGGGGCAGGTGGAGAATTATCCTTACGCCGACTATAACTTCGTGTTCAACCAGTTTGGCGGTCTGCACGTACAGCTGGTGAATTTCCTCAGTCAGGCTCACCCTATCCGCAACCAGCGCGATGTGGAGAATTATCTGGCACGGCTGCAGGCAGTGGCGGGCAAGATCGATACCGGCATCCTGCAGGCGCGTGGGCTGGGGGCGCGCGGCATCCTGATGCCGACCTTTTTGACCCAGTCTTCCATCGGTCAGCTGGACCGCTTCCTTGAAGGCGGGGCGCAAGCCAATGTGCTGGTGGTGTCGCTCCGGCAGCGCATGGCGGCCGTCAAGGAACTGGGGCCGGAAGCCCAGCAGCAGTTTGCGGCCAGTGCCGAAAACATTGTGCGCCAGTCGGTGCTGCCGGCCTACCAGCGCGTGCGTACGCTGCTGCAGGAGCAGCTGCCGCATACCAGCAATGATGCGGGCCTGTGGCGACTGCCCGATGGCGACAAGGCCTATGCCGTGCTGCTCAGGCAGATGACCTCAACCAATTACACGCCTGAGCAGGTGCACCAGATCGGCCTGCGCGAGGTGGCGCGCATCGAAAAGGAGATGGATGGCCTGCTGGTGTCGCTGGGCTATACGGAAGGCAGTATCAAGGAGCGTATGGCCAAGCTGGAGAAGGACCAGCAGCCGCAGGAAGCCGAGCCGCGTCCGGCTCTGCTGGCGCGCTATGAAGAAGTGCTGCGTGATGCCGAGAAGCGCTCGCGCGAACTGTTCGACATCACGCCCAAGGCGCCGGTGGTGGTCAAGCGCGAGCCGCCATTCACGGAAAAAACTGCGGCGGCCCATTACACCGGGCCGGCCAATGACGGCACCCGTCCCGGGATTTTCTGGGCGCCGATGCCGGGACCGGTATTCCGCATCGTCGGCCTGCGTACACTGACCTACCATGAGGGCGTGCCGGGCCACCATTTCCAGGTCGCGCTGCAACAGGAGAACAACCAGCTGCCGCGCTATCGGCGCGACCGCGTGTTTCCGGTCGGCTCGGCCTATGGCGAGGGCTGGGCGCTGTATGCCGAGCAGCTGGCGGTGGAAAACCACTGGTATGACGGCGATGTCGTGGGCCATCTGGGCCAGCTCGATGCAGAACTGTTCCGGGCGCGCCGGCTGGTGGTCGACACTGGCCTGCATGCGATGAAATGGACCCGTCAGCAAGGCATCGATTACGGCATCTCGCCAGCGGAGGTGGAGCGCTATGTGGCCATGCCGGGCCAGGCCTGCTCCTACAAGATCGGCATGATGCGGATACTGGAACTGCGCGCTCGCGCCCAGCAGGCGCTGGGCGAACGCTTCTCGCTCAAGGCTTTCCACAACACCGTGCTGGAGACAGGCAATGTGCCGCTGGCCGTGCTGGAGCAGGTAGTGGACGAGTGGATTGCGGCGCAGAAGAAGGGCTGACACAGCGCCACTAAAGGCGGACTTACTTCAGCAGGCCCGCCAGTTCAACGGCAGTTTTCACTTGCATCTTGTCGAAGATATGCGCGCGGTGCACTTCTACCGTGCGCATGCTGATGCCCAGTTCATCAGCCACCACCTTGTTCATTTTCCCGGCCAATATCAGATCCAGCACTTCACGCTCGCGCGCCGACAGCGTGGCAAGGCGGGCGTGCACCTGCGCCATTTCGCCGGCCTTGCGTGAACCTGCCAGCCCCTCCTGCACACGGTCCATCAGCTGGTTGTCGTTGAACGGTTTTTCGAAGAAGTCAAAAGCGCCGCGTTTGAGCGCATCGACTGCCATCGGCACGTCGCCGTGGCCGGTGAGGAAAATCACCGGCATGCGCTGGGTCAAGCCGCGGGTAGACAGCTGGTCGAAGGCGGCAATGCCGTTCATGTCGGGCATACGCACATCGAGCAGCACGCAATCGCCTTCCGGATCGAACTGGCCGCTATCGGCATGGCGCAGCAGCTGCAGCGCCGATGTGTAGCTGCGCGAACTGATGCCGCGCGAGGTGGCCAGCCAGGTCAGTGCGTCACGCACCACTTCTTCATCATCAACGATATGCAGCATGCCTTATGTCTCCGTTTCCGTGCCGTCCGCGCATGCCGGCAGCACGAAGGTAAATATGGTGCCCCCCTGCGGGTTGGCGCTATGTGTCAGTGTCCCGCCATGGAATTCTATCGCGGTTCGGCAGATATTCAGGCCCATGCCCATGCCTTCGGCCTTGGTCGAAAAGAACGGCGAGAACAGGCGCTGCGCCACGTCTTCCGGTATGCCGTGGCCCTGATCGATCACCGCCACGCTGACCTGCGCCGTTGCGGGCAGGTAGCTGGCCTGTATTTTCAGCAGGCGGCGCTGGGGCGGAATGTGCTGCATGGCCTCGATGCCGTTGCGGCTGAGATTGAGCAGCACCTGTTCTATCATCACGCGGTCGGCCAGCACAGGCGGCAGATCGGCGGGGATGCTGGTCTTGAGCGATACAAAGGCCTGGCGCGCCTGCAGTTCGATCAGTGTGCGTATGCCTTCCAGCAGCGGCGCCACAGTGATCTGCTGGCGCTGCGGTTCGCTCTTCTTGACGAATTCGTGCACGCTGCGGATGATCTGGCCGGCCCGCTGCGCCTGCATACTGGCCTGTTCCAGCGCCGGAATCAGCGCGTTCGCTTCTACTGGGGCGTGCTGGCCGGCGGCCCGTTTGAGGATATTCAAGGCCCCGGTGGTATAGCTGGAAATGGCAGCCAGCGGCTGGTTCAGTTCATGTGCCAGCATGGACGCCATTTCACCCATGGTGGCGAGGCGGGCGCTGGACTGCAGCTTTTCCTGTTGCTGGCGGTTGAGTTCTTCCACCCGCTTGCGGTCGGAGATGTCGAGGATGGAGCCCATCCAGCCGGTCTGCTTGCCGTTGTTATCCACCAGCGGCGCTTCGAAAATCAGCACCGGCACGCGCTCCCCATCCGGGCGCTGGAAATAGGTTTCGAACTGCGGCGTGACCTTACCGGCCAGCACCGAGGCAAAACGGGTCTGGTATTCGGCCATGGCTTCCGGCGCCCAGTAGGGCATGGGCGGCAGCTTGCCGACAATTTCCTCGGCCGGGTAGCCGACGATCTGGCAGAAGGCCGGATTGACGTAGGTGATGCGGCCTTCCAGATCGCGCGCGCGCAAGCCGGTCACCAGCGAGTTCTCCATCGCCGTGCGGAACGACATCTGCTGGCGCAGCGCGCCTTCGGCGGCCAGACGGCGCGAGATATGCCCCCACAGGGCCAGCAAGCTCCATAGCAGCCCGAGCGACAGCACGATGACGGAGCCGACCAGCAGATTCGGCAGCAGTTTGGGTTCGCTCTTCACGCTGTCCGTCACCAGCGTGATGTTGGCGCCGGGCAGATCGAGTGCGCGCTTGTGGGTGTACACGCCGTGGCCGGGGCCGGCGGCAGCGCGGCGTGCCAGCACGCGGTCGTCGCGGTCGATCAGCGATACCTGATTGTCCTGCGCGAACCACCATGGCACCATTTCTTCCAGCAGCACGCTGGTCTGGTAGGTGGCCACCAGATCGCCCAGATATTCGTCGCCGCGGAACAGCGGTATGTGATAGTCCATCAGCACGGCGGCCAGCGGCGCATTCTGGTTGCCGCTCTGGGCTTCGGGCTGGGTATACATGGGCTTGCGGGTCTTGCGCACCAGCTCCATGGTGGCTTCCGAGGACTGGGTCAGCCGCACGGGCAGGGGCATGGCATCGCTGCTGGCGTGCAGGCTGTGGTCGGGCCGCAGCCACGCCACGCGCAGGAATTCATGGCCGTTTTTCAGCAGCCGTGTCAGGCGCGCCTTGAGCTGTTCTTCGCTCAGATGCACGGCGCCGATTTCGTTGGCGAGCGCGCGCAGTGACTCTTCGTCGCGCCCCAGCTGGAAGCGTATGGTCTGCTCGACCCACAGCGTGTCGGCGATCAGCTGTTCCTGCCTTTCCGTGCTTTCCATCTGGCGCGCCTGCCATGGCAGCCAGATCAGGATAGCCAGAAAAAACAGCACCAGCACGATGGGCAGCAGCCAGCGCAGCGCGCTGCTGGAGAGGCCGCGCCGGCGGGTGGTGGCGGAGGTAGTGGGATAGCTCATGGGCGTTCAGGGTATCGCCTTGCGCGCTGCTCGCCATTGTGGTTTTCCACAGTTGCAGGGCTTGTCATGGATGGTGAGAATCGTTCACACTACAACAATAGCGCATTTCTTCCCCCTTCTGGAGACTCCATGAAACTCAACGCCATGCTTCTGGCTCTGGGCGCCGCCCTGAGCATCAATGCCTATGCCCAGGCACCCATTGTGATCAAGTTCAGCCACGTGGTGGCGACTGATACCCCGAAGGGCCAGGCTGCTGAGCGCTTCAAACAGCTGGCGGAAAAAGCCACCAACGGCCGCGTCAAGGTCGAGGTGTATCCGAACAGCCAGTTGTACAAGGACAAGGAAGAACTGGAAGCGCTGCAGCTGGGCGCGGTGCAGATGCTGGCGCCGTCGCTGGCCAAATTCGGCCCGCTGGGCGTGAAGGAGTTCGAAGCATTTGATCTGCCTTACATTTTCCCGTCCAAGACGGCGCTGTATAACGTCACGGAAGGCGAAATCGGCAAGAGTCTGCTGAAAAAGCTGGAGCCCAAGGGGATTACCGGTCTGGCCTTCTGGGACAACGGCTTCAAGGTGATGTCGGCGAATAAGCCGCTGCACTCGGTGAGCGACTTCAAAGGCCTGAAAATGCGTATCCAGTCGTCCAAAGTGCTGGACGCGCAGATGCGCGCGCTGGGCGCCAACCCGCAGGTACTGGCCTTCTCCGAAGTGTATCAGGCACTGCAGACGGGCGTGGTGGACGGTACCGAGAATCCGCCATCGAATATGTACACCCAGAAGATGCACGAAGTACAGAAGCATGTGACGGTGTCCAACCACGGCTATCTGGGCTATGCGGTGATCGTCAACAAGAAATTCTGGGACGGCCTGCCGGCCGATATCCGCGCTGCGCTGGATAAAGCCATGAAGGATGCCACCACCTTCGAGAAAGCCATTGCCCAGCGCGATAACGACATGGCGCTGGATGCCATCAAGAAGGCCGGCAAGACGGAAATCTATACGCTCAGCGTGAAAGAGCAGGCGGAATGGCGTAAAGCCCTGCTGCCGGTGCAGAAGGACATGGAAGGCCGGATCGGCAAAGACCTGATCTCGGCGATCAACAAGGAAGCTGCCAAGTAAGCGCAGCGGCAGCTGGTGCAGCAGCGCGAACCGTAGCGTTCGCCGCAATCGCAAAAAACCCCGTGTGGCGTTCAGGCCACACGGGGTTTTGTTTTAGGCGGGCCCGCTTACATCAGGCCCATGGCTTTGGGCAGCCACAGGGATAGTCCCGGCCAGTAGGTAACGATGATGAGGAACACCAGCATGGTGAGCAGCCACGGCATGACGGCCACGGTCAGCTCGGAAATGCTCATCTTGGAGATGCCGCTGGCCACATACAGATTCAGGCCGACCGGCGGGTGGCACAAGCCTACTTCCATGTTGGCATCGATCATGATGCCGAAGTGCACCGCGTCGATGCCCAGACGGATGGCGGCAGGGTGCAGGATGGGTGCCATCACCAGAATGATGGACGAAGGTTCCATCACGTTGCCAGCAAGCAGCAGCAGTATGTTGGTGAAGAACAGGAAACCGGCCTGGCCCAGATCCTTGGACAGGATCCAGTCGGCCATCGCCTGCGGAATATTTTCGTGCGCCATCAGGAAGGAGAACAGCACGGCGTTGGTGATGATGTACAGCAGCATGGCGCTCAGGCTGGCCGACTTCTTCAGCACTTCCGGGGTTTTCTTGAGCGGCATGTCCTTGTAGACGAACACGGAAATGATGAAGGCATAGACGGCACTCATGGCCGCTGCTTCGGTCGGGGTGAAGATACCCTTGGTGATGCCGCCGATGATGATGACTACCAGCATCAGGCCCCACACGCTATCCTTGAAGGCTTTCAGGCGCTCGCCCCAGGTGGCTTTGCGCATGCGTGGATAGCCGTTTTTCTTAGCCAGTACCCAGGTGGTAGTGCACAGCATCACCGTCAGCAGGATGCCGGGGAACAGGCCGGCCAGGAACAGCGCGCCGATCGAAGTATTGGTGGAAATCGCGTAGATCACTTTGGGGATGGATGGCAGCATCAGTATGCCGAGCGAACCGGCAGTGATGATGACGCCCGCGCCAAAGCGCTTGGGATAGCCCTGCTTGACCATGGCCGGCAGGATGATGGAGCCGATAGCCACCACGGTGGCAACGGACGAGCCACACACCAGCGCAAACATGGCGCAGGCGATAATCCCGGCCAGCGCCAGGCCGCCGTGCCAGTGGCCGATCAGGCTGGTGGCAAACTTGATCATGCGTTTGGCCACGCCGCCATGGGTGAGGAAGTTACCGGCCAGAATAAATAGCGGGATCGCCATGATTTCGAACTTCTCGATGCCGCTGAACAGTTTCAGCGCCACCGCTTCCACCGGCACATGGGTCAGCAAATACATAAACATCAGTACCGTCAGGCCGAGCGCGATGGAGACGGGTATGCCGGTCAGCATCAGCGCCAGCAGCAGGGCGAACACGATGCCGACCTTGCCGCCGATGAAGCACAGGGCCAGCAGGATGGCGCCTATGCCCAGCAGCCAGGCGCCGGCGCGCTGCTTGCTCATCTGGGCGACGGCAGTGAGTGCATTGGCGTGGCTCATTGGGCACCTCCCCGGGCAGGCTTGGCAGTGGCGAACATGCCGTCATCGTCGTCGTCATCCAGACCATCGACCTGCGATTCGTCCTGATGGGGCATTTCACCGGTGCGCCAGAAGGCGATGGTGACCTGGATAAAGCGCAGGCACATCAGGTAGGAGCCCATGGGTACGACGGAATACACAAACCAGGTCGGCCATTCCAGGTCGGGCGTGGTGGGGCCTTCGGTGAGCGCACTTACATCAAGGCCGAGCTTGTTGAAGATGGCATAGTGCATACCGTTTTCCCACACGAAAGTCAGGCCCAGCGTGCCGATGATGCCGGTGAACAGCATGCCGCAGGCCAGTGCCACGTAGGTGGCGCGCTGGCGCCATTCCGACGGCAGGCGGCTGACCAGCACGTCCACCCCCACGTGCACCCCCATGCGCACGCCATAGGCAGCGCCGAACTTGGCCATCCACACGAACATGATGATGGCCAGTTCCTGCGCCCATTCGAAGTGCAGGCTTAACAGATAATCCTGTACGCCGGGAATCGGCAGGCCGGTTCCATAGCGGTGTGCAACGGAAAGGAAGATAATGAATGTAGCGCCACCCATGAGGAAGGTGATCATCCACTCCTCGAAGTGATCGAGTAGTTTGTTTAGCATGGTTTGTCTCGATTGTTATAGGGATGCCGGGAAATTCGGCGTTCTTGTCGGCTAAAAATATAGCGATGTAGCCAGGCTGGCAATGAGGGGTATTACTAGGTCGTCAGCGCGTAAAACTGCCTACCACAACTTTTACGATTTGCGCAAAAATTGGTTCAGATTTGAAATAAGCTCATACAGGCATGCTGAAAATAGTTGGTCAAAAACGAAAGCCTTAAGTTATGATGGCGTCGCTCTCAGGGAATAACGCATAAACATATTTGCCCCTGTAGCAAGAGCCCAGAATTGTAGGTGGGGAGTGTGTAGAGAAACGGCAATCAATGCCGGCGATTGAACGAGGAGACACACGTTTTACAGAATGTCGTTGTGATAGAGGCTGCAAGCCGCCATAAGCGCGCTACGGCATCACGCAAACGACCGGGAACGTGAAGCAGCATTTGAAAACGCACCTGAGGGTGCGTTTTTTTTTGTGCCGCGAACAGGTGCTGGCGCTTAGAATGCTGTCAGCCAGGCAGTTGTACGATTATTTCAATATGATGAAATCGCAACATGTTGGTGCATTTTTACAACGTTGCCCATCCTTTTTTGGTGCATTTGGTGTGATGAAAATACAACAGGAAATCGCATTGTTTCAGGCCGTAGTGGACTTGCCGCTAGGAAAAATCGGGGTGCGGACGGAAGCGGGGCAGATTGCCGAGCTGTGCTACCTGCCGCCCCATTTTGATGCAAAAGCGCCACAGGACGCCATCGCAGAAATTGCGGCACATCAATTGCAGCGCTATTGCGAGGACGCCGACTATGTCTTCGAGCTGCCGCTGCGCACCGTGGGCACGCCGTTCCAGCAGCGCGTGTGGGACACCATCCGATCCATCCCGCGCGGCAGCGTGCGCACTTATGGCGAGCTGGCCAGCCATCTCGGCTCGGTGCCGCGCGCCGTCGGCCAAGCCTGCGGCGCCAACTGGTTCCCAGTGGTGATCCCCTGTCACCGCGTGACGGCAGCTAGCGGGCTGGGCGGGTTCTCGCGCAGCGATGATCCGAACGGCTATCTGCTGGCGATCAAGCGCTGGCTGCTGGCCCACGAAGGTTCGAGCGAATACGCATGGCAACAGACAACGCTGCTCTGATCGACGAGTTCTGCGACAGCCTGTGGCTGGAGGACGGGCTGTCGAAAAACACGCTGGAAGCCTACCGGCGCGATCTGCGCCTGTTTGCTCACTGGCTGGACAGCCAGCAGCCCCAGGTGGCAGGGCTGGCCGGCGTGGCCAGACACGACCTGCAGGCTTATATCGCGGCGCGCCATCAGGAGAGTGGCAAAGCTACCTCGTCCAACCGGCGCCTGTCGGTACTGCGCCGTTTCTACCAGTGGCTGCTGCGCCAGCACCGTATCAGCGCCGATCCCACGCTGAAACTGGTCTCGGCGAAACAACCGCAGCGCTTTGTGCATACGCTGAGCGAAGCCCAGGTGGAAGCGCTGCTGGCTGCGCCCGATGTGGCCATGCCGCTGGGCCTGCGCGAACGTACCATGCTGGAACTGATGTATGCCTCAGGCCTGCGCGTGTCCGAATTGGTCAGCCTGAAGCTGCTGGATCTTGGCCTGAATGAGGGCGTACTGCGGGTAACGGGCAAGGGCGCCAAGACCCGGCTGGTGCCGTTTGGCGCGCAGGCCCGTTGGTGGCTGGAGCGCTATCTGCGCGAGGCGCGCGGCCAGATCCTCAATGGCCAGCAGGATGATGCGCTGTTCGTGACGGGCCGGGGCGGCGCCATGACGCGCCAGATGTTCTGGATACTGATCAAGAAGCATGCGCTCAAAGCGGGCATTACCGTACCGCTGTCGCCACACACGCTGCGCCATGCATTTGCCACCCATCTGCTGAACCACGGGGCGGACCTGCGCGTAGTGCAGCTGTTGCTTGGGCATGCTGATATTTCCACCACCCAAATCTACACCCACGTGGCGCGTGAACGCCTCAAACAATTGCACGCACATCATCATCCACGTGGATGAATCAGATGCTGTGGCGCTAACTGGTACATAATGGGGCAAACAACGCACCGGACAGAGAGGTAGCCCATGGCAAAAACCAACTTCGCGTATGAGAAACGCCAGCGTGAGCTGGAGAAAAAGAAGAAGGCGGAGGAAAAAGCCCGGCGCAAAGCCGAGCTGAAGAACAATCGCGGGCAGGATGACGGCGAACAGGACGTAGATGAAGCGTCCGCGGAGGATACGCAGGGGGACAGCGAGTAGGCGCTATAAAACAAAACCGGGCCCGGCCCGGTTTTGTCGTTTACGCTAACTTGTACGTCTGAACCAAGTGCGGCTGCCGGTTCAGGCTACTTCTGCGATATCCGCCGGTTTGACCGGATGCAGATGTTCTTCTTCCTCGTCGTGGGCGCGGCCACGGAAGTAGCGGGCGCAGCGTTTGCCCAGCGTGTCGAGGTAGGTGTAGGCCACCGGCACTACCACCAGCGTCAGCAACGTCGATGTAATCACGCCGCCGATCACGGCGCGGCCCATGGGCGCCTGGGTTTCGCCGCCGTCGCCCATGCCGATCGCCATCGGCAGCATGCCGAAAATCATGGCCAGCGTGGTCATCAGGATAGGTCGCAGCCGCACCTGCCCGGCATTCATCAGCGCCTCGATCTGGCCCATGCCGTCACGCTGGGCATGGTTGCTGAAGTCCACCAGCAGAATCGCGTTCTTGGTTACCAGGCCCATCAGCATGATGAAGCCGATCACGGAGAAGATGTTGAGCGTGCTGCCCGTCACCAGCAGGGCCACCAGCACGCCGATCAGCGACAGCGGCAGCGACATCATGATGGCCACCGGCTGCAGGAAGCTGCCGAACTGCGAAGCCAGCACCAGATAGATGAAGATCACCGCGATGCTGAGCGCGATCATGGCCGAGGACATGCTCTCTGCCATATCCTGGGCATTGCCGCCCACGTCGAAGCGCACCCCGGCAGGCAGCTCGATTTCCTTCATGGCCTTGCGTACATCGCTGTCGACGTCGCCAGCCGGACGGCCTTCCACCGACGCGTACACGGCCACCCGGCGCTGCAGGGCCTGGCGCTTGAGCACCTGCGGGCTGAACGAAGGCACGAATTCCACCACCTGACGCAGCGGCACCATCAGCGGCCGGCCATCCGGACCCAGCTTGGACGAGGCCAGCGACAGGTCGGCCAGATCGGCGATCTTCTGCCGGCCCGACTTGGGCAGCTGCACATTGACGTCGTAGTTCTGGCCATCGTCGGCAAGGAAGTGGCTGGTGGTATCGCCCGCCACGAAAGGCCGCAGCGCCGTGCCGATCTGCTGCACCGACAGGCCCAGATCGCTGGCCAGCTCATTGTTGATGCGCACCGTGGTGGACGGATTGGCGCCTTCCTGGCTGTATTCGAGGTCGGCCACGCCTTTAATCTTGCGCATCTTGTCCATCAGGCGGTGCGCCACCGCGTCGAGCTTGCCTTCATCCGTGCCCAGGATGGCGATGAAGATAGGCTTCCAGCCCACCGACATGGTGATGCCGGCAATCTTGTTCAGCCGGGCCCGCACCATGCCTTCCAGCTCCTTCTGGCTGCGGCGCTGGAAGGTCTTGCGGTCCTGCAGCTTGACGTCCACCTGCGCCGTGTTGCGGCCGTCCTGCGTACCGACCACGGCGATCACCTGCGCCACTTCGGGGAATTCCTTGAGCGCCAGTTCCACCTGCTTGACCTTGCTGTCGGTGTATTCGATGCTGGAGCCGACCGGGGTTTTCAGGCGCAGATTGATCCAGCCATTGTCCTGTTCGGGGAACATTTCGCCGCCTATCATGGGCACCAGCATCAGGCTGCCGGCAAACAGGGCGAAGGCGATGGCCAGCGTCAGCTTGCGCCAGCGCAGCGCCAGAGCCAGCACCTTGCCGTACCAGACGTGCAGGTGCTCGATCAGGTGTTCGATGCGGTGCATGAAGTGGCCCAGCCACGGCACATATTTAAAGCGGTTCTTGACCGGGTCCGGCCACACCGAGGACAGCATGGGGTCCAGCGTGAAGCTGACGAACAGCGACACCAGCACGGCCACGGCCACAGTGATGCCGAACTGCAGGAAGAAGCGGCCGATAATGCCCTGCATGAAGGCGACGGGAATGAACACGGCCACGATGGCGAAAGTGGTGGCCATCACGGCCAGGCCGATTTCGTTGGTGCCGTCTTCGGCCGCCTTGCGGTGGTTCTTGCCCATGCCGAGGTGGCGCACGATGTTTTCGCGTACCACGATGGCATCGTCGATCAGCAGGCCGATGCACAGCGACAGCGCCATCAGGGTGAGGAAGTTGAGGGTGAAGCCGAAGAACTTCATGGCGATGAAGCTGGCCATGACGGAAATCGGCAGGGTCAGGCCCGTGATGATGGTCGAGCGCCACGAGTGCAGGAAGAAGAACACGATCACCATGGTCAGCACGGCACCTTCGATGATGGTTTCCTTGACGTTGTCGAGCTGGCTCTGGACCTTGAGCGATTCGTCATTGAGCACGGTCAGGCTGATGTCGGCAGGCAGCGTCTCTTTGAGTTCGTCGGCCACCTTCTGGATGCGCCGGCCCACTTCCACCACATTGGCATCCTGCACCTTGGTGATGTCGATGGTGACGGCGCGCTGGCCGTTCAGGCGCGAAACTGACAGTTCTTCCTGCGCCCCATCCACCACCGTGGCCACCTGGTCCAGGTAGACCGGGCCGTTGGCGCGGCGTGCCACGATGATGCGGTTGAAATCGCGCGCATCTTTCATCCGGCCTTCGATGCGCACCAGCTGCTCGTTGCCGGCAAAGCTGATCGAACCGGCCGGCAGGTTGGTGTTGGTGGCCTGAATCGCGTTGATGACTTCATCGACGCCGATGGCTTGCGCTGTCAGATCCTGCGGGCGCAGGCTGATCAGGATTTCGCGCGCCGACATGCCGTTCAGGCGCACCTGTCCCACCCCGGCCACGCCCTGGAAGCGCTTGCCGATCAGCTGGTCGGCCATGGTGGACAGCTCGCGCAGCGTATGCCTGGTGGCGGTCAGGCCGATCTGGGCGATAGGGCGGCTGTTCTCGCCTTCGAAGCGCACGATGAACGGGTCCTTGGCTTCGCGCGGGAAGCGCGGCCGTACCTGCGCCACCTTGTCGCGCAAGTCCTGCATGGCCTTGTCCATATTGGTGGACAGCTCGAAATCGATGTAGACGCCGGAGCGGCCTTCACACGAGTTGGCGCGCAGGGTCTTGATGCCGCTGACGGTGTTGACCACGTTCTCGATCGGGCGGGTGATATCGTTTTCCACCGCCTCGGGCGACGCGCCGGGATACTTCACTTCGATCATGGCGCCGGGTATGTCCACGTTGGGCATGGCTTCCAGGCCCAGACCGCGGTAGGAGAACAGGCCCAGCACCATCAGCGCCACCATCACCATGGTGGCGAACACGGGATTCTGGATACTGGTTTTAGTAATCCACATGATCAGCCTTTCTTGCCGGCTTCGGCGCTGGCCTGACGGCTGCTATCCTGCGCTGCGGCAGGCAGCTTGACCTGCGCGCCCGGCTTGACGGCATCGAGTTTGGCGACGATGACGTTGGCGCCGGCCTGCAGGCCGGCGCGCACTTCCACCAGTCCTTCATCCTCGTTGCGCAGGCCCAGTTTGACGGGCTGGGCCACCACTTTGCCGGCCACGATCTGGTACACCACGGGTTGGTTCTGG
>Ga0187842_1000244_pt1 | contig 29102 bp, 21 predicted proteins | sample SpaLakP09_SKY_41_FD_134514 | JGI IMG/M metagenome (GOLD analysis project Ga0187842, IMG submission 134514) | Oligotrophic lake water microbial communities from Sparkling Lake, Wisconsin, USA - SP09_SKY_41 | ecosystem: Environmental > Aquatic > Freshwater > Lake | place: USA: Sparkling Lake... | reverse complement strand
GGTTGCTATCTGATTTCTTGATTTTTGGCGGGCTTTATGGCGTGTTGCGTAGCTACATATATAAATATATTACGCCATAAAGCCCGCCAAAAATCAAGAAATCAGATAGCAACCGCGGTTCTGCTAGAAGGTCCGGCTTATAATACTCCTTACGCTTACTATTCAATAGTAGACTACGAACAAAAAGTCGGCTCCCGACTCTGCCATACCCTCCCCCTTTTGATTACAATAATTGATTATATGCAGACATAAACACATACTGACTTTACTTTACCTTGGTTTTCAACTTGCGCGCAACAACTGGTTCACTCTTAGGCCAAATAACTTCATCTTTGAAGGAATGAATCTCAAAAGGGAACCCAGTCATCTCCATGAGATCACGAGCTTGCTTCTCGAGTCTCTCATCCATCGGAGAAGTATCAGTAGTACAATTTAACAGAAGAATGGCCTTATGAATTGTCATATCGGATGACTCAAATGCCTTCTTCCCAAGCAAGTAGTTTGTGTGCAACTGTCCTATAGTGCCGATGGTGGCACTGGATGCCTTCTTGGCTTCATAAATATTCACCTTTTTTTGATGGGGAAACGTCTCGATGATATCAATCGGAGGAGTCTCGTTGTGTATACTGGTATTCACATCACATGCATATCCGGGGGCGATAGGTGTGATGTGATTACGCTTTGTCTCAACAAACTCCTTCACAAAGTCTCGCTCATAATCCTCTTGCTTCTCACTTCTGAAGAAGGAACTAGCAATTGGATACAACTCCTTTACGAACTCCTGGAACGACTGATTATTGACGTTCCAGGTTGTCTTATTCGGATCCGTCGGTGGAAGAGTATTCTGATCACCAGTCATGTTCACCAGAATAATACGTCCCGACATAGATGGATGCTGCTTTCGTCCAACCATATTCTCAAGCATATCGCCCGAGTTAATATGCGAAATATAGCGGCCGTTCTTCCAGATGTAAACTCCCATACTATATAAATTCGCCTTGAACCAAGAGTTCTTGAACTCCTCGCGTAGATGAATGCAGGTGACATCTATCTTGTTTTTCTTGTCGGGTCCAATCGTAAAACTACCTTTATTGTGCGAGACAACCCCATTCACTCCCAAATCAATCGTGAACGGCTCAATCCGCTCACCGTTTACCTCAATATGAATCTCATTTGATGAAATTTGGCGTTGAAAGTAATATATCTGTGCGAGCTCTCGCCGAAAACGGTTAATAGCATCTTTCTTTACTGTCTCCTTCTTCGCATTTGCTCTCCATAGAGCTGCGAAGCAGTCTGTGGAACACGGGAACGTCATGTACACTCCAGAAGAAGAATCTTTCATCTCACCGGGCCACTCGTTAACGTGGTGGACTGTCATGGTATTTTGAAGAGGTCCCTGAATCATATAGATGGTTGGACTTCCATCGTTTCTCCAATAAACCTTCCACCCATCGCCTTTCACATCGAAGATTGATAGAGCAGTCTTCGCACCACACCCATGCTCATTCAACCCGCCGGGTTTCGAATGACCGTAAGACCAGCAACGCTTCAGCTCCTCTGAGCTAGTTGGAAATCCAGGGCCATTATCCTCAATAGACGCGGTTCCTGACTCTTCATCAAAGCGAAACAGGACTCTGCCCAGAAACTTTTTAATATGGAGAATGCTCAGAATGGCGCTGATTGCGTTATCAATGAGTTCCGTCGCGGCTTGAATAGTACGATTGCTGTATTCATGCTTAGTTAGCGTCCTCCACAGATGCTCTCCCGAATTCTCAACCTCAAATGTAGTAGGAGAAGACATCTTACCCTCTTCGATAACTGCAATAAGCTCTGCGTTCGTTGCCATGCTTCTTAAGATTGTACGTCTTGAGGCAAAGACACCTTGAATCCGTTTTCAGTGTAAAATACTCTGTTTCGATCCGGTTTGGCTCATTTTGGGGGCTTTTCTCGCTGAAACGGATTCTTATCAGGGCTGCGAAAGGTATCAACAGGATGGTTGTAGAAACAAACATGGAAACAACAGATTCTACGAGCGAATCCATCACGGACTTTATCCGAGAGTTAGAATCATCAAGGAATCAGATATTCTGTGACCGCTCTCGCGGAGTTGGTTTACACGACGAGGTTCAACAACTACACGGGTTTAGGAGTCTTGGACGCGGAACGACACAACGGTTAATGACACAACGGTTTTCGTTTGACAATGACGAATTGTTGGAAACAACGAATGAACGTCGTTTCGTAAACGAGCCACCGGGAGTTGCTGATGACGACGATTATCGCGAATACAAACTGTGTGCTGACTTCAGCGATATCCGAGAGTTCTTGGATATCGTTGACCGAGACGAAGAATGTGTTATTAACCAAACGAGCATACACAGTGTTGAAAACAGGGAGAACTTCTACAACACGGAGATAGTGTTCGGATCATTTAGCGATAGAGTGTACTTACAGGCACTTATTGAAATGTGTAATTGCCCGGAAAATATGGCACTTTCTGTGATGAAGTCCGAGGACAACAATTATTAACGATAAAAACAAAACAAAGACAAAAGCTTTTTCAATTTGTATTGTCTAGGTTAATTTGCGTATTTACTATAAATGTCTCTATCCAGACATGGTTTTGCAAACATCGTTCCTATCGACGAAAGTAAACTAGGGACGAAGGTATATTCTGCCTCGCAGGTCACGAATATGATAAAGGCAAATACAAACACTGCTAGACCTAAACGGTTCCCATTCGGAGTCTCTGCGTATTATCGAGTCAGTTCGGGATTACTAAATGACTACGCAATCATCATAAGAAGTAGTGCCGCAGATAGTATCGCTGCTATTTTCGCAAGCGGGCAAGTCTTGGATGGCGGAGGAAGCAACGATGAGTTTGATCAGATACTGTTCGGAGGTTCAGCCTTTTCCGAGTTCACTTCGGTTCTGGTCGGCGGAACTGCATAACTATCTTCTTCAATTAATAACATAGAAATTCACTTGAATTGTGTTTGCACTATCTAATGCGTTAGCAATCAATCTGAATGTTCCTTGGCCAGCGACCACTGAAACCGACCGAAACGTAGACGAATTTGTTGCAACAGTTGCTAAAATAATAGATGTAGGTGTAACGAAACTGTTAGATACATCCAAAGTAGTAGCCGACTCTGGAAAATAGACAGCCCCAGCTACTTTATTAATAGTTGTAGAGCCAGAAATAGATGCTAATTGTGGAGATACTATAACCTGATTACAATACACAGCTCCGTATGGAGCTGATGTCGTCCCTAACGAATTAGGATATGCAGTCCCAGCCGCGTTATAAGGAGTGGCAGAAAAAGCGCTAAAGCCAGTACTAACTGAAGCAAATGTTCCAGAAATCGTTAAAGTAGTAGTAGAGAAACTCACTCCGCTGATAGTTGTAGTGCTTGTACTCGGACTCGCTGAACCAGTAGGAAACCCGACGGGAGTTACAATGCTGTTACTGTTTCCGCTAATAACAATAGCTACGGAGGCCGGCGCGGTGCCACTTCCAGCTACACTTACAGCATTAGCTCCTGTTTGAAAAATCGGATTTGTCGTGATGCTTATTTGATTTGATGTCGAATTCACAGAAAGTATATAATACGGTACATCTGTACTAATGCCAGTGAAGCCTCCAACACTTGAAAACGTTATTGGCATTGATCTAGCTAGCCCAGCCGTTGAACTAACCGTTAATGTTGTTGTAGAAGCTGCTGTTACATTAAATGTAGTATTTGTTGGTATAAAACTTAGATTTCCTAGGACTCTAACTGTAGTTGAAGTTGGAAAATTCAAAATTGGATAGTAATATCCTCCATAAATAAGTACTCCTGGAAGGTTTGGGACATTAATGAACGGCGCGTTAACGAGTGTAAACGATGAAAGAGAATTCGTCAGTTGCGTAGATGGAACTGAATACACGCCATTATTGCCAGGAGTTGAATTGCCAGTTATCATAACCGATGGTGACCCACTACTTATTGTTATTGCAGAACTCGTTGTCAAATTATTACCTGCTCCCACTGCAGTAGCTGAAGTAGCGGATATAGCTACAGAATTTGCGTAAAATCCTAGTCTCTGGCCACTTAAGGTTCCACTAAATTGTCTTCCTAAAAATTTTACAGCAGTGGTTGAAGTTGCCAGAGCAGTATATACTCCGTTGAGTGCTGGTGTTGCGTTGCCGTACATAGTCATTGAATAGGTTTGAGACGAAGTGAAAGTAGAAGATGATACAGTTAATCCACTTGCAGTTAAGGTAGCTGGGGTAATAGTCCTGTAGTTATAAAACAGTGTTCCTTTGGCGGAGCCAGGCGTTAAAGCAAGTTGAGGAGCTGAATTAGTATCAGTTGTTAAAGCAAAAGAAGTGGCATTCTTTCCAGCATTATCGTACGGAATAAAGAGCGTCTTGTTTACTTCGGAAAATTCTGAACCGCTGAATGGAACATATGTATTTGAATAAGGGTCAACCCTTGGCGGAGATACGAAAAACACTGAGTTTGGACTCAAGAAAAGTGTTGAAGGAGATTCTTGTAAAGACGAGAGCGAATTATACATGCTTCCATTAGAATCAAGGCTGGTTGTAGCCCCCTGAGTACCAAGCTCAAGAATATTACCGGCTAATCTAGTAGCTGTTGCGGGAGTTCCAGTTGGTACATAACATGATAATATCTGCCACGCCTGCCCTCCTTGTAGAACTGTCATAGTGAATGGCTGGGAATAACTTAAATTTGCCTTTAAAATTGCACCATATCCTGGGTCTTGTGTTCTTATTGGAATTTGTTGAAAGAAATTCCAGGTTGGATAGTATGTTAAAACGGCGGAAGGAATGAGGGTTTGGGGACTATTTACAAATGTAGATGGAGCCATCACTATGCCTATAGTATAATATCCCGGAGCGGAGGCAGTATCAATAGTTCCAACCGTATAAGCTCCCGTTCCATTTTCTGCACTCCCTGTCGTTAAACCGAATTCAGTGATAGACCCTACATTCGCTGGTAAAAGGCTAGCGGCGTTAGCCATGCTACCCGATACGGTTAAATCGGCTCCTGATCCAGACTCCGAAGAGAGAACTATTGACGTTGTCGAATTTACAGTTTTTACGTAATATGTTTGATTTACATTCAAGTTGAAGCTCCCAGAACTAGAAAACACTAGTTGTGTTGTCCCTGCAACTAATCCAATCGTTGGAGTGATTGTCAATGTTGAGCTACCAGTGAGAGTTCCAAGTGTCATTAGAGTAACTGTCGTCGTATTAGCAACTACATTTGCGTTTGCTGGAGTGCCACTTCCCCCTACGGAAACAACTGTGCCCGTGGCGGAACCTGTTGCGATCGTTATTGAAGTTGATGAAATCACACTAGCTACGTAATATGTTGTAGTTGTATCAATGCCAGTGAAGCCTCCAACACTTGAAATCGTTAGTTGGGTTCCTACACATAAAACAGCCGTTGTAGTAACTGTTAGTGTCGTGCCACTCGCAGCAGTTATATTGAAGCTCGCACCGCTATTCGTTGGGCGTGCTTTGCCAACTGCGTTTATTATAAGGGAACTTCGAGAGAGAACCCCATTAAAATTATATAAGCCACCGCTTCCGAAAGTTATATTTTTTTGTTCGCGACTTCCTAAAAATTGACCGTATCTGACACTTTGTGGACCAGACGAACCAGTTGAACCGTATTTAGCTAAGACTCCTCCGTCTCCGCTGCTTGGAGCAAGATCGCCATAAGGAGTTATCGTTGTAGTTGCAGAATCAGTCCCGACAACTGTTCCATTCGTTTCTCCGTAACGCAAAAAGGACTTCGAAACTCCGCTTCCTCCTGCCGCTGACATTGCAACTGTTGAGACATCATCAAAGCCTTTCGTTGTGATGTTAGAGTGATACATCTGGAGTCCGCTACTCGTGGTAGCTGTAGTCGTCGTTAAAGTTAAATACGAATCCGTAAGCGTAGGCGTAACAAAACTACCACCAGTTACTCTTTCGGAGATATGAGATGGATACAGTATGTTAAGTCTCGCCAATGACGACCACAAATTTGTAACTGTTCTTCCTACTCCTGTAACGAACTTGTCAAGCGTAATATAGATGCCGTTATTTTCGTGGGAACTGGAAGCCGTAATAGCGAACAGAACATTGTAATTCGCTGTACTTGCGTTAATATTCGTTACATCATTGAGTATCAGTGAGTTGGAAGTTGGGTATGAGGTTACTACGGTGGCATAGTTTAATGTTGGGGCAGACGCATCTGAGGTATTAGGAAAAGTGCCAGAAATGGTTACAGTATTTGTACCAGTATTGACATTCGTCATTGTGTACGCACCAAGATTCGGGCCACTCGTAATGTATATGTGAGGACACCTGGTCCTGGTTGCGTTTAATATAGTCGCAAGCGTAGCTGATACTGTAAAGGTGTTATTCGTAGGGAAACTCACAATTCCCGTTGCGCTGGTAACAGTTGCAACTGCCGAATATGATCCAGGGTATGTTCCAGGAGCTCGATTGATAGTTGGAAATAAACCAATATCATTATTATTCGTCCCGAACCCTCCAGAAATTACAACGTATTCTCCGTCGGCAATATAATCGCTATTACGAACACTAATTATAGATCCCATAGTTGGACATGATGACTGCCAGACTGGTGCTGCAGTTCGCATTCTAGTACTAGGTATCGTGTCATCAGCAACGAATTGAACCGCCTCAAATCCTGTGTTTCTGATGATTATACCGTCGGTTGCGGATGTATTAAAGTTTACTCTTGGAAAATTAAAAAATGGTGGGGTGGCTTCAGATATAGTAATCGGTTCAGTATTAATAAACGCAGTACTTCCAGACACGGAGGCGAAAGAATATGTAACTTTGTAATACGTGTTTGAAATGCGGGTTAAAGTATATCCAGTTATTGGTTTGCTTGCAGTGCTGAACTTCCCGACTACGATTCCTCCTGATACCCAAGCAGCCGGAGGCTTTACTGTCGTTATATAAGATATTTGAGGGATGACAGTTGCTACAGTGGGAGAACCGTTATACGAAGCATTTTTTGAGCCAGTTATATCAATGATTTCCCCAGGTGAAATGTATCTTCCTGTGGTAGGAGCTAGCAAAGTTTGTCTGGTTGGATTAAGAATCGCAGTAACAGTCCAATTTCCCGAAGAACCCGTCACGGATGCGCTACTTATGCGTGCCCTGGCTCCACTTGTACGGCCTACAATATATCCTGTATTGTGGCTGACAGCATCAGTCCCAAACGTATAAGTTCCTGGCGACGTCGCGGTGGCGACATTATAAGTGATAGTATATCTTGCATCGCCCAAATGATATGATTGGGTATTGTTTTGATAATGTGCAGATGCTGCATAGTGTCCTACCACTTCGCCAGGTTGAAATACTATATCAGCACAATTTCGGAATAAAATTCCAGTTTGGGAATCTTCAAGGCATACATCTTTTAGGCACCCAGTGTGAACTTCATCTAAGAATATTCCGTATCCCTCTGAGTTCCTACCGATCCATCCGCCTTCAATGTCCAAATGTGTAGCACGCGAATCTCCAAATGGAACGGTTTTTATTTTATAAGCACCAGCACCCGTAACCATATTGAGTCCGATTAATTTAATGATATAACTCCCAGTGTTCCTCCCACTTCCATCAATAAAAATCCCTCCTGAATCTGGCGGACCCTGTATAAACACTGTGTTTTGGACGCGCATAAACCATACTCCTAAAATACCCAAACATACTGCCCCAGCCGATGCTCTAGAAATATCAATTCGGCCTCCGACAATACTTACGTTTTGCAACGTAGCCGCTCTTAAAGCATAACCGTTTCCCGAATATTGTATAGTTGCTCCTAGGCCGAATTCGTATGTCGTATTTTGTACTAGGTTTATAGTCGTAGTTCCAATATTGTAAGTCCCAGTAGGGAAAAACACATACCCTCCGCTAGTTGTTAAACTATTAATTGCAGCTTGAATTGCAACCGAATCGTCTGTCGTTCCATTTCCAGTTGCACCAAATGATTTGGGGTTGACCATTCCTGGCATTCCTGCGGCGGGCAAGTTGGGCCACGTCAATGTTCCGTTTCCGACCTTCAACATTTGCGTATCCGTTTCAAACCCAGGTTCTCCTGCCGCCAATACTGTGTTGGAAGTCGCCCAGTTCGTCCTGGTGTCGCTCCGCAGCTTAAACTTAACGTTCGTGGATGACATTACTTAATATTTGTAGAATGTTTTAAAGGATAAACGGCGATAAAAACGGAAACTGTGATGTCCCTTTATGTTTTTCAAGTGATAGTATGGAGTTTACATTCTGCAACAAGTATGTGATTCAGTTCTCAGAGGAGGAGGCTGAGATTACGAGGAGGAAGATTGAAAAGATACTTAGCAAAGATGTTTCTCCGCTGGAAGAATATACGGCAGAGGATCTGGCTGTGACAAGGTGTAGGCACAGACAGGACACGGACGCAATGATGTTTGACAAGTGGGTTCTGAATATATGGAACTTGGACGGAAATACGACAACTACGTTCACAAAGCCTTACTGCTGCGACACAGTCATGATCCGCGCGTTGAATTCCGAAACAAAAGAGTTTGACCGATTTGAGTTGTGCGTTATAGAGGCGTTGGATGTAATCAAGGATATCGGCAGATTCATTTGGAGATCGGACGATGACAATCTGATTGCGTCAAGGAAGAGAGCTGCAGAAGATTCGGCGGACAGCGATGAAAATGTAAGAAAAATGGCAAGAATGGAATGAATTTACGTCAAAAACGAATTTGGGGGGTTGAGAGGGTAGATGACAATATAACAGCAAGATGCCCGTCCTTACTCGCTCACAGCTCAACAATGTTCTGCGCAATCGCCGCATTGGTTCCAAGCGTTTGACAATCGTTCTGCGAAGTGACATGATGGATGATGAGAGCGAGACGGAGTACGAGACGGAGACTGAGTATGACCCTACCGACTCAGACAGTTGTTACACGGAGTCTGGAGAGACCGAGTCGTGCGTTTCCGCGGACACGGAGGAAGATACGGAGGAGGAGTATCCGGTCGCAGATAATTTGAAGACGAAGATTGAGAACCTGAGGAGCGAGCTTGCAGAAGCCGAGCGTATGTTGAAGTGGTGGGAGGAAGAGCAGAGGACTCAGCAGATGGAGAACGCAGCGTGTCTTCCAAACATCCTCCTCAGTGCTCTGCTTTCTGTCGCATTCGTTATCATTGTGGGGCTTATGAATGCTCCGAACATTCACCGTCGCTTCTGAATGAAGAGCAGATGAACTAAACTAAAAAAAACAAATACAATACGATTTTTCACTTGAGCGTGGCAAGATCTCCGTCGGTAACGATGAGTTCATGAGGAAGCTCCACGTACAAGATCGTGCTGAAAAACGGAGCGTTGCGTCCTTCCAGGACTGTGTTGCGGATCTTGGGGTTGCTTACGAGGGCAGACAGGAGGCGGTTGTAGAGGTTGGGGAGCTTTACGGAGTTGCGGACTTTGACTTGGCACGTGTTTCCGTTCCACGCACAGACGTTTCCTTTGCAGTCGCCTTCCTTGAACTGCCCGCACGGTTTGCGGACCTTTGTTATGAACTCTTCGGAAGAAGACACATTCACTTCCTTGACGGTTGCGTCGAACCATTCTCGCAGCAGAGGATCTATGGCGGGACGGTCAGGTGAAGCGGAATCAAGAGCATTTCGCAATTCCAGTGCTTCATTTTTGATGTCCTTGGAAAGCTCAAACAGGAGGAAGTCAAACACTTCAGAGGCGTAGGAGATGTCGGTGTATTCTTTCTTAACGAGTTCGTTGGGACCTCCAAATGTGAGGTTGGTTTCGTTGACGGTTTGAACGGTCTGAACGACTTCCTTTGGATCTTTCTTGGATTCTGGAAATGGGGTAGGAATCACAGGGATGCGTAATCCGCAATCAAGGATGATTTCGGTGCGTTCCTTGGACGAGTTGTAGGCGTCTTCCTTTGTTTTGTATCCGTTGATGCCAGCGGGGATTTTGGAGAGGTAAGCAAGGACTAAGTCGTATGTGGGTAGCTTTACGTTCGTGTATCCCTCCATTACGGATGATGACGGGAAGTCTTGGGGGATCGGAGCGGGATGGAAGGGAAGGATTACACGGTATGGAACGTATAAGGCTTGGGCTCGTCCGTAGGGGTCTGCTATTATGGAGAAGTCGGTTTCGCCGAGAACTTGCATTACTTTGAGGGCGTCTGGGTATGTAGGGACGACCGACGAACAACTGTTGGACCTGAGTTTGTTGAGTATGTCGAAGGTGTTCTTGGTGAATATTGCAGGGTTTGGAGTGAGAATGTTGGCGGTGTACTCAAACGAAGGGATCTTGTCGCGCTCACCGCGGGATGCTTTCACCTTCTTGCGTTTCACGTAGGAAAGGACGTCAATATCGGTTCCGAGCTGGAGAAGAATGATGGCTTTCTTGTCGGACTTCTTGAAGCGCGAAGAGTAGAAGTTACAGCCGAGAGAAAGAATCTCTATCTTTCCTGCACTCTGTTCCTTCTGCATGAGTAAGCGGAAAACGTCGCAGCCCATACAGGCGCACGCATACTCCAGGGCTTGAAGCGGCGTCAACTTATTCTCTTCAAATGCCTCGTCAATTCCGGACACGATCTTTGCAAGAGATTGGTTGATTCCACCCGTCTTCATGATTTGGTCAACGTGTTTGTCGGAAGGAGTTGGCCATGAAGCAACGAAAGAACACTTAATGACGTTTGCAGGCGACTCTCTGGGTTTCGGTATTTTGAATGCCTCTTGACCGAGAAGCCGAGGAATGAGTTCTATGATTTCGGGACAGGTGCCGAGACCTACGCGGAAGTATCCGTGCAATTCTCCCTCTATGCCAAAGCGCATATCTTTGAAGTCTGCGTAGTAGTTCGCGTCTGCCCTGTGGTCTTCGTCAATTCTCAGCGTGCGGAACACGGACAGAGGAAGCATGGCGCATCGTCTAGCAGGAATGGGGTGCGTATCTTCCTCGAGAATGTAGAAATGATCGGGCGTGTTTTCACGGACGTCGGGGTTTCCGCGGCAGCACATGACTGGACGGTTGTTGATTGGAGATTTGCGGTCGCCGAGGAGAACAGGGTAGGGACTCTTTGCCTTCTTCTCAATCACGCTGAATTCTCTGGAGTCCTGTTTTTTTCCTGATTTCCTGATTTTGCCCTTACATTTGGGGCATGCGTTATCCACCAAATCCTCTTTGCGCAGGGGTATTTCGTCGGTCATGCACCAGTATTCTGGACATGTGAAGGATCCCTTCGGGTCTTCGGTTTCTGTAACACGGTCTGCGACTTCATTCGTCTTACGCCATTTCTTTGACACGACTTGGATTCCAGTGAGAATCGTGAGAGGAATCTCGTTGGTGTTTGCTTTCTTCGCAGTGTAGTGTTCGCCGTCGTAGGTTACGTTGTCGTCTTTCTCGTATGATTTCGTGGAGCTCCATTCTGTCCAGAGAATGTTGCGAGGATCGTAAGGCGTGCCTTCAAGGGCCTTGAGTTCTTCGTCGTTCAACACGACTGGCTGTTCTGGTTGCTGACAGTCTTTTGGGAATTCGGAATCTGTGGGGGAATACGTGTTTTCGTCGAATTTCTGAAGACGTTTGAAGAAGTAGTTGTATTCGGACTCGTCGCCGACTTTCTTTCTGGGCTTCGCAGGACCTTCGGATCCAAGGGCGATTGGTTCTTGCATGGGGACTTGCGCCACCTCTTTGGCGGGACCTGCGTCTTCCTCCTCCATTCCTTCAAAGAGGTTCTCGTATTCGCTCATGAGTTCGGTATTGATTTCAGTCTGTTGTGCAGGAGCTACAACGGATTGAGCGGGAACGACGTCTTTTCGTGCGGGGCAGATCTTGTTGAGGGCGGATGCGTCTCCGTTTGAAAGGATGAACCGCAGGATGTTGGCGTATTGTATTGCAAGTGTAAACTGGGTAGTGTAGGAAATGCTGACGGTATCGCCCCGGAAACGCATGGTGGGAAAGCCGCGGAAGGTCTTGTTGAGGATATTGGGATTGTCGGACACCAATTGTTCAATCTTGGTTTTGAGACTTTGTGCGATTTCCTGTGAAACTCCAAGACTGGTCTGGATGTCTGCGATAGTGACGTTGACTTTATCCCTGAGAAGCTGAATGATCTGGACTTCCATGCTGGTAAGTCCTTCCACGGAATGGTCGGTGCGGAGAAGACGGAAGGTGTCCTGCTCGGAATCCGACATGTCAAAGATGGATGTAAGGCAGTTGAAGCGATGGTAATCGTAGTCCGTGAGTTTCTTCTTGTATTTGAGGATGAGAGAGAGGTCTTGTAGTTCCCAGCGGGAACTCTTGAGATCGGATTGGTTCGTGAAAGGCAGGACGGAATCCAGAGTCTGTATCCAGTCGGCCAAGTCGGAACGAAGCTTGGCTGGATCGGTTTCAACTCCTTCTGGGCGGAAGGACATGAGAACCATATCGGAAGATGTTATGGCAATGCGGTCGTAGTGGGAAGAGGACTGGCCGCGATAGAGAACGAGCGTGGGTTTCTGCTTGTAAGGTTTCGTGGCGGTCCACCACTGTCTCCACGAATCAAGGTGTTCCGGTTTCTTTGTACGTCCGGGCTTGACGAAGAACTTGTGTCGGGACGTTTCGTCGGGAGAGGTGAAGAAGGAGATTGCAGGGGTGGATTCTGAAACAGTAAGTCCGTAAAACATCTGTTCAAAGCGGTTCTGGATTGCAGGACCGAGTTTCGTTTCAACCCAGGGAATGCGGAATCGGGCTCGGACGATGGAGGCTTTGGGGTCGGGGACGTTGAGTTCCAACAGTTTGTTGAGACGAGTGGTTCCTTCTCGCAGAATTTCTATCATTGCAAGAGGGAGGCGTTCGGGGGTTGTGGACTGGAAAAAGGGGAAGTAAACGGCTCTGGACGACTCTGCGTCGGGCGTGAAGGGCGTGTAAGTGAATTCCTGGATGTCGGATATGTTCGGATACAGAGTGGACACGAGTTTGGTCTTTTGCGGGATAGGGTATTCTGCGGCGGGAATCTTGGAGGTGAGAGCGGGGTCGTAGGAGAGAGGCAGGATGTAGGACAACGCCTCGTCGGTTCCGAAAATGAGATGTTCTGTGAATTCGGCACTGGATTCAAAAATAGATTTGAGATCGTCTTCAACGGGCGTGGCCATCCACTCGTTCAATCCAAAGTCTGAAAAGTTGACGCTAGGAGGCTGGGGGTATCTGTACGCTGTTTGGTACAGCTGAAAGGGCAGTTTCAGGGCGTATTTGCCGCCATACGAAAGACGGTGGAACAGCGATTCCCAGCGCCGAGGATCGTCGGAGTAATAGTTCGCAGGACGTTTGAGGCTGACAGTTACAAACAGACGGTCCGGGTGAATGTCCGTGACTTCGCCTATACGCTGAAGCACAGTTTCGACCGTATCGTCTGGAAAAAAAGATATGTTCGCAGACTCCCGCGTGATGCGGTTGGTTACCTTCACCATATTATTAGAACCGTATACTTATTATAGCGGGGAATCTGTGATTGTCATACCGCAATACTTGACGGGAGACCGAGAGTAGTTGACGTTCTGATAGACTCCGGCGCCAACTGCGTCATGTAAGATGCGACGGAAATTCGCCCAGAATTCTGGAGTGTGTCCGGTTGACGCTGTCATGAGATGCGCCATTTCATGAAGAACCACGAACATGATTGTGTTTTCTTCTACGAGCGGGTACGGTTTTTGCTTGTCGCGGAGACATACCACGATTCGTTCGCCCTTGTTTTCAGAGTAGGAGGTTGAGTCGGAGTCTATGTTGTTCTCGCACATGTTTTTGGGATTGAAGCGCTCAATCATGGTGCGCACGCGGGGGTCGGCTGCAGTATTGGGGTCGTTCTTGTATTTAGAAATGAGCGTCTCGAGTTTCTCGTGGATGTTGGCCATGCATTCGCACGCGTCTTGTTTGTCTGGAAGGTCTTGGACTTGATAACTCTGATTCGTGCGATTACTCTTCACACTCACAAGGTTCGTGGGGCCTTGCGTAGATATATACGCAATGGCAAGTCCTGTACCCAACAAAGCAGCAGGGATCATTATTAGTTCTCCCGAGTTTCTTCTAAGCCGAAGCGGTCGGAGACAAATGCTCGGTAGGTGGGGTGATTCTCCTTGAACAGTTCGCTATAAATATGAATCGGGTCCTCTTCTAGAAAGCCAACGAAGACGAGATACGACACTCCAGACCCTGCGGCGAAATATATGCTGGTGGCTGAGAAGCTATAAGGAATCCAGAGAAACGGCAGGATGTGGAGGGCGAGAATGTATAAGTTCTTCGTCCAGTGTGCCTTGTGCGGATTTATTAGGATTTCAAAGCAACCGGGGAGAGCGAGGACGTTGAGGGGATACGTGGATATATCATGCAGAGGATAGGCTGCAGACAGCAGGAATATCCATGTGGAAAAAATGTAATACCAGCGAATCGGCGGAACCATTCTGTTTACTTGAATTACTACATTTAACCGTCAAGTCCGCGCTTGAAGGGGTTCGCCTCAATGGTCGTCTGGAGGAAAGGACCGACCTGTGCCTGCGGGTTGGGAGCCTCGGACCGAATGTCCCAAGAAGCGTTACGGTTGGTCTGTGCGACACCGGCGATAGCAGTGTTGGTGTGGTATCCGGCGTCAAGGAAGTTCTGTCCCTTGATGTCGCCCATGCCCTGAGGGTTCACCTGAGCCCAGGAGGCACCGATGGTTCCCTTTGGCAGAAGCTCTCCGGCGCTCAGAGTGCTGTCAGAATACGTTCCGGCGGAAGAAGGGTGGCGACCCTGGAGAGACTCGGTGGGCTGTTCATTTCCTCCAGAGCCTGGGGGCGCAGAAGCCATGGGACCGCCGTCAGAAAGAGGGCCCATCACACCGAGCTGCTGTGCGGCAGTCTCGAGTCCCTCGCCCACGACCGCCTTGTTTGACGAATACGAACTGATCAAATACGCCAGAACAACAACTCCACCGAGGACAAGGGCTAAACGAGTGCTCTGTGAGGTTTTCATTCTCCTGTTTATATCCAAAGATAGACAAAAAACGAAGATGAAGAAACACCCGATGGCGGATCCAGTGGCTTTTCTGACAAGTCCAGAGGTTCAATCGTTTTTTGAACAGAAGATTCTGAAACCAATTCTATCAAAGGTTGTTGCTTACTTGTATCCCTACTTGCTTGCCTTCACGTGCCTGTGGGTCATCATGTTTGTCTGCATGATCGTTATTCTTATGGTTCTGATGAGGGCTCGGATATAGTGCAGCCACGAGTCCTGACCTCCGCAACTTCCACACGTTCGGAATGTTTTGAGCGATTGCCATCTGACGAAGGTCGTTGATTGTGAGTTTTTCCCTTACCATTTCTTGAGGAAGCTCTTTGCTACTGAGAAGTTCAACGAGTTCTTTTCTGGACTTGACGTAGTAATACTTGATAGGAGGAACATGGACCTTGGCGGCCTTCTTCAAATCTACGAGGGACATACTAGAATAATCCATTTGCGAGTGCAGCTCCAACTCTGCCCCTTTGGAATCCGTTTTCGACGTGTTCAGACGCAAAAAAACGTATTCTTTACATAAATGAACAAGACGAATTTGGTGATTGCACTTTTTGTTGGAGTTCTGGTTATGTCTCTGATTGGACTGTATGTTGCGCAAATGCCAAGTGCGCCCGTTGAGCGCGAAACGTTCGCGCAGAAGGAAATGGGAATGCCCACGAGCGGCGGTGGAGGAATGGGTCCTTACGACAACGTGAGCGTCCCTGGCGCGTCTGGATGGCTCATGAACGAAAAGGCGCCGGCGGGCGCGTCTCCCCTTAGCGGAATGCCGACGCTGGATTTCCTGAGCAATCCTCGTGTGTCGCCGTCATGCTGTCCCTCGGCGGTCACTACAGACTCGGGGTGCGTGTGCCTTTCCGATTCGGACAAAGCGACAATGTCGTCTCGCGGTGGAAACCGTTCATAACTTTCACGGAAAGAAAGAATAATAGAAAATGGATTCTTCAAGCGTGTTTGAGGTGTTCCTTGCAGGCTTGAAAACAAAGTATCCAGACCTTAGTTACAGCTATGATCTGGACGCTGCAGTGAAGGACACGGAGGCATTCTATCCTTCTGCAATCCAAATTCTTCAAAAGGACAAGGCGTTTTTTTCGGTGGAACGTCGTATGTTTGGAATTAACCTGTCAGAGCTTGAAGTTGACGACGAGCTGTGGAAGCACGTCCAGTTTGCAACGATCGCCTCGTTCTTTCACGGGGACATCAAGACAAAGTTCGGAAACATTCTTAAGACTGTAAAGTCCCTCATGAGCGGGAACGGAGGAGAGAATGAAGAAATTTCCAAGATTTTGAACGACGAGTCGTCGGAGGGGCATTTGGAGGCGCTGTACACTTACATCATGGAAACCCGTATCGTGAAGATCGTGATGGAAATACTGGAGCAGATGGATCTGACGCAGATGGACGTTGGGGATATTGAGAGTCCGGAGCAGTTGCTTGAGATGATTCGGAATCCTGAACATCCGGTGCTTAAGAAGTTCATTGCAAGGGTTCGTGGTCTGCTGGAGGATAAACTGAAGCGCGGGAGTTTCACGCAGCATCAGATGATGGAGGAGGTGGAGGGAATCAAGGCGAAGGTCCAGAGTCTGTTTGGAAACGCGCTAGGAGAGGCGTTGGGAGTCGGAGGGAGGAGGGCTGACGTTCCTGCGTCAGTTCTGACTTCCAACAGTCCGGAAGCTCGTCGCCAGCGAATGTTGGCTCGGCTACAGAGGAAACGCAACGAAAAAAGTAAGTAATAAGATAAGATGTCTGAACAAATTTGGTTCAAGGACCCGAGCGTTCTGTTTGCAGAAAACGCATGGATGCGATTTGCCCCCGTACAGTCCATGACGACCACGGAGGCGCTGAATGCAGTTGTGAGGTTCTCGGTATATTCATCCATAGGCCTTGCGGTGTTGACTTACAAGCCTTCGTATTTGTCTGCGATCCCGATCGTTGCTCTCGCGAGCATCGTTCTGTTTGAGATATTCCCGAACGGAAAACAGATAGAGTCCTATTTCAGCAAAAAAGGGAAGAAGGTCAGTAAAGAGAACTTCACTATGCCGTCCTCGAACAACCCGTTCATGAACGTGCTGTTGACAGAGATTCAGGACAATCCGAATCGTGAAGACGCTGCGCCAGTGACGGACGACAACGTTCGCAACGAGATCAAGAAGGCGTTTCAATCAACGACGGATTTGTATATGGACACCACCGACGCGTTTGATCAGGCACAGGCCATGCGGACGTTTCACACGCTTCAGTCGGCGCGCATTCCGAACGACCAGGACGGGTTTTTGAGCTGGCTGGCGAAGGGATACGACGAGCCCGACACTTCATCGGCGGCTCTTTCGCGTGGAGCGAAGCTTGACTCGGAGACTTACGCTCCGGCGCGAGGATCGGTGAAGCGAATTCCGAACACTGCGGATCTTCCGACGGGAACGGTTCCCTCCTCCGAATAAACTGTTCTTAAGCTGTGATTCAGGCATACGTCCACTCACGACCTTCACGTACTTGCCGCCTTCAGCCAGTCTGAACTCTGGGTATCCTCCAACCCCGAGTCCATCTGGAATCACTGCGTTCTCCATCTTGGCGAACTTCATGCCTCCCTTCTTCTTGGAGAGATTGTTCCAAGGAGTGTGCATAGCTTCGCAGTGTCCGCATCCGTTCATGTAAAAGAAAATCGCGACGGGCTCTTTTGATTTCAATAGTTCCTCAAGTTCCTTGGCGGTATGAACTTCTTTCATTTGTGTGTTCTTGGGAAAACAAACGTAGGTGCTAAATAAATGGACAGCACGTGGAAGGGATACCAGGATGCAAACGACGTATATGCGCTTCCCAAAAGCACGAACCCGGATCTTCCCAAGTATCCTAACACAGACTCCAAGGCTGGACGAACGGGATTCCAGGACTTGACGCCTTCTTATCCGGAAATCCAGGCAAACTATGACGCAATGTCAGGCAGCTGGAAGGGAATTGAGGCGAGCAATAAGGCTACGCTGAAAGGCGGGAACTTCAAGTCCGGAGCGAAGGAGAATAATCGGGAGTAAAGTTAAATGTCCGCCGATATAGTTCATTTAATGTTGACTTTGAGAAATCAGGTCAAGCTGTATCATTGGCAGACAATGGCCTACCCCCGTCACATTGCAACGGACGAACTTGTCACGAAACTAGATGCCAATATAGACCAGTTTGTTGAGGTCTATGTTGGTAAATACGGAAGACCCAAGTTGAGCGGGTCCACGAGCACGATTCGGCTCCGCAATCATTCCGACAAGGAGGCGACGGCGCTCTTACAGGAAGCGATTGATTGGATGAGCACCGATTTGACCCGAAAATTGAAAAAGACCGACACGGATTTGTTGAATATCCGTGACACGATTGTCGCAGATTTGAATCAGACGCTGTATTTGTTCACGTTTCAGTAACTCTTGTTCCCATCAAGGTGTGCTCTCGGAAAGAGGATACACCCTGGCAGAACCCCTCCAAATGTCTTTGTTTCAGCGTCTTCTTTGGCGGTTTCGTTATATAGTTGTAGTAAGCGATTGCGAGAATTAGAAGACCTACAATGATCCACCGCATTTGTATATCGCTAGAACAAATCTAGTTGGATGGCTATGTCGGATGTTTGATTACCGGCGTCCGTATATATTACGTGCACATGTAAGTAATCTCCAGCGCTGAATGTTTGCGACGCATTATAAAATGATTTATCAGTATCCGTAGCTCCAAAGACAAGTGTGAATCCGCTTATCGTAGTTGCCGTTCCGCCAGACACAGTTCGCTGAACAGATATGGTAGTGGTTCCTCCAGTTCCGGGGGCGGTGTTAAAATGCGCAGTTATTCCACTTAGAATAGTGGGCTGCTGAAGTCTGTAATACGCAGCTGGGAGTGTCCGGTCTGGGAACACGTTGTTTGTAGCTGCCATTGTGCCTGGCCACAAGTATCCAGATAGGTTTTGATTCATGCCAGTTCGCAAGAGTCCTCTCAATCCGTAATAGAGAGTTTTAGGGTAATTGTAGGTAGAGAACCCTTTACCGCCCGCCGTCTTTGTCACCAAATCCACACTAGGTCCAAGCTGTATTCCAGGAGATGCTAAGTAGGTTGGGTCAGTAATCGTAGCAGGAGTGGTTTGAAGAATGTCGGAGGCAGTGTAGCTTTGTCCGCTAATAGGAGTCACAGTTCCGATCGTCGTGGCTCGCAATTGGATTGCCGCTCCAGATGCGTTGGTTTCCACCCCAACATACGAACCTGTGGAGCTTGTGTTTGTAGGTTGAGCGACATAGACGTTCAAGTCTCGTGTGGAGATTGTGTTTGCGCCATTCACGAGGATTCCTCGCTTATTTCCACCGCCGTTGGAAAATACGTTGATTGTGGAGCCCTTCAAAGAATTGAACGAGAACGAGCCAGAACCTAAAGTTCCCGTTCCAGACGAAACGACGCCATAGACGTTGCTTGTGGATGTTCCCGAAACAGTCGAGTTATCCACGGTCAAAACGGTCGTTCTCAGCTTGCCAGTAACCGACGTCGTTCCTGGAAAGTTGATGCCTGTAAGATTGACGCCACTGACGGACGATGTGAGTTTCAACGTAAGATCCTCAACACGTGTAGACTCTCCCATCGTGAGAAGCGTGGTGTCTGTCGCTACACTCAGCATCTGGATGGTTGTCGTTTGTACACTTGCGCCGCGCATGGACACTCCCGTCGGAACCGTGATTCCGCCGCTCAAATTGTAGGTTCCCGGGAGAACCCAAATAGAGTCGCCAGATACGGAAGATGAAATTGCGCCGGAAACAGTCCTGAACGGAGATGCATATTTACCAGCCGCAGCAAGCGTGTCGTTTCCGTATACGTTATCCACCCTCAAAAGTCCACCGAAGGTCTGAGGTCCGGTAGGTCCAGTCTTACCAGTAGGGTAATAGATGACATTATTAAACGTGTATGGAGTCGCAGACGACGATGTAAGTACTAAGACACCTACCGTGTTTGTTCCATAAGCGGATGCTAGGAAAGAGGTGTATTGGACTGGCCCACCCTCTATCTCTGTTCCATTGATCGCAATTCTGGCGTATTGCCCATCAAAGTATATTCCAATATAAGCAGGTGAAGAAACTCCACCCGATACCGTCGGGTAAGACGCGCCCAGGTAATCGTATACAGTTATATTTGATTTAGGGGAGCTATCTAGATATGTGACAACTAAAGATAGTGCCGCAGTGTCTGAATTATTAAAATCCGTTAAAAATCTAATATTTATGATATCAGATCCCCCAACGAGTTCTGGAAGAAAACATGCGAAGCAAGCTCCAGAAGTGGCAAGATTAGATTGTCCAAGTAATGCTACTCCGCCATTCCCGCTATTCGTAGTAAATGTTTGTGAGTCCACTATAGTGGCGTTTTGTAGAGCGATCATTGGGGTATAGGATGGACCCATCGGACCGGTAGCTCCAGAAGGTCCAGAAGGTCCAGAAGGTCCAGAAGGTCCAGAAGGGCCAGTAGGTCCAGTGGCTCCAGTAGGACCAGTAGGTCCAGAAGGTCCAGTAGGGCCAGAAGGGCCAGAAGGTCCGCTTGGTCCAGTCGGTCCAGTCGGTCCAGAAGGACCAGAAGGGCCAGAAGGTCCACTAGCTCCGCTTGGTCCAGTCGGTCCAGTGGCTCCAGTAGGACCAGAAGGGCCAGAAGGTCCGGTGGCTCCCGTGCTTCCAGCGCCAGTAGGTCCAGTCGGTCCAGTCGGTCCAGTGGCTCCAGTAGGACCAGAAGGGCCACTAGCTCCGCTTGGTCCAGTAGGTCCAGTCGGTCCAGTCGGTCCAGTGGCTCCAGTAGGACCAGAAGGTCCACTAGCTCCGCTTGGTCCAGTAGGTCCAGTAGGTCCAGAAGGTCCAGAAGGTCCAGAAGGGCCAGACGGTCCAGAAGGTCCAGTAGGGCCTTGCGGGCCAGACGGACCCCCATTTGGACCCAGAAGTCCCGTCGGATAAAACAACACGTTTTCTATTTGGTATGGTCCGCTTGTCTCGTTTCCGTAAGCACGGAAATGATACTTAGTTGGATATTGTAATGGATCTGGAAGATTCGCCTTTCCAACAATCGTGCCGTTAACGTAATAATATACACTGCTGCCATCTGCGTATAGAGAGAACACGGTGGCGGGGTCCACGAGTCCATTTTCCATCAACGTGTCTACGTAGATACGTTTGTTTCCAGATATGGTCTCGTATGGGTTGTCGGGAAGAGGCAACGAACTTTGTGCTGTCATAGGGTAATATCCGGAAGGATACGTTTCAACTTTTGGAGTAAATGCAAACCCGAAGAAATTCCGTGTATCATTCAGCGTCTGTGCTCCAATATACAGAAAGTCCGGGTATAACACAGTTCTTCCAGCTTGATTGATCTTGAAAGGGTAATCAAACTTTGCAACCCAACCCTGCGAATTCACATCAATCGTCTCAAGAGTCTTTGCAAACGTCGCTGTAGCTTGGGTATTGTAAGTTCTGAACACGAACGGGTTTATGATTCCCGTGTTTGTTCCTGAAGCGTTCACAAGAGTCGTTGGCGCAGGTGCGTCAACTCCTGGGTGACCAGTTATGTAATAGAAAACGTCTCGCACCGTAATTTCAGACCCACTCACAAGTTCTGTGAAAAAGCGATAGTTGTTTGATACGTAAGCAATATACTGGGACATTATCGGGACGCCGTTGACGGAAACAATTATACGATCCTCGTCCAAATACATCAAGAACTTGTCGCCAGGCGAGAAACTGTATTGTAGAGGAGCAGATGTCCCTTGTGTATTTCCGTCCACTATTTCCGTGCTAACCGTATACTGAGTTTGTCCAGATGCCTGTCCCGTGATTGCAGGATTGGATTGAGGCTGGAACAAAGACCAAGTGTACGTTCCGGCTCCGTTGGAAGCAATTCTCAGGTAATAGCTGAATTCATACAAGTATCCTTCTGCGCGAAACCCCACGTTGAAAGAGTACCCGGAAGTGGTCGTAGGGCTTGTGAAGGAAAGGTTCAGTCCGCTTTCTGTGGGCAAAGACTCCCGCGTGGTGACAACCTGTCCCGTCTGACGCAAAGTATAAGTCTGCGAAGTGTCCACCGACGCCATTTATATCTTCAAAATACTATTCTTATCAATACTCAACCAACGGAGTCTGTGTAAGACTTACTCTCACTTTAGGTGGCGTGACAGCCTGGGTGTAACTAACCACGTAGTATGGAGCATACGCAACTATTCCTCGTTGATTTACTGATGTATCCGTAACGCTTGTTGTGAAGAACACCAGTTGTCCAGAAGACAAAGTTGGATAGGTTGCTGTTAATGTTATGTCGGGTCCGTTTTTGCTGGAAGCACTTAAGTAAGCGGACACTGTCATATTCGTTGGAACGCCGATTTGGCCACTAATTCCCTGGACTCCAGCAGTGTTGATGTAAGGGAGCTGACTCCAAGGTCTATTTCCGTCCCCGATTTTAAGAAGATTTGAGTTTGTGCTATACGCCGGCTCTCCTTCAAGCAACACAGGGTTCGCTACAAGCCATTCCGGATCTGTAGCCCGCCGGAGCTTGAATCGGACCGTCGTGTTCGTGCAGCTCGCCATTTGTTATTACGAACATAGAATTGCGCCAACTCCGCCGCCGTCATAAACGACATCGGTTCCGTTTCCGTCGAGGTTTGTCACCGAACAGTCCTGCGTTAGGGTCGCACCTCCGCCCTCATAGGTAGCGAGAACAGTCTTGCGATGGATGTAATGCCTCACAACCGTTCTTGAAACCGGATCCCACTTGTCCAGAATCTCGTCCTTCGTTTTGGGACCAGCCCAGACGAGCGGGATCTTGTGTGCGCCTCCGCCGACCTTTCTTGACCCTACGTTTAGAGTGCACTGGCCAGAACACGAAGGTGGCTGGCCGTTCTTTTTGGGACGGAGACCCGGTAAAACGTATGGCAGACCAGCTGGCATGTCTTTGTCATATATTCACCAGGATATTCATCTAAGGCCTCACCTTGTAATATGCATGGGTCGTCGGCAGAAAAGAGTTGATGCCCCATTTCCATGCCAAATAACCTTCTATTTGCTGACGCTGGATATCCGACAAAGCATTTTGAAATCCGATAAGTTCGTGATATGTAGCTGTACCAGTCGCTGTACCGCGAGACAATACCAAGGTACCGGCTACGTTTGCTGTGATAAAGCCAGTTGCAGTCGTCTTGTTCTGTCCGTTTACGTAAAGACTTTGAAATCCGTCTGTCGCTGACGATTGACTCACTGTTAGAGAAATAAGGAATGGTGTTTCAATAACGCTGACTGTAGGAGAGACTAAGGATGTTACTGAAGCGTCGCTCGTTCCTATAAAACCGAGAACCTGCGAAGACGATAGTATGGTTATAGACCATAATGCATAACTAGTATAATTTGAAATGTAAGGATAGCCTCCTGTGACTTTTCCAACTACAAAAAACGAACATTGACGATTTGTATATAACGGAAATGAACTGATACGTATCTCGTTGTTTGATGCAGCGTTTGTAAGTTGGACTCCAGCAAGTCCATTTTGCAAGTTGGCGACATGTGTAGGGAAATTACTCGGCATGGTTCCAGATATTCCGCCGAAAATATAGACGGCGTTCCTATTGTTGCCGCTCTTGTCGTTCCATTGGAATGTTGACAATCCCGAATTTGATACCGTAGAGCTGTCAGCAGCGTCCAGCCACAGTGAAATCGAATTTGAATAAATCGTTGAACCCGACGGAATCAGAGGGTTCACGCGGTAAGGGTGTATGAATGTTGGAGTTACAAGGAATCCCTTCACTGTGCCTCCTGAAACCCAAGCGCCTATATTTGACGCAGAACTAAATGTTAACGAAGAGGTTGTTGACGTTAATAAAATCCAGTCCGCGTTATATCCGCTAGACGGAGTGAGTACTCCTGCGACTGTAACCGCCGAGCCAACTATAAATGAGCTGAATGCTCCAGTCAATGTAATCGTATATGGACCAGAACCGGCAATGCTTCCTCCACTTATACTATGGGTAGCTGTTGGTCTTGTGTTGGTAGTCGTGCCTAAAAATGCCTGAGACCTATATTTTTGAGCCAAAAACCCTTCTAGCAATTGTCTTTGTTCAAGTGTCAGTATAGAATTGAAAATGAGAATATCTCCAACTCCGCCCTCATACCATTGTGATACTAATGGATGAGTAGCGTATGCGGTTGTTGCATCTGTGTTTGCCCCTATTCTCAAATGGGTGGGAGCAAGCGTAGTCACAGGTTGCGAACCAATAGATGATACAAAATTTGTATTCGCAAAAGCAAGATCGTGTCTCCACCCATTCGTTGCAACCCCAACGGTAGATGCAGAAACATCGGTGGATGCTGTCGTACTGAAATTCATGACACAAGAGTTGACCCGAAATCCAGACGTAGCGTCCGCAAAGGCACCAAAATTGAAAAAGCCATTTCCTTTAGTAGCGTTGTTCTGAAGCAACGCAAGACGTGGAGCATTTCCTGCGAATGACGCACTAAGTATTTTAAAGTCGCGACCGTTACTGGTTGTATCCGTCCCCCCCACTCCATTTAAGGAGACAGCAGCAGAAATGACCGGAGAACTTCCTGTTAAACTACCATTATTTCGAGATGGATTGGTGTTCACGAAACTGTAGTGCGAAACCCATACGATTGTGGATGTAGTAGTAGTTAATGCTCCTGATAACGAGGGACATTCAAGAGCATATCCATTCAAAGGATAGATGATATATGTCCCATTCTTGTTTAATCCAGCTATTCCAAGAAGTGAAAGTTGAATGCTCGGAAAAGGATAAGTTATCAGTTGTCCGCTAATCGCCGATGCCAATGTTGGAATTGGAACAACTATGGTGTTTCCAGATGATGAAGTAATGGTTTGTGTGCTGTTAACGATAGATGCATGAGCAGTTCCAGTGGATATAGCCATTCCCGGATTTCCATTAAAAATCAACGCTCCGTTTGGAGAAGTTGCGATTGTCAAGACCAATGTTGTGGTATTGGACCCAGATTGTGTAATGTATCCAGTTCCGGGAAGGCCTGTGGCACTTGTGGAATTTGAAAATAAAGTTCCAGTAGGAAGGGTCATTGAAATGGAAGAAAGTCCTACATAGTTTGGAGTTCCGCTGTTAATGAAGAAAGGATTTGTTGGTACTGTTATCGTTAATGTTGTTCCTCCAGTAACGGTGGCATTACTAAAAGAAAGACATGCGGGATTCAATGTCGTTCCGGAAGTTGGGAGTGGGCTTTGAAACGGTAAAAGAAAGTCGTTGAAATTCAAGTTAATCGCAGGAGTTCCGGTTATTCCATGATTAATTGGAGTTCGTAGCGTCATGGAAGTTGGTGTAGTAAGAACTGCAGACGTAAAGGGTATGATGCCATACTCAACTCTTCCTACAAAATTTAATAATGCTCCAGTATATCTCGGCGTCAACGAAGTGATAACAATCGTAGAACCCGTCGTTCCAGATTGAGTCAAATAATATCCGGTGGTTCCCACGTTGTTCGTGACGTGTCCGTCTATAACAGACATCTGTCCTGTCGTTGAAGCTCCGATTGTTAGAACTATCGTTGAGGCAGTTGTTCCGGTCTGAGCTACGTATGTTCCCGTTAAAGAAGTCGCAGATCCCCCGCCCAAAAATGTTCCTGTATTTATCGTCAATGTTACTGGATATCCTGGAACAATGTTATGCGCAATCTGAGTTGTAATAGTGAGCGTTGTTGATCCAGAGATTATAGCCGACTGGATTTGGTATGGTCCTACTAAGGATGGTGTTTGTGTTGATGGTAAGGTAGTAGATGTGGGTTGTGTAATCGCCCCTGCTACTGTTACAGATGCTGAGGCCGTAGTATTCGGAAAAGTGATTGTGCTACCAATTACAGATGTTAGAGTGTATGTTCCGTTCAAGGAGGTTGGAGTTACACCTGCAATAATAACTACGCTTCCAGTAACTAATCCAGTCACGGACGAAGGTGTTAATGTAACTGCAGTTCCAGTCCCAGTGAATCCTCCAGTAGGAACTGTCTTTGCAGTGCTAACTGCGTATGATCCGCCAGTACACGCAAAGTATATCACTGCGCCCACTGGAATGTTATGCGTAAATGCAGTTGTTAGTGTAAGAGTCGTGAATGGTGTTGCCCCAATAGTTGCTGCAGTGACATTAAACGTTCCACCACTTGAAAAATCCAAGTACTGTTGCGCCAATCCAACTCCAACAGATGAGGATGTCAGTAAAGGCCCTGAGATTCCAGTTCCGGTTCCAGTTAGAGGGATTGTGAATACAGGATTCACATTTGCGGATATGCTGACAGGTGATGCGTTTGTAAGAGTAGTTATAGCTGGTCCATTAACTGTTGATGAAACAGTAATGTTTCCTGAAGTTTGACTAGTAATCGTCTTGATGTAATACGTTGTTTGTGCTACTAATCCTGGACTTCCTCCTAATCCCGTCGGAAAAACAATAGCCTGTCCGACTGCGGCGAATGTAGATGATCCGCTGAAAGTAAGGATGGAATTGCTCGTTACTGCAGTTACAAGAATAAACTGACCAGGCAAACCCCCTTTGTTTCTCCACGTCGTTACTCGATTATTTGCATCTACGTTATATGTTGAGGAGTCCTGTGGATCTAGCCAAACGGTTGGAGACAAATCGTATGGACTGAACCCCCGATTGAAGGACTGCGACGTTGGCGGAACGGGTGTCAATGCTGGCGGAGGGAATCTGAAATAAGAGTGAGAAGTTGGAACGTTCAGATTTAGTGCTGGTCGGTTATAAACATTCGCTTGTCCAGTTCTCACCCCCCATTTCCAAAGCAAGTATCCTTCCACCATCTGTCTATCCGCAGAGTTCAGAGCAGAATTATACACAATCACGTCACCTATAGAAGCATTTTGTGACCCTAGTCTAATCTGATATCCCTGCCCATCTGCAACATTTCCTAGAGCGTTTCCGCCTGCACCTCCAAGATTTCCGTTTATAGTGAATGTATAATTTGAGCCCTGACGAACTACACAGCAGACAAACGTATTTCCTCCGTAGAAAACGTCATTGCCGCTAGGACCAGTCCCTGCCAAGAAATAGTAGGCAGTCGCCCCCCCTGTAATGTTGTTATTGTTTTCAATGTAATACTCGTTACCCTGCGGGCCGCTAAATCCAAATATCTCGGCTCCGTAAAATAAAAATTGAAGATTTGATGTTGAGCTAGGAGCGTATCTTACAACTGCAAAGTAGGTGTGGTTGATTGGGTCTCTTTTTACGTTAGGGCTTGTCAAAGTGTTTGACGCCCCCGAAGTAGGCCCGAATAGAAGAGGCAGTCCGTTGAGTGTGGAAGTGTATGTGACCGTAGAAGACGCACTCGTCACATTATTTCCATTTCCGCTCTTATCGCGAACTTCTATGACATTTGAGCCGCTCAATGTCACTGCACTTCTGTCGGCTGGGTCTATCCACAGCTGGCAGTTGTCTAGATCCGTGGGGACAAAGTTGCGAGAGAAAGGGTAATTGACTGGATTCGGAATAGGGCGGAAGTAAGGGTGTAAGACTGGAAGAGAGGACTGTAATCCCCACTTGTAAGCCAAGTAGCCCTCAATTTCCTGTCGCTGGGCTGTTGAGAGGGCTGTTCTAAATAAAATGAGCTCATGAACGTATGTATTCGCTAGACGCGATGTAGAAATACTTGAATTAATGGTAGGATTATAAAATGACAGCGTGTTGCTTGTATTTCCAGCTGTGATAGGTTGAGTTCCTCCGCTTTGAGTTCCATTCAAGAACTCTTTTAGTGTTCCAGCAGAATAGTTTGCTTCACCAACCGAAAGAAAACGGCTATTGAATGTATGGGCTGTTGTTTCTCCTGCTCCGGTTATTGTTGCTTCGCCATCCAATCTTCTTACCAATACACCAGGTCTTGGCGCATTAATATTATCCAGCGATAATACGAATCGGCCATTTCCACTCGAGGTGTGTATAGTTAAAACTGCTCCTCGGTTCACGCCCGCGTTCTGCGTTTGTGCTTGTGTGACATTCGCAACGACAAATCCGCATGCGTATGGAACATCCTGTAAAATGTTACGTGAGTCCACCAAGATTAAATGTTCTGTTCCCGCTCCAAAAAATACTCCCTTGTCCTGCAATACTGGTCGGTATGAGGGGGTTGTCTGCGTTGCGTTGTTCCCGTTCCCGCTCTTGTCGTTCCACTGTGTGACGATCGATCCAGATAGATTCATGCTAGCGGTGTCGGCAGCGTCCAGCCACAATGCAAGACCGGCGTAGTTCGCAGGGGAAATTGAGCTCAAAGAGAATACTTTTGGAGCGTAGGGATGTCCAGCGGGCAACGAAGCCTGTAGCCCCCACTTGTAAGCCAAATAGCCCTCAATTTCTTGTCGCTGGGAGGTTGACAAATCTGTATTGAATAAGAGAACTTCATACTGTGTTAATCTGTTGTTAGATGCAACACTAGCACCTAAAGTCTGTGACGTTGTTAAAGAAGATCCTGAAAGAGTTACTGAATCTGAAAAATATACTGTTCCATTCACATAAAGTTTTGCTGTAGATGAATCATATACAAGTTCATATATGTTTGGAACATTTTGAGTGTTTGAAAAACTACTGCTTTGGGCTGATCCGGCCCCGCCACCTACAAATGAAGCAAAACGCGTGGCTGGTGTAGAATATTGTAAATATACAACTAGGTTCCTAAAATTTGTTGGTGACCACAACATGTTAATTTCGTTAAATTCATCGGCTCTTCGTGTTCCGCCCATAGCAACAACAAAGGCGGTGATTCTACTTGTAGGCGATAGTGAGAACGATGGTGTTACCCACGATGAAGTTCCAGACAGTGTAACTCCATTCAGTCCGTTCAAAGCCGAATATACATACGAAGGAGATCCTGTCGTAGTTGCATTCCTTCCATTCCCGCTCTTGTCCACCCAACTAGTCACGTTGGATCCGCCGGTTAGATTTACGGTGGCGGAATCTGAAGCGTCCAGCCACAATGCAAGATTCGCGTAGTTCGTCGGAACAATGGAGTTCGAAAACGATACTCTTGGAGC
>Ga0187842_1000243_pt1 | contig 29124 bp, 16 predicted proteins | sample SpaLakP09_SKY_41_FD_134514 | JGI IMG/M metagenome (GOLD analysis project Ga0187842, IMG submission 134514) | Oligotrophic lake water microbial communities from Sparkling Lake, Wisconsin, USA - SP09_SKY_41 | ecosystem: Environmental > Aquatic > Freshwater > Lake | place: USA: Sparkling Lake... | reverse complement strand
CGCGCCGGCCGACCGACGGCTGCTGGTCGAGTCCCTGACCGACTATCAACTGGCCCTCTATGCCGCTCCGGCCTATCTGGCCCGCTGCGGCGACCTCGACAGGGTCGAGCACCTGCGCGAGCAGCGGATCGTCGGCTATGTCGATGACCTGCTCTATGCGCCGGAGCTGCGCTATCTGGATGAGGTGCTGCCCGGGCTGGTGCCGTCCCTGGCCAGCTCGTCCATCCTGGCCCAGCGCGAGATCATCCTCGCCGGCGGCGGGGTCGGCGTCCTGCCGTGCTTCCTCGCCGAGGGGCTGGTGCGGGTGGTGCCCGAGGTGCTGCTGCGCCGCCGCTTCTGGGTCAGCACCCTGCGCGAGGTCGCGGCCACGGCCCGGGTGCGGGGCGTGCGCGACTGGCTGCAGGGGCTGGCGGTGGCCCGGCAGGCCGACCTGCTGCCCTGGTGAGCGACCGCGCGACCGACCGCCATAAAGCGGCGTGTCCTGACCATCCGGCATTTGCCAAGGATCGCAAATCACGCTGCTAAAGACGCGTGCAGGCGAGGTGGATGATGGCGAGAACAGCAGCGATGATAGCGCGGATCGCAGGGTTGGCCGGACTGGTCATGGGCCTGATGGTCACCTCGGCCCAGGCCGCACCGGCTGCGCCGGCCTCGGCCGAGGCGAGGGCTGCAGCCCGGTTCGACGCGGTGGTCCATGACGGAGCCCATCTGCGCCAGTTCCTGCAGGCCATGCCCAAGGGCGGCGACCTGCACAACCATCTGTGGGGCGCGCCCTATGCCGAGGACTTCCTGGCCTGGGCCGGGGAGGACGGCCTGTGCGTGACGACGACGGCCCGGCCTTCGATCGTGCCCGGACCCTGCGACGGACCCGGCAAGGTTCCGGCCCGCGACCTGGGCCGCAAGGATCCGGGCCTCTATAATCGCACTGTCGATGCCCTGTCGGTGCGCAATTTCACGCCGGACCCGGCCGCCGCCGCCTCGGGCCATGATCAGTTCTTCTCGACCTTCGGCCGGTTCGCCGCCGTGGCGGTCGGCACCATGGGCCCGATGATCGCCGTGACCCGCGAGTATGCGGCCCAGGATCACGTCGGCTATGTCGAGAGCTCGGCCAATGCCAATGCCATGCGGGCCTTCGCGGTAGCGGGGCAGGGGGCCTATGACGGCGACTTCGCCGCCAGCCTGGCACGCCTGAGCCCCGGCCTTCCGGCCATGGTCGAGCAAGTCCGCAAGGAGATGGACGCCGCCCTGGCTGAAGCCGATCGCCGCCAGGGCTGCAAGCCGGACTCGCCGGCGCGCTCAGGGCCCTGCGCGGTGGTGCTGGGCTTCCAGCCCTTCGTCGAACGGGCCCAGCCGCCGGGCTTTGTCTTCGCCCAGATGCTGGCCGCCTTTGCCCTGGTCGAGGCCGACCCGCGCTTTGTCGGGGTCAATATCGTCAATCCCGAGGATGATCCGATCTCGCTGGCCGACTATTCGCTGCACATGCGGATGTTCCGGTTCCTGGCCGGGCACTATCCGAAGGTGCCGATGGCCCTGCATGCCGGCGAGCTGACCCTCGGCCTGGTGCCGCCCCGCGACCTGACCTTCCACATCCGCGAGGCCGTCGAGGTGGCCGGGGCCCGCCGGATCGGCCACGGCGTCGACATCGCCTATGAGCGCGACTCGGCCGGCCTGCTGGCCCGCATGGCCCGCGACCGGGTGGCGGTCGAGATCAACCTGACCAGCAATGACGTCATCCTCGGGGTGAAGGGCCGCGACCACCCGCTGGCCCTCTATCGCAAGGCCGGGGTGCCGGTGGTGCTGTCGACCGACGACGAGGGGGTTTCGCGCATCGACCTGACCCACGAATTCATGCGGGCGGCGACCGAACACGGCCTGCGCTACCGCGACCTCAAGGCCATGGCCCGCGACAGTCTGGACTACGCCTTCCTGCCGGGAGCCAGTCTCTGGTCGGCGGGCCGGACGCCGGTCGCGGCCTGCGCCAGTGCCGGTCCGGCCTGCGAGGCCTTTCTGGCCAAGAGCCCCCGGGCCACAGCCCAGTGGCGGCTGGAGCGGGACTTCGAGGCCTTCGAGGCCGCCGTCAAACCCTGACGGGGATCAGGCCATGACCGGGCGGGGCAGGGCGGCCGCGTGGGGCGGCATGGCTTCGGCGGTCTGGCGAAGCTCGCGGCGGATCTGCTCGAACTCGACGGCCACGCGGTCGATGTCGTGCAGGTCGACCAGCGGGTCATAGGACCGGGGCCGAATGCCCTGGCCCTCGAGTACGGCCTGCCAGCTGGTGGCGGTGAACATCTCTTCGGGATGCTGCGAAAGTCGGCCGCAGGCCCGGAACAGGGCCAGCCGGCGGGTCAGGGTTTCGGGCAGGGCCATCTCGCGCCGGGCCTGCCACAGCGGCTCGTCCCGCTGGTTGGCGTGATAGTGCAGCACGATGAAGTCGCGGATCCGCTCGAAGTCGAGCTGGATACGGTCGTTGTAGTCGTCAGCCTGGACCGGGTCCCAGGTCTTGCCGGGGAAGGCCGACAGGAACTTCAGCAGCCCGGCCTGGATCATGTGGATGCTGGTCGACTCCAGGGGCTCGATGAAGCCGCTGGCGAGGCCCAGGCTCAGCACGTTCTTGTTCCAGGCCTTCTTGCGCCGTCCGGTGACGAAGCGCAGGCGGTTGGGCTCGGCCAGGGGCGTGCCGCCCAGGCTGGCGCGCAGGGTCGCCTCGGCCGCATCGTCATCGATGAACTGGCTGGAATAGACATAGCCGTTGCCGTCGCGGTGCTGCAGCGGGATGTTCCAGATCCAGCCGGCTGCCTGGGCGGTTGAGCGGGTGATGGGCGGCGGCGCGCCCTCGCGCGTGCAGGGCATGGCCATCGCCCGGTCGCAAGGCAGCCAGTGCGACCAGTCTTCATAGCCGGTCTTCAGGGCCTCCTCGATCAGCAGGCCGCGGAAGCCCGAGCAGTCGATGAAGAAGTCGCCGTCGACGCGGCGGTCTCCTTCCAGGTGCAGGGCCTCGATGAAGCCGTCCTCGCCCCGCTGGGCAACGCGGGCGACCTTGCCCTCGATGCGGGTGACGCCGAGGCGCTCGGCATAGGTTCGCAGGTAGCGGGCATAGAGGCCGGCGTCGAAATGGAAGGCCGAGCCGAAGGTCGACAGCGGCGAGCGCGGATCCGCGCTCTGCTGGCCGAAACGCCCGCGCCGCGCGGCCTGGGCGCACAGGGAATAGTCCTCCAGCGGGCCGGCCTTGCCGAGGCCTGAGAGCTTCAGCCAGTAGTGATGGAAATAGCCGGGATCGGGGGCGGTCCCGTAGACGCCGAACGGGTGGAAATAGGCCTCGCCGGGCCGGGTCCAGCCGTGGAACGCGATCCCCAGCTTGTAGGTGCCCTTGGTCTCGCGGACGAATTCGGCCTCGTTCAGACCCAGCGTCTGGTTGAAGCCGCGAATGGGGGGAATGGTCGCTTCGCCGACACCGACCGTGCCGATCTCGGCGGACTCGACAAGCGTGATCGCGCAGCGCCGGCCAAGGGCCCGGGCCAGCAGGGCCGCCGCCATCCAGCCTGCCGTGCCGCCGCCCAGGATGACGATGGATCCGGGCAGGTTGTCGGTTTTGGGATCAATCACGGGCGAACTCCTCGGGCTCTGGCGATCATGATCGGCCATGCGCCAGACACAAGTCCGGGACCGCCTCGCAGGAAGGCGGCCCCGGTAAAGTTTAGACAGAGGGTGGGGGAGACCAAAGCCCTCCGTCAGTGCAGGTTACAGTCCGAGCTTGAACCGGGCGCCGATCGAGACGCGACGGTCGCCGCCGACGAAGCGGAACGGCAGGCCAGGGAACTGCAGGTAGGTTTCGGCGTCCTGCTTGGTCAGGTTCGAGCCTTCCAGGGTGATCTTCAGGGCCGGGGTCACCTCATAGGCGACCTGGCCGTCCAACTGGCCATAGGCCTTGTTGTAGATCCCCAGGGTGTGGACGTCGGAGCCCGAACCGAAGCCGAAGTTGCCGAGATAGGCCTTGTCACGCCAGGCGTAGGAGAGGCGCGACGAGAACGGACCGGTCTCGTAGTAGCCCTGCACGTTGAAGGCCGTCTTGGAGACGCCCGGGATCGGCAGGCTCTTGGAGTAGTCGTTGCTGTAGGGCGATTTGGAGTCCGAGTAGGTGTAGTTGGCCGTGAAGCCGAACCCGAAGTCGAAGGCGTACTGGGCCTGCAGTTCGACACCCTTGATGGTGCCGCCCTGGCCGTTGACCACCGACGAGAACGGCCCGACCGAGCTGCCCGCCACCGACTGGTCCTTCACCGTGACGCTGTAGGTGTTGGAGACGATGAACGAGTCGACGGTCTTGTAGAAGAAGCCGCCCGAGATCAGGCCCTGGGGCCCGAAGTAGCGCTCATAGGCGATGTCGAACTGCGAGGCCCGGAAGGGGTCGAGGTTCGGGTTGCCGCCGCTGCCGTTGGTGTAGAGGAACTTGTCCAGGTTCGGGCCCGGGTTGGACGAGCGCGTGAAGTTGTAGGACGCGCCCTGGCCGAGGTCGAACAGGTTCTGGGACGAGACCACGCGGGCCGCGCTGGCGCGGACCTTGTCGGTGTCGTTGATCTCGAACACGCCCGACAGGCTGGGCAGAACGTCGGTGTACTCACGAACCGTCCGCGAGGCGTCCGGGTTCTTCAGCACGCCGTTCCAGCTGTCGGTACCCCACCACAGCGGCGTGACCGGCGTGTTGGAGGCGTCGATGACCAGCTTGGTGTTCACGATCCGGACGCCGGCATTGATGTGGTAGGCGTCGTCGGCGTTGCCGAGGTCGGCCATGGCGTAGGTCGAGGTGGTCTTGTCGCTGATTTTGAAGGACTCGATCGGGTCCTTGTAGAAGGCGAACTTGGTCGAGGGGTACAGCGCCTGGATCCAGCCGACCGGATTTTTCATCTGGGCGTAGTCCTGGAAGATCGCCGTCACGCCGTTGACGTTGTCCTTGACCGCGCGCGACGGGTTGGACGCCGCCGTTTGGTAGGGCGTGATCACGGCCGGCGAACTGCCGAAGCGCGAGCAGCCGAACGAGGCGATGTCGCACTTCTTCAGGCCGATGGCACCGTCCTGGAAGTAGCCGAGCGGGGTCCAGTCGACGAAGGTGCCGCCGACGGTCGTGCCCTGGGCGCTGGCCGGCAGTTCGCCCTTGCCCGAGTAGTCAGCCAGATAGCGGCCGTAGGTCGAGTCGATCTTGCGGTCGGAGTAGCGGGCCCCGAAGCTGAAGACCAGACCGGCTTCTTCGGCAAAGCTCGGCGTGTACTTGAAGTCGCCGGTCAGCGCCGTGTCCTTGATCTCGCTCTTGTCGCCGAAGGCCCAGTGCGACTTGAAGAACACTGAGCTCGGGGTGGCCATGGCCGTCGCCAGCGCCGCCGAGGGCGTGAACGTCGGATAGGCGCCGTTGGTGTAGCCGTAGGTGGCGGTCAGCGGCGCGGTCGCGTTCGGCGCAAAGCCGCTGATGCCGTCGCGGACGCCGTACTGGGTATAGCGGGTGTCGACCTGGCCGGAGTTCGAGGCATAGTCCGACTTGGACACGGCGGCGCGGACCTTGCCGGTCAGCGGGCCGCCGTTGTCCCAGTTGGCCACGAACTGGAAGTTGTCGGTCTTGGCTTCGGCGTCCTTGGCGAAGGTGTCGCCTTCAGACGAGTTGGCCGTGACCATGCCCGACTGCAGGATGCCGTCCTTGATGGTCAGGCCCTGCGAGTTGTAGGTCGCGTTTTCGTTGGCATAGGCCCACTTCAGCGAGTGCTCGCCGGTGAAGATCTTCAGATCCGAGTGGAACCAGTCGGCCTGGACCGTCAGCGAGTCGGAGACGCGCAGGTCGGCATTCAGCGAGAAGGCCGTCCGTTCACGCTCCTGATGGCGGTTGTTGGTGTAGCGATATTCGGGCGACCAGACATTGGTCGTGCCGGTGGCCACCTGGTTGTTGCCGGTTGCGGTGTTGCGCGACTTGAAGGCCCAGTTGCCGCGGTTTTCGCCGCTCAGGACCTCGGTATCGACATTGGTCTGATCCCACGAGAAGCTGCCGAGCAGTCCGAAGTTGTCGCTGAACTTGTGGCCCAGAACGACCGAGACCTGGGGCTTGGCCTTGCCCTTGAAGGAGCCCTGGTTGTAGCGCAGGTCGGCCGAGATCGTGGTGTCGTCGCGGACGTCGAGCGCGTTGCGGGTCTTCAGGTTGACCGTACCGCCCAGACCGCCTTCGATCACGTCGGCGCGGGGCGACTTGATGACGTCCACGCCGGCCAGCAGGTCGGAGGGGATGCCTTCCAGGGAGTTGGTCTGCTTGGCGTTGCCTTCGCCGAGGCGGAAGGCTTCAAGGCCGGACAGGAAGTTGTCGCCGTTCAGCAGGGTGACGTTCTGGTCCAGGCCGCGGATGCGGACCTTGGTGCCCTGGCCGTTCTCGCGATCGATCTGAACGCCCGGCAGACGCTGCAGCGACTCCGAGATGTTCTGGTCGGGGAACTTGCCCATGTCCTCGGCCGTGACCGACTCGATGATCAGGTTGGAGTTCTTCTTGACGTTCAGCGCGTTGGCCAGCGACGCCCGGAAGCCGGTGACCACAATTTCCTCGACCTCGGTCGAGGCGGGCGCGGCGGCCGGAGCCGCAGCCTGTTGCGCATGGGCCTGACCGGCCGCGATCACGGCCAGGGCCGACGTCGCGGTGAGCAGTGCTGCCCGGGACCTGTTGAATGAGTTTCTCAAGACCTTGTACCCCTCTGCATAGTTGACGCGTGGAGCCGTTCGCCCAGAGGGGAGCCCTCAAGGTGGAACCACGCTTGCTGTCGGGATGCCTGACGCATCCTCCCTCTGCTGATCCCGGCGTCTCTGCGGAGCCGGTGATTTGAGCCGTGTGGCTCAAAGGCAGCGCTGTCAATTACAAGGACAGCGCTGTCAGCGACCCCTAGATAACAGCGGTTCTTTTCGTCCTGCAAGCGCTTTTATCTCGTCGAGGGGGCAGTGAGGCTTCAAGGCTGGCTGGGAAACAGGCCGCTTGACGTTGGCTGGAAAATAAGAAAAACAAATTTATTAAATAGTTTGAGGTCGTCCGTTGTGGCGATTTTCAAGGGCGGGAACGGCGCACTACGTCGCCCGCAGAATCTGCAGGGAGTTCGTGGGCGATGGTCCGAATCGGTGTCGATTTTGGCGGGACGAAGATCGAGGCCGCCGTCCTCTCCGGCGATGACCAGATCATCGCGACTCTGCGTACGCCGACCCCGGCTGACTACGACAGCGCCATTGCGGCGGTCCGTGACCTGATCGACCGAATCGAACAGCAGGTCGGCGCGAAGGGCTCGGTCGGCATCGGCGCACCGGGTTCGATCTCGCCGCGTACCGGCGTCATGCGCAATGCGAACGCCACCTATCTGAATGGCCGCACCTTCCGGGAAGATCTGTCCGTCGCGCTCGGCCGTCCGGTCAGACTGGCCAATGACGCTAACTGCCTCGCCCTCTCCGAGGCCATCGATGGCGCGGCCAAGGGCGCGCGGACGACCTTCGCTGTCATCCTGGGCACCGGGTGTGGCGGCGGGCTGGTGGTCGACGGCAAGCTGATCGAAGGGGCCAGTGGGGTCGGCGGTGAATGGGGGCACATTCCGCTCCCCTGGCCCGACGCGACCGAGGCCGCCGGACCGCAATGCTGGTGCGGGCAACGGGGCTGTGTCGAAACCTGGGTGTCCGGGTCAGGACTGCGTCGCGACTTCAGGGAAACGACGGGCCGCGACCTCAGTGGCGAAGCGATCCTGGCCGCTGCGGCCGGCGGCGATGCCGTCGCCCAGGCCGCGTTTGACCGACTTGCCGAACGCCTCGGTCGCGCCCTGGCCGTGATCTGCAACATCGTCGATCCCGATGTCTTCGTGCTCGGCGGCGGTCTCTCCAACATCGACGCCCTCTATCAAAGGCTGCCGGGCCTGATTGCGCCCTATGTATTTGCCGACCAGTGGGAAGGGCGCATCGTCAAGGCGCACTGGGGGGACTCGTCAGGGGTGCGAGGGGCTGCACGGCTTTGGGACCTCGGGGCCTGGTCCGCCGATGTTGAGGCCTGAACGCGCCCGCACCTTGCGCTGGCTTCTGGCCGCGCTGATCGGCCTTGGCTGGCCGGTATCGGCGATGGCCCAGGCCGCGCCTCGGGTCAGACTGGCCCAGGGTGAGCTGATCGGACTGGCCCGGGATCATGACGGTGCGGTCTTCCTCGGCATACCCTTTGCCCGGCCGCCGGTCGGTGAACTGCGCTGGCGTCCGCCCATGCCGGCCACATGGTCCGGCAGCCTTGAGACCAAGGCCTATGGTCCGGCCTGCGCCCAGGACTCCTTCGGCTGGAACGCCGCAGATGCCGCCCGTTCCAGCGAGGATTGTCTCTATCTCGATATCGCAACGCCGGGCCTGAACCGCGAGGCGAAGCGGCCGGTCATGGTCTGGATCCATGGCGGGGCCAACTGGGCCGGATCGGGGGCCGGGGTGGTCCAGTCCGGTCTTGCCCGCAAGGACTTGGTGGTCGTCAGCCTGCAGTACCGGCTCGGGGCCTTCGGGTTTCTCTCCCATCCGGCCCTGACGGCGGAAGGGCAGGGGGCTTCGGGCAACTATGCCCTGATGGACCTGATCGCCGGCCTGCAGTGGATCCAGGCCAATATCGCCGCCTTCGGGGGGGATCCGGCGAACGTCACCCTGTTCGGCCACTCGGCAGGCGGTCAGGATGTTGGCCTGCTGATGCTGTCGCCCAAGGCCCGGGGCCTGTTTGCGCGGGGCATCCTGCAGAGCGGCACGCCCGGCTTCGGCTTTGCGCCGCGCAGCCTCGCCGAGAACGAGGCGATCGGGGCGGCTCTGGCCCGACAGGTCGGGGTCGCTGATGCGGCTGTGGCGGGTCCCGAGGCCCTGGCCAGGCTGCGCGCGGCGCCGATCGCCGAAATTCTCAAGGCCAGCAAGGCCCTGACCGCGCCGATCGACGATCAGGGCTTCATCTGGACCCAGGCGGTGGTGGACGGTTCGGTCCTGCCCGATGCGCCGGATCGGCTTCTGGCCCAAGGTCGCGATCTGGCGCCGATGATCGTCGGCAGCAATGCCCGTGAGATCGCCCTGTTCGGATCCGATCCGGCCCGGGCCCGGCGCTGGATCGCGGCCCAGGACGCGCCTGTGGCCCAGGTCCTGGGCAAGGTCTATGCGACGTCGCCGGCGGATCCCGATCCGGTTCGCGGCGACTTGGCGATGCAGGTCGCGACCGATCGCATGTTCCGCTGCCCGGGGGAGCATGTCGCCGCGGTCCGCTCGCGGGGCGGTGACAAGGTCTGGCGCTATGAGCTTGAAGTGCCGGCCCCCGGGGGAGCGGCTGTCACTCATGGTTCGGAGCTGGGATTTGTCTTCGATGCGCCGGAGGGGCCGCCGATGCAGGCCTACTGGCTGAACTTCGCCCACGGCGGTGACCCCAATGGCCCGGGGTTGAAGGCCTGGCCGACCTATGGATCGCAGGCCGACTACCTGGCCTTTACCGCAACCGGGCCGGTTGAACGGCGGGGGCTGGGCCGGGCGGCCTGCCTCAGCCTGCAGCGCCCCTGACGTCTCACCCATTCAACAAGAACAGGCGGCGAAAACGCCGTCCGGAGGAAACAAGATGCGCCGTTCGTTTTCCGGTACCCTGATGCTGGCTGCCAGCGTCCTGACCCTCATCTCCGCCGGTCCCGTCGCCGCTCAGACGGTCTGGGGACCCTACAATGCAGAGTTCCCGGCCGGGGGCGACAGCCTGTCCCGCCCGCTGGCGGGCAAGACCCGCGAGGATCTCCTGCCGGCCGGTGCCGCCTGGTCGATCTACGGTTGGGTTCAGCCGTCCGGGACGGGCGGGCAGGCCAGCCTTGTCGCCGGGCTCGGCGATCCCACGCCTTCGGGCCGCTTCCTGATCCAGACTCCGAAGGGCCTGGGTGTCTGGGTCGGGGGCAAGACCCTGCTGGCCGAGAGCCCGATTGCGGCCGGCACATGGCGTTTCGTTTCGGCCGTTTCGGACGGCACGACGGTGACGCTCTATCTTGATGGCCAGGCTGCCGGCCAGCTTGCCGTGCCTGCCGCCGCGACGCCGGCGGTGATCACGATGGCCCCGCGCAAGGTGCAGGGCTTTGCGCCCTTCGCCGGACGGATCGCCGGCTTCCAAGCCCAGGATCGCGCCCTGTCTGCCGCCGAGGTCAAGGCCCTGGCCGGACGTCAGCCCGACGCCCTGACCGTTTTTGAAACCGGCAGCCCGACCTGGCCGGTGCAGGTTCGCCAGATGTATGGCCAGACCTCGCCGCAGGAGGCGTGGACCCGACCCAGGGGCAAGGGCGAAATCTCCGCCCCGGTGGCCAAGCCGGCCTATGCCGGCCCCGCGCTGGTTGCCAGCGGCAGCGAGGCCTGGACGTTGAAGGGCTGGTCGCTGGTCGAGGCCCCGAAAGTGTCCGCCGGTGGTGCGGCGATCTCGCAGGCCGGGTTTGATGCCCGCTCCTGGTATCCGGCCACGGTCCCCGGCACCGTCCTGACGACCCTGGTCGATCGCGGGGTCTATCAGGATCCGGACTACGGCCTGAACAATACCGTGATCCCCGAAAGCCTGAACCGGCAGGACTACTGGTATCGCAGCAGCTTCGAGGCTCCGGCCGCGAGCGCGGGAAAGCGTCTCCTCCTGACCTTCAAGGGCATCAATTACGCCGCCGAAATCTGGCTGAACGGGCAGAAGCTGGGCGATCTGAAGGGCGCCTTCCTGCGGGGCCGGTTCGATGTGACCGGCAAGCTGAAGGCCGGACAGAACGTACTGGCGGTCCGGATCTCGCCGCCGCCGCATCCGGGTATCGCTCATGAGGAATCCCTCACCGCCGGGGTCGGCGAGAACGGCGGCATGATGGCCCTGGACGGCCCGACCTTCATCGCCAGCGAGGGCTGGGACTGGATTCCCAGTGTCCGTGACCGCAATACCGGCCTCTGGCAGGACGTCGTCCTGACCGCCTCCGGCGATGCGCGCCTGGGCGATGCCCAGGTGGTCACGACCCTGCCGAAGGCCGACAACAGCGTCGCCGACATCGAGATCACTGCGCCGGTCGAAAACCTTTCGGACCGTCCCGTTCAGGCCACCGTCAAGGCCAGCTTTGACGGCGTCTCGGTCAGCAAGGCCGTTGCGGTGGCCCCGGGGCAGACCTCGGTGCGTCTCAGCCCGTCAGAGTTCCCGCAGCTGTCGGTGGCCAAGCCGAAGCTCTGGTGGCCCAACGGCTATGGCGAGCAGGCCCTGCACGACCTGAAGCTGACGGTCGCCGTCGACGGAAAGACCTCGGACCAGAAGTCGATCCGCTTCGGTATTCGCCAGATCACCTACGACCTGTCCCTGATGAACCCGGGCGGACAGCTGCGCCGGGTGCAGGTCGACTTCTCGAAAGCCCGGCAGCTGGGCCAGGACATCACCGATGGCTCCCACGAGGGAATCCGCAAGGTGGTCGACGGCTGGGCGACGTCGCTGACCGCGGAGGGCGACCGCTCGCCGGCCGTGACCGATGTGCCGGAGACCGGCCTTGCGCCCTACATGGTGATCAAGGTCAACGGCGTGAAGATCGCGGCCCGGGGCGGCAACTGGGGCACTGATGACTGGCGCAAGCGGGTCGAACGCGAGCGTCTGGAGCCCTATTTCCGTCTGCACAAGGAGGCCCACCTCAATGTCATCCGCAACTGGGTGGGGCAGAACACCCAGGAGAGCTTCTTCGACCTCGCCGACGAGTACGGCCTGCTGGTGCTGAACGACTTCTGGGCCTCGACCCAGGACTATCAGCTCGAACCGCAGGACGTGCCGCTGTTCCTGCAGAACGCCGCCGACGTCATCAGCCGCTATCGCAACCATCCCTCGATCGTGCTGTGGTTCGGTCGCAATGAGGGCGTCCCGCAGCCCATCCTCAACGAAGGGCTGGAGAAGCTGGTCCACGATCTGGACGGCACGCGCTGGTACACGGGCAGCTCAAACCGGGTGAACCTGCAAAACAGCGGGCCGTACAACTACCGTGACCCGGCCACCTATTTCTCGGAACATGCCAAGGGCTTCTCGGTCGAGGTCGGGACGCCGTCCTTCCCGACCCTGGAGGCCTTCGAGGCCGCCGTGCCGGCTGCGGATCGCTGGCCGATCAGCGACACCTGGGCCTATCACGACTGGCACCCGACCGGGAACGGCGCGACCAAGACGTTCATCGATGCCATGACGGCCCGACTGGGCGCACCGACCAGCCTCGAAGATTTCGAGCGCAAGGCCCAGCTGATGAACTACGAGACCCACCGCGCCATTTTCGAGGGGATGAACCAGGAGCTCTGGACCAAGTCGTCCGGGCGGCTGCTGTGGATGACCCAGCCGGCCTGGCCTTCGACCATGTGGCAGATCCTGAGCCACGACTATGATACCCATGGGGCCTTCTATGGCACCAAGGCTGCGTCCGAGACCGTCCACGTGCAGATGAGCCTCGCGGACCGGAAGCTGGCGGTGGTGAACAACGGCGGCAAGGCGATCGATGGAGCGACGATCCGGACCCGGACGTTCGATCTGGCCGGTAAGCTGATCGCCGAGCGCCGTCGTCCCGTCAGCGTCCCGGCCAATGATGTCGTCGTCACGGAGGCTCTGGACCTCGATCTGGCGAAGCTGGGCGCGGTCATCGTGCGGCTGGACCTGATTGCCTCCGACGGCAAGACCCTGTCCCACAACCTCTACTGGCTCGTGGGGGATGCCGAGGCCAGCCGCAAGCTTGTCGACATGCCGGCCCAGCCGGTCAGCCTGACGGCCAGGCAGGAAGTGGTCGGCAGCGAAGTGCTGGTTCGGGCCACCCTGACCAATACCGGCTCGGCTCCGGCCCTCACGGGCAAGCTGACCCTGGTCGACGGCCGTGGCCAGCGTATCCTGCCGGCCTACTATGCGGACAACTATGTTTCGCTTCTGCCGGGCGAGCGGCGGGAGATCGAGATCCGCTACCCCGCCAGCGTCGGAGCCGTCGGCACCAAGCTCGAACTGCGCGGCTGGAACGTCAAGCCGCTGGTGGCCGTCGTTCGATAGTGCCCTTTCCGATCTGACTGTCCCGGTCAGATCGGATGAAAAGGGCTCTAAATCAGAAGCTTAGAGCCTTTTTCGAACCGATAGGCGTTTCACATCGATCGGAAAAGGCTCTAGGCGACCTCAGCCCTGCTCGGTGTTCCTCAACGCCGAGCGGGACGGCAGGAAGCGGTCGATGATCGGGATGATGGCCGCGCCCATGGCCGGAGCATCCGTCGCCAGGGCCGCCCGTTTCAGAGGGGCCATGGGCAGAAGCTGTGGGGTCGCCCGCAGCTTCTGGCCGACCGCTTCGGTGAGCCGGTCGATCAGGGGCGCAGGGAGGCGACCGCCCACATAGATGGCTTGGGGGTTGATCAGGCTGCTGATCGAGATGACGGGATCGACCATGAGATCCGCAGCGAGATCCAGCCAGGCGTCAATCCTGGCCTGGACCTCAGGTGGGGCGTGCGCCAACTGCTCGGGGTCCGCTGTCGCGAGACCCTCGCCGATCATGGCATTCAGTCCGGACAGCGAGACCACATCCTGCAGGGGGCAGGCGGTTGTGCGCGCCGAGCGGATCGGCAGGAACCCCAGCTCTCCGCTTCGGCCCTGGGCCCCCCGGAAGTACTCGCCTTCGAGCACAAGACCGCCACCCAGGCCCGAACTGACCAGAATGTAGAAGAAGCTCGGCTTCCGCATGCCGTGGCCGAAATGCAGTTCGCCCAGCGCCGCTGCGGCGGCATCGTTCTCGATGGTGACGGGCAGGGCGTGCCGTTGGGACAGAAGCTGCCTTACGTCGACCCGTTCCAGGCCTCATAGGCGTCAGGGCGGTTGGGCAGGTCTACGCTGGCAATATCGTCGGGCATGGCCACGCCGACACCGATGATCCGGCTGGCCTTGACCCCACGGGTCTTTGTGAAGATCGCCCAGGTTTCGTCGAAAAATGCCGCGACCTCCTCGGGGCTGGCAAAGGCCATTTCGCGGCTCGCCCGGGCGCGAACCTGGCCGGCGAAGTCGAGCAGCACGATGGTGATATGGTCGCGGTCGATATTCAGACCGATCGAGAAGCAGCCATCCGGATTGATGCTGAACGTCATGGCCGGCTGGCCGCGGGACCCCTGCAGCTTGCCCGCCTCAAGGATCAGTCCGTCTTCCAGCAGCCGGTTGGCGATGTTGGTGATCGCGGGCACCGTCAGGCCGGTCAGTGTGGCAATGTCCTGCTTGGTCCGGGCGGCACCGATGCGGATGGATTGCAGGGCCACACGCTGATTGTGGTCTCCCGCCCGCTCAAGATTGGTCCCGGACAGGCTGGCGCCGCGCGCTGACGTCTTGACTTTGGCTCGGCCTGGGGTGGGGCTCATGGTCTCGGTCTGCTCCTGTGGCCGAAGCCCGATAGCACCTGCTTCAAACTTAAGAAAACCGTCTTGTACAATTCAACGGCCGGCATCTTTCGGGGGGGGCGTCAGGCTCGATCGACGTCTCGCAGGTCCCTGTTGAGGTCCGGAACAGCACGAGGCCGGGGCGAAGAGGAACGGGATCGCAGAAAGGCGTTGCGATTCTCGGCCCTCCTGTCGCGCTTCCGGGAGCGCTTTGTGACCATTGTTGCAGCCTTGCAATCCCGGCCGACCGTGTCTCGTCGAGGTCTTATACTGCAGTGCGAAAAGTCACAGCGCCATCGCGGGGTGTTTGTCACAGACCCCTTGTGGAATAGGCGTTTGGACCCGTTGCCCTGCCCGAAGTGATCCAGAGGCAGGAGGGCGACCGCTCGGGCGGGGCCAAAAATCCCTTACAAATAAGGAATGACAGCGTTGACAATTTTCTTGACTTGGCTGTGGCCGTTATGAATTGTCGAGAATGTGGCGGGCTCGGTTGCGTGTAGGTGCCGATGTTCCCGCTCTGCGTGCGGCTCCGGTCGAAGGGCGCTTCGTCGGGCCAATATTTTATTCTGTGCTTGGAAACAAAGTCCGAAGAAATTTCTGAGTTTGGTTTTGTTTTTTGTCTTCTGAAAAACCAACAGAAGTTTACTCATGAATATTATCGAACCGGCTGGTATCTTGGGTTTGGACTGGGTTTCGAAGGTCGGAGGGGCTTGAGGGAATAGGGTGGAAATGGCGCAACGGTCATGTTGTGCATTTCTTCAATTTGATTTATTTAATCGGAATTGTTTACCGGTAACATTCCCTGCCGCGGCTTACGGGGCGGGGGAAGCGCAGGCTTCAGGGACCGGTATGCATGAAGGGGCGGGGCTCGATGTGCGTTTGGGGCGCACTTCAAGGCCGGTCTTGGAGGCGGGTGGCGCAATCAGGCCCTGGGGTTTGGTTGGGTCGGAGAGAGTTAAGCAACTCTAAGTTGTAACAATAAATCGCGGCCGAGGGTCGCGTGTGCAGTCTCTGGGAGGAGATCGGAATGAAGAAAGTGGGTTTGGCGTCCAAGCGACGCGCGCTCTGCCACGGTGCGTCCCTGTCTATCCTTGGCGCGGTTGCCCTGGGCATGGCCCCGGCAGTTGCGCTGGCACAGACGGCCACGCCGGCTCCGGCCGATGACTCGGTGGTCTCTGAAGTCGTCGTCACCGGTGTTCGCCAGGCCCTGAAATCGGCGCAGCAGCTCAAGCGCGACGCCGACACCGTGGTCGACTCGATCACCGCCAGCGACATCGGGGCCTTCCCGGACAAGTCGGTTGCCGAAGCCCTGCAGCGGGTCGCCGGCATCACCGTCAACCGCTTTGCGGCCACCTCTGACACCGCTCACTTCTCGGCCGAGCCCTCGGGCGTTATCGTTCGCGGCCTGCCGCAGGTGCGTTCCGAGTTCAACGGTCGCGACAGCTTCAGCGCCAACTCCTCGCGCGGCCTGGGCTGGGGCGATGTCTCGCCCGAACTGATGGCCGGTGTCGACGCCTACAAGAACCAGACCGCCGAACTGATCGAAGGCGGTATCGCCGGTACGATCAACCTGCGCACCCGCACCCCGTTCGTCTCCAAGGGTCGCCTCTTCTCGCTGTCGGTTGACGCCTCCTATGGCGATCTGGCTGATCGCATCACGCCCAGCGTCTCCGGCATCTGGAGCGATCGCTGGGATACCTCGATCGGCGAGTTCGGCCTGATGGCCAACTATGCCTATTCGCAGGTCGCCACCAATTCCGAAGGCATCCAGTACGGTCGTACCGCGATCTTCGACGAAGGCATCTATGCCGGCAAAGGCCTGAAGTACATTCCGTCCAGCGTTGCCTATCGCGACAACATCTATGAGCGCACCCGCAAGGGCGGTGCCTTCGCGGCGCAATGGCAGGACAACGATCACAAGTTCCTGGCGACGCTTCAGTACAACCGCTCGGAGTACAAGAACGAGTGGGAAGAGTATGTCGCGACGGCCAGCCCGTTCGGCCTGTTCGCCCTGCCGACCTCGTTCCACGTGACGCCCGGCAGCGCCCTGATCCCGCAACCGCGGGCCGGGACACCGGACTTTACCTTCGACAGCAAGGGCAACTTCCAGACCGGCGTCATGACGTCGGACATCGGCTGGTGGGGTGGCAACAATGCCGACTCCGCCCTGGTCGCCCGTAACAACGCAGGCCAGCCGCTGGTCAATGCCTGCTATGGCTGGAACGGCTGTTCGCCGGCCCGCCGCGGCGGCGATTTCGGCACCGACACGCGCTACAATGTCGGCACCAACGTCACCGAGGATCTCGGCTTTAACCTGAAGTGGAATCCCACCGACCAGTGGCGCTTCAACTTCGATGTCCAGAAGATCGAATCGACCGTCGACAACTACGACATCAGCGTCGGTCAGCAGTCCTTTGCCGATATCGGTCTGGATGCGACGGGCAAGCACCCCAAGCTGACCCTGATGTCGCCGACCAACGTGAACCTGTCGCCAGGCGGTCTGCTGAACCCGAACGCCTATCGCTACAACTACGTCATGGACCATATCGAGAAGTCCGAGGGTGAAGAGTTCGCACTGCGTGCTGACGCCCAGTACCTCTTCGAGTCGGACTGGCTGGACTCGCTGAAGGTCGGCGTGCGCTATGCCGATCGCGATCAGACGGTCCGTTGGGGTGCCTATAACTGGGGTAACATCGCCAACACCTGGAGCAACAACGCCGACTGGTACAACATCGACCAGCATACGGCGAAGGGCAGCTTCAGCGGCTATCAGCGCGGCCTCTATGTAAACCGCCAGTTCGACAGCAACTTCTACGGCGGCGGTCTGGTTACGCCGAACGAGTTCGTCTTCTTCAACATGGAGACGATGAAAGACCCTGCGGCGATGCAGAAGGCGCTCGGCTCGGCTTCGACTGGCGTGGGCGACTGGAATGCCCTCTGCTCGGGTAAGGGACGTCGCGCTTCGGAGAAGGACTGCTTCCTGCCCTCGGAAGTTCTCGACGTCTCCGAAGAGAGTAAGGCGGCCTACGCCATGCTCAAGTTCGGTGGCCCGAGCGCAACCCTGTTCGGCATGAGCTACTCGGGTAACGTGGGTGTTCGCTATGTCGAAACCACGGTCGAAAGCCGGGGATCGACGGCCTTCCCGCTGACCCTCAACGCGTCAATTCTTGAGTGTAAGAACCGCGATCCGCAGCCGGGCCAGCCCATTCCGGTGATCAACCGGACCATCGGCTGCTACATTTCGGCGGACGAGAAGTCGTTCATTTCCGGCCAGACCAAGGCCAGCACGATCTCGACAACCCACGAGAACTGGCTGCCCAGCCTGAACGTGAAACTGGATCTGACTGACAAGTGGCTGCTGCGTTTTGCCGCTTCACGGTCGATGGCCCGCCCGGACATGGGCAACCTGAAGAACTTCCGCGCGATCAGCGTCAACCTGCCCAGCGTCGATGTTCCGACCGATCCGCGTTGGGTCAAGAACGCTGCCGGCACGATCGTCGGGGTGGCCCCGCTCTATACGGCCAGCTCGCAGAACCCGCGTCTGAAACCGATCACGGCCGACCAGTTCGACCTGTCGCTCGAGCACTACTTCGCCGATGTGGGTTCGTTCTCGATCGCGGTGTTCCACAAGCAGTTCCACGACTACATCCAGTTCGGCACGTACAACGAGCAGTTCACGAACAACGGTGTGACGCGGACCGTGCAGGTCAACCAGCCGGTCAATGCCGACGGGGCCAAGCTCCAGGGCTTCGAAATGGCCTATCAGAGCTATTTCGACTTCCTGCCTGCGCCCTTCGACGGCCTCGGCCTGCAGGCCAACTACACCTATGTAAAGAACAAGGGCATCGTGAACACCAACGTCGCCTCGGTTTCGAGCGACGGCGGTGGCGGCACCGGCGGCGGCGGCATCCAGGCTGTCTCCGACAGCATCAAGGTCGACTCGCTCGAGGGTCTGTCGGAGCACGCCTACAACGTGGTCCTGATGTACGAGAAGGGCCCCTGGGCGGCGCGTCTGGCCTACAACTGGCGTTCCGAGTACCTGGTGACGGCCGTTGACTGCTGCGTGGCCTTCCCGGTCTGGCAGGATGACGCCGGCTTCCTGGATGCGTCGCTGCGCTACAAGGTCAACGACAACATCGAAGTCAGCCTGCAGGGCAGCAACCTGCTGGCTACCGAGACGGTCCTGCGTCAGCAGGTCACCGACTTCGACAAGGGTCGTACCCTGACCCCGAACGGCTGGTTCAAGAACGACCGCCGGATCCAGATGGGCATCCGCCTGAAGTACTAGTCGAAAGTGACCGGCGCGTGGCCTCTATGGCTGCGCGCCGTGTTGCCTGGGGAGAGGGCCGCTTCGGCGGCCCGATCCTTTTTGACACGCCTCCCATTAGCCGCGACCATCCGACTCAAGCCGTGCTCCCTTGGGCACCGATGAGCGATAGGGTCGCGAAAGCCGTTTCTAAGCCGGTGTACGTCCGCGTCTTCTGGGCGCCGGGCCGGCTGAAGCGGTGCGTCGCAGAGTTGGAGTTTGCTGGATGCCCGCGCCCCTGAAAGTGGTCATCGTCGGCGGCGGTACGTCAGGCTGGATGAGCGCCGCGGCCCTGGTTGCCGGCCTTCCGCCCGGCCTGTGCGAAGTGCGCCTGGTCGAGTCCGACGAGATCGGCATTGTCGGCGTCGGTGAAGCGACCCTGCCGCAGATCAAGGATTTCAACGACCATATCGGCGTCGATGAGGCCGATTTCATGCGCCAGACCCAGGCGACCTTCAAACTCGGCATCGAGTTTGTCGACTGGGGTTTCAAGGGCTCCTCCTACATTCACCCGTTCGGGGTTCACGGTAAGCCGCTCGGTGGCGTGCCGTTCTATCAGTACTGGGCCAAGGCGCGGCTGAATGGCCGGGTCGACGATCTGGGCGACTACAGCCTGCCGATCGTCGCCAGTCGCCAGAACCGGTTTGCCTTTCCGAGCACCGACGAAGACGGTCTGAGCTCCAACTTCGCCTATGCCTACCATTTCGACGCCCATCTCTATGCCCGCTTCCTGCGGGGCTTTGCCGAGGCCCGGGGCCTGCGGCGGACCGAGGGCAGGATCGTCGATGTCACGCTGAAGCCGGAGGATGGCCACATCGCCTCGATCCGGCTGGAGTCGGGTGAGGTGATCGCGGGCGACCTGTTCATCGACTGTTCGGGGTTCCGCTCCCTGCTGATGGGGCAGGCGCTGGGCGTCGGCTACGAGGACTGGACGCCCTGGCTACCCTGTGACCGGGCCTATGCGGTGCCCTGCGAGCGGGCCGGGGCCCTGACCCCCTACACACGATCGACAGCCCGCGAGGCCGGCTGGCAGTGGCGTATTCCGCTGCAGCACCGCACCGGTAACGGCTATGTCTATTCCAGCCGGTTCATCAGTGACGACGAGGCGGCCGCGACCCTGCTGGCCAATCTGGACGGCAAGGCGCTGGACGATCCGCGCCCCCTGCGATTCCAGGCCGGGCGGCGGGAAACCTCATGGTCGCGCAACTGCATCGCCATCGGCCTGGCAAGCGGCTTCCTCGAGCCCCTCGAGAGCACCAGCATCTACCTGATCCAGGTGGCGATCACCAACCTGCTCAAGCTCCTGCCGGGGCGGGCCATCGACCCGGCCCTGGTTTCGGAATTCAACCGCCTGATCGATGTGGAGTACGGGCGCGTCCGTGACTTCCTGATCCTGCACTATCACCTCAATGGCCGGGACGACGCGCCGCTTTGGCGGTATTGCCGCGAGATGCCGGTGCCCGATAGCCTGACGTCCCGGATGGCGCTGTTCGAGCACCGGGGCCACATCGCCAAGTACAAGGACGGTCTCTTTCAGCCGCCCAGCTGGCTGGCCGTCTTTGTGGGGCAGGGGCTGCTGCCCGCCGGCTATGACCCCCTCGTCGACAATGTACTTCAGGAACACATCCTGCGGGAGCTCGACCAGTTTCGGGCTGATGTGGCCCAGACCGTCGAGGCGATGAGGGATCACGGCGGCTTTGTTGCGGACTTCTGTGCGGCACCCGCAAACCGTCCCCTCAGCAGTCGGGTCGCCTCGTGAGCCGTCCGGTGCGCAATGTCGTGATCGTCGGCCGTGATGCCGCCGCCTGGTTGACGGCCCTGGGCCTGAAGCGGGCTTTCGGCCGCCAGGGCGTCAATGTCACGGTTCTTGAATTGCCGTCGATGGTTCGGTCTGCAGATGTTCTGGTAGGCCTGCCGACCCTTGAGGGCCTGCATCGGCTGCTGGGTCTGGATACCGACGACATGCTGGCCGCGACGGCCGGGGCCTATGCGCTGGGCCAGCAGTTTGCCAACTGGTCGCAGGCCCGCCCGCCCTTCGTCCATGCTTATGACACGCACGGCGCGCCGATCCACCGGATCGACTTCCTGCAGCACTGGCTGAAGGCCCGCTCGGAGGGCATGAATGTGCCGCTCGAAGAGTTCTCCCTCGGCGCGGCGGCGGCGAAACACGGCCGGTTTGTTGTTCATGGCGACGCGACCAGCGGCTTCTCGAAGGCCCGTGCCGGTTACCATCTGGATGCCTCGGCCTATATCCGGCTGGTCCGCCAGAAGGCGATCGAGCTCAGCGTCCAGCGCCAGGCCGGTACACTGGGCGAGGTCGTCCGCTCGGACTCGGGGATCGTGTCCGTCAGCCTGGCGGGTGGCGAGCCGCTGGCGGCGGACCTCTTCGTCGATGCCTCCGGCGTGGACGCCGTTCTGATCGGCAAGGTTCTCGAACAGCCTCTTGAATCCTGGTCCCCGTGGTTCGGCTGCGACCGCGTCCTGGTGACCTCCGGTCCGAAACTCAACCCGCTGCCGGCCATGAGCCGGATCTCCGGATTCAAGGCCGGCTGGATCGGCATGTTCCCGCTGCGCGACCGGACCCCGGTCGTTGCGGCCTATGACTCCCGGCGGATCTCGGATGCCGAGATGCTGCAGAGCGCGTCAGTCCTGTGTGGCATGCGGCTGGGTGATGCCTTCGTCGCCCCTTGCGAGCCGGGCATGCGCAGCGCGCCGTGGACCGGCAACTGCGTCGCCATCGGAGAAGCGGCCGTCGTCCTCGAGCCGCTGGATGCCGCCTCGCTGCACATGATCCATGTCGGGCTTTCGCATCTGATCACCCTGTTCCCGGTCAGTGCGGAGGCGATGCTGGAGGCTGAACCGTTCAACACCTCCATGCAGAACCATGCGCGAAACCTGCGGGACTTCCAGATCGTGCACTACCGGCTCAATGGCCGTCTGGACGAGCCGTTCTGGGATCGGGCTCGGGAGACGCCGCCGCCGCCGGAACTGGCCGCCCAGCTGGACCTCTTTGCCGCGCGTGGGGCCGTCGCGCTTTATGATGACGAGACCTTCCAGGAAGAAAACTGGGCCTCGGTTCTCATCGGTCACGGCCTGATCCCGCGCGGCTATGATCCCCAGGTCGACACCCTGGCCCCTGACGAGCTGATCGCGGCTTTCCAGCGCATGCTCGGCTTCATCGCGTCGACGGTTCGCGATATGCCGTCGGTCGAGGCCCAGCTCGAACTGTTCGCGCCCCTGCCATCCAACGCTTCGTTCTGAAAGGCTTCCTGATGTCGGCCCAGCGCATTCGTGACATCGTCATCGTCGGCGGCGGTACCGCAGGCTGGATGGCCGCAGCAGCGCTCGCCAAGGTCATGGGAACCCAGGCCTATACGATCACCCTCGTGGAATCCGAGGCGATCGGCACGGTGGGCGTCGGCGAAGCCACGATCCCGATGATCACGATGTTCAACAACGTGCTGGGCATCGACGAGAACGAATTTGTTCGCGAGACCAATGCGACCTTCAAGCTCGGCATCGAGTTCGCCGGCTGGCGGCGCGAGGGGCACAGCTACTTCCATCCGTTCGGCCAGTTCGGCGTCGACATGGACGGGGTCAATTTCAATCACTACTGGCTGCGCTGGATGCTGTCGGGCGGCAGTAACGACTACGGCCGCTTCAACGCCGAGACCGAGGCCGCCCGCCAGCGCCGGTTCGGCCGCACCGGACATGGTCCCCAGACCTCGCTGCCCAACATCAACTATGCCTTCCAGTTCGATGCGAGCCTGTATGCCGCCTATCTGCGGCGCTTCTCCGAGAAGCGCGGCGCGCGCCGTATCGAGGGCCAGATCGTCAAGGTCGACCGCAACGGTCAGACTGGCCTGATCGAGCGCCTGACCCTCAAGGACGGCCAGACGGTTCAGGGTCAGTTGTTCATCGACTGCTCCGGCTTCCGGGGGCTGCTGATCGAAGAGACGCTGCAGGCCGGCTATGAGGACTGGAGCCACTGGCTGCCGGTCAACCGTGCGGCGGCCGTGCCCTGCGCAAAGGTCGAGGAGCCGATCCCCTACACCCGGTCGACCGCCCGTGAGGCGGGCTGGCAGTGGCGCATTCCCCTGCAGCACCGCACGGGCAACGGCTATGTCTTCTGCGACAGCTTCATCAGCGAGGATGAGGCGACCCGGCTGCTGATGAGCCGCCTGGACGGCGAGGCCCAGGCCGAACCGCGCATACTGCGCTTTGTGACCGGTCGCCGGCGCAAGTCGTGGGTGGGCAACTGCATCGCCCTCGGCCTGGCCAGCGGCTTCATGGAGCCGCTGGAAAGCACCAGCATCCACCTCGTGCAGGTCGGGATCTCCAAGCTGCTGGCGATGTTCCCCAAGGGGGGCTTCAATCCGCTGATCACGGATCGCTACAACGCCGAGATGGAAGCCGACTACGTCAATATCCGTGACTTCCTGATCGCTCACTACAAGGTCACCGAGCGCGAGGACACGCCGTTCTGGCGCTACTGCAAGAACATGGACATCCCCGACAGCCTGGCGACCCGCCTCGAGATCTTCCGGACCCGCGGCGAGGCGATGGTGGTGCAACACGAGCTGTTCAAAGAGCAGAGCTGGTTCGCCGTCCTGGCCGGGCAGGGGCTGATGCCGGTCGATTACCACCCCGTGGCCGACCTGCTGTCCGAGGATGAGCTCAAGCTGCGGCTGGCCAAGATCCGGACCGGCATCCAGGATCGGGTCTCGGGCCTGCCGACCCATCAGGCCTTCCTCGACAGCTGCGCGCGCGCGCCGGCAGCCTGAAGCGGGTCGGGCTCGGCCCCTTAGTTCAGGGCATCCAGGCTCTGGGCTTCGGCCCCGGCCCCGCGGAAAATCAGGGTCCGGGTGATGCCGCGTCGACGGATGTTCACCTGGTTGACCTGGTCGCCATAGACCTCGGCAAACAGGCCGGAGCGGACATCGATCTCGCCGCCGGTGTCACCGGGGGCGATGCGGGCTGCATAGACCAGCCGCACATCGCTGGCCCCCAGACTGGTTTCCTTCAGGACGAGCGGCACGGTCCTGCCGTTGATCCTCAGGGCAAACTTGCGGCCCACATAGTCGGTCAGCGCCTTTACGGCATCGGGGTCATCGAGACTGGGCTGGGCCTCGGGGGCGACAAGGACCAGCGCCGGCTCGGTATCATGGACTTCAAGGCGATGGATGACGGTGACCATGCCGGTCACCGCATCGATCTCCACCACGCTCAGGGATCCATGCCCCCGGAGGGCCCAGGCCGGGCTCACCGGAAGCAGGATCAGGGCGGCGAGGACAAGGGCCGCGCGCCGGAGCCGTTGGATCACTTGCCGTCCTTCTTGGCCGCTTCGGCCTTCGGGTCCGTCGCGGGCAGGGTGGTCAGGCTGTCCGGCTGGATCTTCAGATCCGCGTCCTTCATCCGGTTGGCCCCTTCCGGCGGCTTGCTGAACTTCAGGGTCACCGGCGCGATCGCGCCCGTATAGACATTGTTGCTGCGGTCGGCGTCAGCGGTCTCCCAGAGCGGATCCAGCTCGGCAGCCTTGACCTGCTTGGTCGAGACGTACTGCCAGGTCACGGTCTTGGGGTTCTTGCGCCAGATTTCGGCCGGGATGCGAACCGTCTCCGTCGTACCGTCCGTAAAATCCAGCTTCAGGATCACCGGCATGACCAGCCCGCCGATATTGCGGAAGGTGAAGCGGTAGAAGTTGTCCTTCACCGACTGGGCGGAGGCCTCCTCGGTCGTCAGGTCCTCGCGTGCGGACTTGGCCTTCTTGCGGGCGCTCTCGGTGACCAGGAACTCGTCGGTGGCGTCATAGAAGTCACGGGTCTTGGCATCACGTTCGACCACGGTCGGACCGGTGTTGCGGCTGACGGTCAGCGACGGCGGCTCTTTTTCGCGTTCGGCCCGACGGCTGGCCATCTCGATTTCGGGATCTCCGCTGTCCAGCCTGCCCTGCACGACCTTGTCGAGGGCAATATCGACGTGATCGGTCGAATAGAACCAGCCACGCCAGAACCAGTCGAGATCGACCCCGGACGACTCCTCCATGGTCCGGAAGAAGTCGTAGGGCGTGGGGTGCTTGAAGCGCCAGCGGTTGGCGTACTCCTTGAACGCCCGGTCAAAGAGCTCGCGCCCCATGACCGTCTCGCGCAGGATCACCATGGCCGTCGCGGGCTTGGAGTAGCCGTTGGGACCAAACTGCAGCAGGGAGTCCGACTGGGTCATCAGCGGCACCTGGTCCTGGCTGACCATGTACTCGACGATGTCCTTGGGCTCACCGCGCCGCGACGGGAACTTCTTGTCCCACTGCTTCTCGGCCTGGAACTGCAGGAAGGTGTTAAGGCCTTCATCCATCCAGGTCCACTGACGCTCATCCGAGTTGATGATCATCGGGAAGTAGTTGTGGCCAACCTCGTGGATGACCACGCCGATCAGGCCGGTCTTGGCCCGTTCGGTATAGGTCAGGTTGCCGGTCTTCTTGTCCTTCACCGGCCGGGGGCCGTTGAAGCTGATCATCGGATATTCCATCCCGCCCTGCGGCCCGTTGACCGACTGGGCGACCGGATAGGGATAGGCAAAGGTGAAGTCGGAATAGACCTTGAGGGTCTGGGCGATCGCCTTGGTCGAATAGGCATCCCACAGCGGACGGGCCTCCTTCGGGAAGAAGGACATGGCCATGACCAGCGGATACTCCGCCTTGGGATCGGCCTGTTTGACGCCCATGGCGTCCCAGACGAACTTGCGGGACGTGGCCCAGCCGAAGTCGCGCACATTCTTCGCCTTGAAGACCCAGGTCTTCTCGCCGGTCGGCTTGCCCTTTTCCGCCGCAAGGGCCTCGTCGGGGGTCACGACATAGACGGGCTCGGACGCGGTGCGGGCCTTGGCCAGTCGCTCGCGCTGCGCGGCCGTGAGGATGGCCCCGGCGTTCTGCAGTTCGCCCGTGGCCGCGACCACGTGGTCTGACGGCACGGTCAGGGCGACATTGTAATCACCGAACTCGAGGGTGAATTCGCCGCTGCTGAGGAAGGCCTTGTTGTGCCATCCCTCATAGTCGGAATAGACGGCCAGGCGCGGGAACCACTGGGCAACATCGAAGATGCAGTTGCCGTCCTCGTCCTTGGCGGTGAAGCACTCATAGCCGCTGCGGCCGCCGATCAGCTTGGTCTCGACCATCGGGAACGACCATTCGATGGTGAACCGGGTCTCGCCGCCGCCGCTGCGAACGGCCTGCGGCAGCTCGATCCGCAGCAGGCTGTCGACAACCGTGAACTCCAGGGCGCGGCCCTGGGCGTCCTTGACCGACTTGATCGTGAAGCCGCCTTCCCCCTCCTGGAAACGCTTGGCGCGCCGCACCTGGGTCAGGCTGATGCCGTCACCCGAGACCGTCTCGGTCATGTGGCTGATGGAGTCGCGCTTGAAGTCGTTCTGGTCGAGCAGCAGCCACAGATAGGGCAGGTCGTCCGGGGAGTTGTTGCGGTAGGTGACCGAGCCCTTGCCGGTGATCAGCCGGGTCGGCTCGTCCAGCCGCACGGAAATGTCGTAGTCGACTTTCTGCTGCCAGTAGCGGTAGCCCGGAGCACCGGAGGCATTGCGGTAATCAGTCGGCGTCGGCCAGTCCTCGCCTTCCAGCTGGCGGAACTTGTCCTCAAACGGGGCCTTGGTCTGGCGAATGGCGTCGGCCTGGGCCGAGGCGACACCGAACGTCGCGGCGAGCAGCCCGGCGACGACATAGCGACCAGCAGTCTTGAACAACACGCTTCACCCCAGAGAAATTCGGTGGCCGGACATTAACGGATCGGATGCCTTTGGCGAGAGCCTTGAGGCACCGGGTTTCGGATTTGGGCGGCGGCTGAGCAGATGCATCCACCCGGAGGCAGGCCAGGCGATCAGACTGGGCGATCCCGGCCGGCCTTTCCGGGCAATCTGCCCGCCCGGCACGGGTCTAGTTGCGGACCAGTTCGCGCATCGCCTTGTCCAGGCCCTCAATGGTCAGCGGGAACATCCGGTCGTTCATCAGCTGCTTCATGACGCCGATGGACTGGGTGTAGTCCCAGTGCCGTTCGGGCGTCGGGTTCAGCCAGATGGCGCTCTGGTAGATGTCGGCGACGCGCTGCATCCAGATCGCCCCCGGCTCTTCGTTCCAGTGTTCGACACTGCCGCCCGGATAGGTGATCTCGTAGGGGCTCATCGTGGCGTCGCCAACGAATATCACCTTGTAATCACTCGGGAATTTGTGAAGCACGTCCCAGGTCGGGATCTTCTCGACCTGGCGGCGGCGGTTGTCCTTCCAGACGGATTCGTACAGGCAGTTGTGGAAGTAATAGAATTCGAGGTTCTTGAACTCGGTCTTGGCGGCGGAAAACAGCTCCTCGCAGAGCTTGATGTGGCCGTCCATCGAGCCGCCGATGTCGAAGAAGATCAGGACCTTGATCTTGTTGCGCCGCTCCGGACGCAGCTGGATGTCGAGATAGCCCTTCTCGGCGGTGCCGCGGATCGTCCCGTTCAGATCCAGTTCTTCGGCCGCGCCTTCGCGGGCGAACTTGCGCAGGCGGCGCAGGGCCACCTTGATGTTGCGGGTGCCCAGTTCGACGCTGTCGTCGAGGTTCTTGTACTCGCGCTTGTCCCAGACCTTCACGGCCCGGCCGTGGCGGCTCTTGTCCTGGCCGATGCGGACGCCTTCGGGATTGTAGCCGTTGTTTCCGAACGGGCTGGTGCCGCCCGAACCGATCATCTTGTTGCCGCCCTCGTGGCGCTTCTTCTGTTCCTTCAGGCGCTCCTGGAGCGTCTCCATCAGCTTTTCGAAGCCGCCCATGGCCTCGATCGCCGCCTTCTCCTCGTCGGTCAGGAATTTCTCGGTCAGGGCCTTGAGCCACTCCTCGGGGATCTCGGCGGTCATCCCGTCGCTGACGCTGTCCAGCCCCTTGAAGACGTGGCTGAAGACCCGGTCGAACTTGTCGAGGTTCTTCTCGTCCTTCACCAGGCTGGCGCGCGACAGGAAGTAGAAGTCCTCGACCGAGCGGTCGATGACGTCCTTGTCCAGGGCCTCCATCAGCAGGAGATATTCGCGCAGCGACACCGGCACCTTGGCCGATCGGAGCTCGGAGAAGAAGCGCAGGAACATGGCAGCGGGCCTCGAACAGTTGTTCGGAGCATGGAGCGTTCTCTATCAGGACGCAACCGGGGCGGCGCAGCCGCTGGCGATTTGGCCGCTAGCCGCGCCGAAGGATGAATTCCAGATCCTGGGTCTCGCCGACCGGGAAGAAATACTCGCCGACCTTCTCAAAGCCGAGGCGTCCATACAGCTTCTGGGCCCCGAAGTTCTCCGACCAGACGCCGATCCACAGCGGGCGCGGACCAGCCTGTTCCAGCCATTCGAGGGCGGTGTTGAGCAGCAGCGAGCCCCGGCCACCGCCCTGATGGCTCTTTAGGACATAGATGCGCTTGAGTTCGCCATGCTCGGGCCGGACATCCGGATGGGGCAGGTCGCAAGGGCCGGCCAGGGCGTAGCCGATGGCTTCGCCCTCGTCCTCCAGCAGCCAGGTCGCCTTGTCCGTATGGGCCAGATCATTGCGGGTCCGCTCCAGGCCATAGGCATAGGCCAGGAAGGTCTCCAGGTCCTCGGGCGGATAGAGATGGGCGAAGGTTTCGCTGAAGGTGCGCGCGCCGAGGCTGGAAACCGTATCGGCGTCGTCAGGGGTGGCGCGGCGGATCTCGAGGGTCATGTCCGCTTGATAGCCGTGCGACAGCGGTTTCGTCCAATCCCCCAAGTCGCATAGATTGGAGCTCCCGCCGTTCAGTCAGGTCGCGCCATGTCCGTCTCGCTGTTTACCCATGCCGCCATGCTGGATCACCGGCCCGGCGACGGCCATGCCGGGCGCCCCGAACGGCTGCAGGCCGTGATCGATGCCCTCGACGACGATGCCAACCTGTCGCTGGAGCGGTTTGACGCGCCCCTGATTGACACCGTGGATCTCGCGCGGATTCACCCCCAGGCCTTCCTTGACGCCGTCTTCGCCGCTGCGCCGCAGTCGGGTCGCGTGGCCCTGGATCCGGATACGGTCCTGTCGACCGGTAGTCTGGCGGCGGCTCGCCGGTCGGCCGGGGCCGCCGTCGCTGCGGTCCGGGCCGTTGCGGCAGGGCAGGGGACACGGGCCTTCTGTGCGGTGCGGCCGCCGGGACACCATGCCGAACCGGATACGGCGATGGGCTTTTGCGTGTTCTCGAACATGGCCGTCGCCGCCCGGGTCGCCCAGGCCGAGGGGCTGCCGCGCGTGGCGATCATCGATTTCGACGTCCATCACGGCAATGGTACCCAGGCCGCCTTCGAGCATGATCCGACGGTCTTCTTCGCCTCCATCCACCAGTCGCCGCTCTATCCCGGCACCGGCGATCCGTCCGAGACGGGGCTGGGCAACATCGCCAATGCCACGGTCGCGCCCAAT
>Ga0187842_1000241_pt1 | contig 29491 bp, 16 predicted proteins | sample SpaLakP09_SKY_41_FD_134514 | JGI IMG/M metagenome (GOLD analysis project Ga0187842, IMG submission 134514) | Oligotrophic lake water microbial communities from Sparkling Lake, Wisconsin, USA - SP09_SKY_41 | ecosystem: Environmental > Aquatic > Freshwater > Lake | place: USA: Sparkling Lake... | reverse complement strand
GTGCTGGACCGTACGACCGTGCAGTTCACCGACAGCTTCGGCATCCGGCTCGACGCCAACGGCAACCCCCTGCCGGCCGAGCCCGACGCGACGCTGCAGGTGCTGCAGGACGCGGTGACGCTGCCCGGCTACCTGACCGGCACCAAGACCGACGCGCTGGTATACGGCCCCAACAACCGCGAGCTGTTCGTCGCGGGGGCCGGCAAGATCTACATGATCGACATGGTCACGCGCAAGCTCACCTATACGCTGACGGTGGGTGACGCGGGCACCAACATCACCTCGCTGGTCGTGGCCGGTGACTGGCTCTACGTGGCCGAAGGCAGTGGCTATGGCCTGGCCGGCACGCCGCGCCTGCTGCGGGTGAACGTCAACGGCAAGGACCCGCGCTTCATGCAGCAGGTCCAGCAACTGCACCTCCCCGCCAACCTGCCGCCCGGCCCGAACGGCTTCCTGGACATGGCCGTCAGCGCCGGCCGCTACCTGGCGGTCACGGCGCCGGTGGACAAGTTCACGCGCTTCGGCTTCGGAAGCCGCGAGAAGGGCGGCGTCTACATCATCGACCTCGAAGCGATGGAAGACGCCTACGAGGATCAGCTGGCTGCAACCGAGGGTGCCGACACCGCGCTGCGTGTGGCAGAGGAAGACGTGAAGGTGCTGGACTTCGGCAACGTCGCCGCCCGCACGGGCCAGCTGCCCTACTACATCGACAACGGCCCGCAGGACGGCCAGTTCGTCATGAGCACCACGCAGGCCTACAACAAGGGCTTTGCGGCGGTCACCGTGTCGCGTGACGAGGAGAGCGGCGCCTGGAATGACCCGGTCATCGGTGCGCCCTTCCTCAAGCCCAGCCAGCCGCAGTGGTGGAACAACCGCTTTACCGATCCCTCCACCGGCAAGCCCGCTGCATTCATGCAGAACGTGCAGCGCTCGGCAGGTGTGGCCGTGAGCAAGGACGGCAAGTACGCCTTCGTGGCCGACTACAACCACATCTTCGATGAGATCGGCTTCATGGACGGCCTGCTGATCAACAAGCAGGTCGGCGGCAAGATCGGCATCATCAAGGACCCGTTCGGCCCCAATCCGCAGTACGTCGGCTCCACCACGCCCATCGAGGGCGCGAGCCTGGAGAGCCTGTCCATCTCTGCTGACGGCAGCCGCCTGTGGGCCACCGCGATGACGGAGGAGTACGGCGGCCCGGGGGATGGCTACTACAGCCGCTTCTTCTCGGCGCTCTACGAGTTCAACGTGCAGGGCCTGATCACGGCCTCCACCCAGACCGGCGGCGAGTTGCGCAAGCCGGTGGACCTTGGTCAGCCGGGTCTGCTGCCCAAGCGTTACACCAGCCTGCCTGCCGCCATCAACAACGGCTACGAGCCGCTGCTCAAGTCGTGGGCGGTGGACAGCATCGCCAACAACGGCGACCTGCTGCTGATCAGCCCGCTGGTCAACGCCGACGCACGCCCGGTGTTCCAGCTCAAGGCCACGCGCGACATCAGCTCGCTGCGCATCTACGTGAGCGCCTTCGGGCCGGGTGACGGCCTGTTCCCGAGCGACAAGCCTATGCTGCCGGACTGGCACGGTAACGTCATCGAGGGCCAACCGCGCGAGAAGGGCCCGGCGCACGACGAGCGCATCCTGACCACGCTCGACCTGCTGCCTGGTGCGGACGGCTGGAAGGCCGGCGAGGTCTACACCTTCGACAAGTTTGCCAACGACGCGATCTACGCCAACTTCAAGCTCACGGCCGGCCAGAAGTACTGGTGGGCCGCCGAGGCCGTGCTGGCCAACGGCACCAAGGTCACGGCGTCGCAGATGTTCACCGTGAAGCGAGCGGTCGACGAGGCCAGCTTCACCAGCAGCTCTGTCACCATCATCACGCACGGCTACCAGCCGCCCATCGTGTCCGGCGCCGACGGCGCCTCGGCGGTGCCTTTCGTTGCCAACAAGAAGACCGACCCGGCAGCGAGCGCCTCCGCCGAGCTGGCACGCCAGATTGCGCGTGACCAGGGCGGCTTCGCCTACCGCTACGAAAAGGCCACCGGCCGCTGGACGCAACTGGACCCGGGCGAAGGCTATGCCACGATGGAGCTGAGCGCGGCCCTGGCGGCCCGCAAGCCCGTGGCCCTGGTGCCCGACTGGGTGCTGGAGTCCGGCATGAGCGACTCTGGCTTCGCCGAGGCGGCGGCCGATGCGGTCTACGCCTCGCTCATCGCTGCCGACACCCAGTCAGGCGGCAAGCTGCTCTCCGGCAACATCCACCTGATCGCCCACAGCCGCGGCACGGTGGTGAATTCGGAGCTGGCCCAGCGCATCTTGTGGGGCGTCGAGAAGTACGGTCTGCCCAAGCCTGCCGACCTGCAGATGACCACGCTAGACCCGCATGACTTCAAGCAGCCCTCGCTGATGCTGGATCCGGGTGTCTCCAAGCTGCTGGTGCAGGCAGACCTGGGCCAGATCGCGGGGGCCCTCATCACGCTGCTCAGCGACACCCTCATCACGCAAGTGGTGGAGGGTCTGGGCATAGGCGCCCTGCTCGACACCCTGGGTATCCCGGGAGCCAGCGCTTCGGAGGTCGAGGCCCTGCTCGCCAAGCTCGTGCAGTCGGGCCTGGTGCTCAAGAAGGCGGCCTATGTGGTCAAGGCGGTCAAGGCCAGTGACATCGATCCGGTCAAGCTGGGCCTGAACAACATCGACTTTGCAGAGTTCTACGACCCCAACGTCCAGGCTTGGCGTGGCGTCAACTTCTCTGACAACTACTTCCAGCATGTCGCCGATGAGAACGCCCGGCCTGGCAATACGGTGACGCCCAACGGTCGGTCCCTGTTCAGCAACGGCTTCGACCTTCAGGTCGACCTGACGGGCATGAAGGGCTTCACCGTCGATGACAAGGTCACCATCCTGGGCAAGACCCTGGCTTCCATGGCGGAGTCGCATTCGCGGCCGCACGCCTGGTATGCCGGCACCGTCACGTCCGGCCTGAACTACTTTGCGCCGGGCACCCTGCTGGGCAAGGACAAGGCGGGGGACCGCCACTGGGTGGTGCAGCGCCGCGCCGATGGCGAATATGAGCGCAACGTGGCGGCGCCCGCCATCATGACGCCAAGCTACTACCGCCAGCCAGGCGCCACGACCTTCGAGGCGCCCTGGTATCTGCAGCGCATCGACAAGCTGGTGGGCACGACGGTCTATGGCCGCACGGACAGGTCCGGCCTGCAGGGCAGGCTGGATGAAACCGCGGGCAACGCCGAAGACGTGCCCAAGGACACCTGGGAGGCCGTCGGCGACGGCTTCTACTTCTCCAAGCTCGGCGGCGGCGCCACCGACAGGCCGTCCAGCTTCATCGCCAAGACGGCGATCGACACCGACAACACCGAGTTCGGTGCCAGCGGCGTCGCAGTGCCGACCGTGTTCAACGGCGACTTCCAGGCCAGCGTCCACCCCTACTTCGGCCGCTTCATCACCAGCTATCAGCTGCCCGGCTGGTCACTGCACAACGGGCTGGATGCGACCAGCCCGGATGCCTCGCAGTCTCTGCAACTCGCGTTCAAGGGCGTCGACGCCGGGCTCGTGGCGGCACAGGGCTGGAGCGCCTCCAAGCTGGCCGATTTCGAGGCCACGCTGGCCTCCTTCAAGACCAAGTACGGCGCCGGGTTCACGCTGGGTCAGTTCGCCAACACCATCTCTTCGGCCAACCTCTACGAGGAGATCCGCGGCGAGGCGATCAACCAGATCACCAAGGGCCTGGTGGGCAAGTTCGCCCATCTCTACGACACGCTGGAGAAATCCAAGTTCCTGCAGTCCCAGGTCACCCTGGTGATCAGTACCAAGCTCAAGAGCCTGTTCGACCAGCTGGGCCTGAACGACGCGTTCGGCGACCCGCAGAAGATTGGCGACTTCGGCCTCGACCTGCAGAAGGTCGCGAAATGGGGCTTCCAGCTCGACGCCGGCTACGCCTCACTGACGCACAACTGGATGGCCCTGCCGCGCAACGCGCAGCAGGTGACGCTGGAGGTGAACCCCGCGTCACTGGACTCCGCCGGCGCCCCGGTGCTGAAGGTCGAATTCCTGACGCGCGATGCCGCCGGCGCCGTCACGGTGACGCCCGCCGAGCGGGTGATCGCCTTGCGCGATCTGGTGCAGGGCACTGCCAACCAGGTCAGCGTGCGCATCCCGGACAGCGTGCGCGGCAACTCCGCGCAGTCGGTGCAGGTACGCATCCGGCTCGTCAACTACGACCGCTTCAACCCGAGCGTCGTCACCGCGCTGACGGCGGCCGACCAGGTCGTCATCGACAACATCCGCGTCGGTGCCGGCCTCAGCCTCACGGAAACCAGCGGCCTGGCCGACGACCAGACGGTGTTCATGCACGACCGCATGATCAGCGCTTCTAGCGCGGCCGACGAGGGGCTTGCCTGGCAGCGCCCGCAGGATTTCTACCGCGCCAACCAGCACACGCTGACCCTGCGCAACGACACCGCTGAAAGCCTCAGCTACAGCGCCACCGCGCTGGCCAACGAGTACCTCTACGTGGGCGCCGGTAGCGGCACTGCTGCGACGGTGGATAGCGGCGAGCGCCAGCTCTTCAGTGGCCGCAGCCTGGCGGCCGGGGCCACGGCCACGCTGGACGTCACCGCGCGGCTGACCGACGAGGCGCGCCGCAAGTGGGGTGACTCCTTCGACGCCGTGCTGCTGTCGGGCAAGGTGCGCTTCGACGCCACCCGCAGCACCACCAGCGGCCCGCAGGACGCCGGGGCTGTCACCCTGCGCACCTACTACTTCGGCGAACTCACCAACCTCGACCAGGTGGATGGCGTGCTGACCGGCATGAGCCTGCGTGCGGGGGAGACGCGCACCCTCAAGATCTACAACCCCGAGGGCGTCACCATCGAGGCCGACGGTCGGTGGGTGGCCCAGACCGAGGGTGTCACCACGACGCTGACGCTGGTCTCCACCGCCCAGGATCGCGGCCGTATCGAGAGCACGCTGAACTTCAAGCTGAACAACCAGACCTACTTCAGCGCCAAGGTGCGGGCCGACGTCCGCGCGACCCAGCAGGTCAACGTGGACCTCGCCCAACTCAACACGCTGCTGCTGCAGGCTGCCGCGCTGGCGCATACGCCGACTGCCGATGTTGCGTCGCTGAGCGGCAATGACCTGGCTGTCTACAACCTGCTGGTGGGCCTGGCCGACAAGTTGCCCACCGACCTCGACGCCGCCGACCTGGAGGCGCTGGGCAGCGGTGTCAAGGTGGCAATCGGCCTCAACGGCGGTGTCTACCTGCGCGACCGCTACTACAACGCCATCGACTTTTCCTTCGAAAACGCGGCAGACCTGGACGCCACGACTGCTGCACGCACCACAAACGTCGTGCTGGACGGCACCATCGGCGGCAACGCCGGCGAGGCCGGCCGTTCCGGTTGGGACTTCGCGTCCAACCAGATGGCCAACCTGCTCACGTCAGGCAGCGGTGCGGTCACCAATCAGCAGAGCATCCGCAGCAAGGAGTACGTGCTCAGCCGGCTGATCAACCAGCAGCAGAACGGCACGGCCTACGGCGTTGCACCATTCGTGTCGGTCCCGGCCGCGCTGCGCGAAGCCCTGGAGGTGGCGGGCGGTATCGAAGGTCGCAGCCAGCGCATGCACGCGCTCGGCCGCTACTTCGGCTGGCTGTTCGCCCATGAGCTGGGCCACAGCATGGGCCTGCCCGATGAGTACAAGCTCGACGGCGTCGGCAACCCGCAGATCCTGGTGCCCACGCCAACCTTCATGGCCGAGGCCAATTCGGTGAAGCGCTCGGACGAGGTCAATCAGCTGATGCACCTGGCCCTCAGCCAAGGCGACCGCGACGTCCCGCTGACCCGCCTGCAGGTGGACAACCTCATCCTCTACATGCAGGCCCTGGCGCGCCAGAGCACCTACCTCGGCGCGCCGCCCGCGACCGAGTCCACGGCGGCAGGGGTGGTCGACGGGACGCCGATGCTGACGCCGTTCACCGCTGTCCCCACTGTCGCGCTGGCTGCGGCAGCGCCCAGCTTCGCGTCCGGCCTGCCCGTCTACGCCTCGTTGCGCAGCGGCGACCTGCAGGACGCTGCCGGCTGGAGCACACGCGGCAATGTCGTCATCCAAGACGGCAAGGCCGTGCTGGGTGAATCCGCCTCGCGCCAGGCCCAGTTGTCGCAGGCCTTCACGCTGGGCGCCAACGACAAGCTGCTCAGCTTCACGATCGAATCGCCGCGCCTGTTCGCCAACGCGGCCGGCCCGTTCGATGCATTTGAAGTGGCCTTGCTCGACGCCACCACCGGTCTGCCCATCGCCGGCAGCATCGGCCTGAACGGCTCCGACGCGCTGCTCAACCTGCAGACCAATGGCCGCGAGCGCCTGGCCACCACGGTGCGCAAGCAAGTCAACGCCGATGGCAGCGCGACCTACTTCGTCGCGCTGGCGCCGGAGCTGGCGGGCAAGTCCGTGCTGTTGAGCTTCGACCTGCTCGGCTTTGCCGCGCAGACCAGCACGATGACCGTGCGTGACGTGAAACTCATCGGCGACCCGCAGGCCGTCGGCGACGCCGTCGCGCTGGACGAGGACGCCACGGCCACCGTCGACGTGCTCGCCAACGACCTCGTCTTCGGCGCGACCAGCGTCACCATCGAACAGGTCGACGGCCCGGCCCACGGCACGCTGACGCTGCTGGCCAATGGTCAGTTCAGCTACCAACCGGCTGCCAACTACAACGGCAGCGACAGCTTCAGCTACCGCTTCGTCATTGACGGCAAGGCCAGCAACACGGCCACCGTGGCGCTGACCGTGCGGCCCGTCAACGACGCGCCCACGCTGACCGGCCGCAGCCTCACGGCCCAGGCCGGCCAGACCGTCGCCATCAACCCGCTGAGCACCGCCTTCGACATCGACGGCGACGCGCTGACCGCCGCCGTCGTCGACGGCCCGGCCCACGGCGTGCTGAGCGTGCTGGCCGACGGCAGCTTCAGCTACAAGGCCGCCGGCGGCTTCGCCGGGCCGGACAGCTTCAGCTACCGCGTCAGCGATGGCCAGGCCGACTCCAACCTCGTCACCGTGGCCATCACCATCAGCAATGACGGCACGCCCAACCTGGCCCCCACGGCCGCCGATGGCCAGACCACCGGCGCCGAGGACCAGGCACTCGCGCTGACCTGGGCGCACTTCGCGGTCGTCGACCCCGACAGCCGGCCCGACCTGCTGCAGGTCGAGATCGCGGCCCTGCCGGTCGATGGCACGTTGGAGCGCCAGCAGGCCGACGGCAGCTGGGCCGCAGTCGCTGTGGGCGAGCGCTTCAGCCAGGCGGGCCTGGCGGCACGCGGCCTGCGCTTCGTGCCGGCGGACAACGCCTCGGGCGGCGCGGGCTACTTCGGCACCGGAGAGGGCAACGGCCAGGCGCACTACGCGCACATCGGCTTCAAGGCCTTCGACGGCGAGCTCTACAGCCCGGCTGCCCGCCTCGTCGTCGACATCACGGCGCAAGCCGATGCGCCCACGCTCAGCGTGACCGGTGGCAACACCGCCACCGGCCTGGAGGACGCGGCCCTGACCCTGCACGCCATCGTCGCCGGCCTGGTCGACAACGACGGTTCCGAGACGCTGGTGCTGACGTTGACCGGCATGCCGGATGGCTTCACGCTGAGCGACGGCGCGCGCAGCTTTACGCCCTCGGCCACGCAGCGCGTCGTCAACCTCGCCGGCTGGCAGCTCGACGCCCTCGTGCTGACGCCGCCGCGCGACTTCAACGGCAGCGTGGTGCTGCAACTGCAGGCCACTGCCATCGAAGGCGCTACGGGTGAGTACGCGACGACGACGCAACTGCTGACCGCGCAGTTCGTCGCTGTGGCTGATGCGCCGACGCTGGTGTTGAGCCCGCGCGACGTGGCGGTCAGCCGTGAGTTGGTGGCGACGAGTTGGGAGACGCCGGCCAACACGGGTACGGCGGTCACCGTCGTGTCCGGCCCCATGCTGGAGGGCTGGACCGTGCTGTCCACGACGTCGGGCAAGACGGCCGCGTTCGAAATCGAGGCGGCGGGAGACAAGGTCACCAATCTCAGCGGCAACCTCGTCACGGTGCAGCCCATGGCTGGCAATGGCAATCAGTGGCTGACGCTGCGCAACGGTCGAGCGGCGCTGGCCTACCAGACGCTCGGCATCGAGCGCACCGTCGACACGATCGATGGCGCGCTCTACACGTTCAGCTTCGACTACGCCGGCGGACCGGGCTTTGCCGCAGCCAACACGGCCGTCGGGCTCTATGTTGACGGCGTCAAGGTTGCGGGCCACGCTGGCACCAGTCCCACGACGGGACTGAGCTGGGCCTCGGTGAGTTTCAGCTTCAGCGGCAACGGCCAGCCGCGCAGGATTGCGCTGGTGCTCGAAGGCGGTAGTGCGATTGCCAACGGCACGGCCTCGCCGCAGCGCAGTGCCCACATCGACGACATCCGCCTCGTCGAAACCCTGCCCGTTGGCGTTGCACGCGTCTACGGGCTGGTCGACACGGCCATCGCGCTGCCCGCCGTCGCGGCAACGTTGGGTGACCGCTTCGGCAGCGAAACCTTGGCGCTGTCACTGATCGGCCTGCCGGTTGGGGCTGTGCTGAGCGACGGCGTCCGAAGCGCCGCCGGTGGCGCCGCCATCGACCTGGCCGGGTGGGATTTGGCGCATGTCAGCGTCACGCCGCCGGCCGGCTTCACCGGCGAGATCAGCCTCACCGTCCGTGCCACCAGCTCCGAGACCGCCAATGGCGCCAGCGCCACTGCGAGTCAGGGCTTTGTGCTGCGAGTGCTGCCTGGTACGCCTGTGGCCACACCCGCGGGCTTGAACCCGTTCGTCGTCATGACGGCGGCACTGCAGAGCGCAGAGTCTCAGCGCGGCAACCAGTCGGTCAACCCGGCGTCGGTCTCCATGGCGGCGCTGCTGGCCGACGAGCGCGGCCAGTTGGGCGGTGCGGCTGAGCCGGCTCCGCTACCCAAGACGGCTGCGGAGATCGCCCAAGCCGAGGCCGACCGGGCCCGTGCCTTCGGCGACGCCTGGCTCAAGGAACTCGAAGAGCGGGCGAAGGCCCAGTGGCAGCAGCTGGTGGGTGGCAAATGACGCCCGTGTCGTTCCAGCGCCTCGCCCGACCCACGGTCCGGGGATGGGCGAGGCGTGCCCGGCTCTCTACGATGCAAGAGATTGCCGAATATTTCACAGAAAAGACCATGAAGAACTCGATCCGCTCCTGCCTGACCGTCCTTGGCTTTGCACTGTCTTTGGCCACTTCTTCGGCTTTCGCCGCGACTGTCGAGACCCGCTTCGGCGCCCTGGACGGTCTCGGGATTGGCCTGGCAAGCGGCGACAGCTTCATGTTCGACCAACTTGCCAATCCGCAGGCCGACGGCACCAACGACTGGGCCTACGGCGGCTTCTCGGCCCAGCTCAGCATCGCCTGGAGCGGCAGCCTCACCGGTGCGTCGCTGCGGGTCTTCTCGGGTGGTTGGGGCCAGGATGGCAATGCGGGCGTTTACCTGAACAACCAACTCGTCGGGCAGTTGACCTCCACTGACGGCGATGGCGATGGCAGCGGCATCAACACGGCCTGGTTGGATAGCTTCAATCTTGAGGCCTTTCTCGGCCTGATCGGCACCGACAACGTCATCGATATCCGTGCCGTGAATCCCGACGACGGCGGCAGCCTTGGCTACATCGTGCTGACCCTGCAGACCCAGGACGCCACCGGCAACACCGTCCCCGAACCCGGCAGCGTCGCCCTCGCCGGCATCGCCATCGCCGGCGCGCTGCTGACGCGCCGCCGCCGTCGCGACTGAACCCAGTTCGCGCACACTCACGCGCCGGCCGGTTTGGTCGGCGTGTTCGTTTTGGCTGCCTTGTGATCCGACTCCTCCCGCTGTTGCTTGCTCTGCCGTTCGCGCTCCCGGCTGCGGCCCAGACCCTGCCCGAGCTGGCCGTGCGCGCGCTCGACGCCGACCCCGCCGTGCGCGCCACCGCCGCCTCGCTGCGGGCCGCCGACGAGCGCCTGTTCCAGGCCAAGGCCGCTTACGGCCCTACCGCCAACGTCACGGTGACCAGCAACAAGAGCCGCTACAGCGAGCCGCCGAGCGTCGACTCGCGCGGCATCCGCTCCGATCAGTACGTGCTGCAGGTCGCGCAGCCGCTGTGGCGCGGCGCGCTCTACCCGGCCATGCAGGCCGCCCGCAGCCAGTTCGAGCAGGCCGAGAACGCGCTCATGCAGTCGCGGCTGGAGGCGCAGCAGCGGCTTGCCGAGGCGGTGCTGGAGGTCTTCAAGGCGCGCGACGTGCTGGCCCATGCCACCGCGCTGCGCGAGGCGCAGACCGAGCAGTTCGCGGCGGCGCGGCGCGCCTTCCAGGTGGGTCGCGCGGCCGCACCCGAGGTGCGCGAGGCCGAGGCGCGCGTCGACAACGCCGTCGCCCAGGCGCTGGCCGCCGAGGCCGAGCTGGACCTGCGCCAGCAGGTGCTGGCCGAGATCGCCAACGGCCCTGTGCCGGCGCTGCTGCAGCGCGCGGTGGCGCCCGAGGCGCTGCCTTCGCTGCGCGCCGACAGTGTGCTGGACTGGTTGTCGCGCGCCGAGGGCGACAGCCCGTCGCTGCGCCAGGCCCGCCTCGCCGTGGAGGCCGCCGAGGCCGAGACACGCAAGGCCTCGCTGGCCCATGCGCCGTCGGTGGATCTGAACGCCAGCTACACCCACTCCAACGACAACGGCACGGTGACCAGCATCTTCCCTCGCACCGGCAATACCGCAGCCGTCGGCGTGACGCTGACGATCCCGATCTTTGCCAGCGGCGCCACGCAGTCCAAGGTCGCCGAGACGCTGGCGCTGCGCGACAAGGCCGCCGGCGAGCTGGACCTGGCGCGCCGCACCCTCGTCATCGGTGTGCGGCAGGCCTTCGTGGCCACGCTGTCGGCGCTGTCGCAGGCCAAGGCGCTGGGCACGGCCGAGCGCTCGCAGGCCTTGTCGGTGCGCGCCAACCAGCGCGGTTTCGAGGTGGGCATCAAGACCAATGCCGACGTACTCGAAGCCCAGGGCAAGCTCTTCGAGGCGCGCCGCGACCTCTCCCGCGCGCGGCATGACGCCTGGGCGAGCTACTTCAAGCTGCGGGCGCTGTCCGGTGCGCTGAGCGACGCCGACTGGCAGGCGCTGGACGCTCAGCTCGTGGCGCACCAGCCGAGCGAGATGGGGCGTTCACGCGAGCGGACTGGCTCATGAGTGTGAACGACCACGAAGCCGTCCTGCCACCGCCCTCGGCCACGCCGCAGGCCACCGAGCTGGCGCCGGCCTTGGCGATGTGGTTGCAGCGCCTGCATGCCGCCGGCCTGGGCTGCCAGGGCGTGGCGCTGCATGCGGCGGACGCGGCCTGGCGCGCGCCGTTCGAGCGCGCCGATGTGGCCGAAGCCTGGGCCGAGGCACGCGCCCGGGTCACGCGTGACAGTCCCGTCGCATTGAGCCGCGTGGCCACGGGCGAGCTGCTCGTCGCCACCCACCTGGCCCTGCCCAGCGGCCAGCCCGGCATCGTCGGCGCGCTGCTCAGCCCGCCGCACAACGACCGCAGCCTGCAACTGCTGCTGCTGTCGCTAGGCTGGCTGCAGCTGACGCTGAGCGCGGCCAGCCTGGCGCACAACCAGCGCGCGGCCGAGCTGCTGGAGCTGATGGGCCACGTGGCCTCGCAGAAGGACGCGCGCGGCGGTGCGCAGGACTGGGTCAACCGCACGGCCGCCTGGGCGCGGCGCGAGTTGCCGCCGGAATCGGACCTGCGCCTGGCGCTGTTCGAGGTGCGCCATGAGCGCGCGCATTGGTGGGTGGCGGCCGATGTGGCCTACGCCGAGACCGGCAGCCCGGCCGTGCAGGCGGCCACCGAGGTCGCCCAGCGCGCCTTCGTCGAAGGCCGAGAGCTGACCGATCCCGAAGCCTGGGCGCTGCCGCTGCTGGACCAGGGAGAGGTCGTCGCCGTGCTGGTCGCCCAAGGTGACGCGACGTCCGTCGCCCAACAGGTGCTGCGCACGAGTGCGGCGTTGGCGGAGCCGCTGCTGCGCCACTGGCGCACGGCCGAACTGCCCCTGCCCATCCAGACCTGGCGTGCGCTGCGCCGCGTGGGCAGGCGCCTGCGCGGCCCCGGCCATTGGGCCTGGAAGGCCGGTGCCGCCGCTGCTGCGCTCGTGCTGGTGGTGCTGCTGCTGATCCCGGTGGACGACCGCGTCACGGCCCACACTGTCATCGAGGGCCGCACGCGCCAGCTGGTCACCGCGCCCTTCGAGGGCTTCATCGCCGAGGCCCTGGTGCGGCCGGGCGACCGCGTGCGCCAGGGCCAGGTCTTGCTGCGGCTGGACGACCGCGAGCTGAAGCTGGAGCAGGCCCGGCTGCGCGGTGACCGCGACCAAGCCGCCGCCAAGCTGCGCCAGGCCATGGCCGAGCGCGAGGCCGCGAGCGTGGCGCTGGCCAGTGCCGAACTGCAGGGCGCCGAGGGCCAGCTGGCGTTGGTGGAAGCCAAGCTGGCGCGTGCCCAGCTCGTCGCCCCCATGGCCGGCCTCGTGGTCAGTGGCGACTGGGTGCAGCAGGTCGGCGCACCGGCCGAGCTCGGCAAGGAGATGTTCGAAATCGCGTCCGAGGGCTACCGCGTGGTGCTGCATGTGCCCGAGCGCGACATCGCCCGCGTGCGCACCGGTCAGCGTGGCGTGCTGCGCCTGGCCGGCCAGCCGCAGGACGGCCACGACTTCGAGCTCAGCCGCGTGACGGCCACGGCCAGCGTGCAGGACGGCACCAATGGCTTCCGCGCCGAAGCCGCGTGGGTGGGAGAGACGCCCGCTTTGAGCCCGGGCATGCAGGGCGTGTCCAAGGTGGTGGTGGGAACGTCCAACCTGCTGACGATCTGGACGCGGGAGTCGGTCGCGTGGCTGCGGCTCAAGCTCTGGCAATACTGGATCTAGAGCTATGCAAGCGCTCCTCTCCGAGCACTGGCATGCACTTCGCCACTTGAGGCCCCGCCTGCGCGACGGCGTCGAGCCGCTGCACCGCCGGCTGCGCGGCCGCTCCTGGGTGCTGCTGTCCGACCCCGTCAGCCAGCGCTTTCACCGCATGACGCCCGAGGTGTGGCGCGTGCTGTCGCTGTGCGACGGCCGCCGCACGCTGGACGAAGTCTGGGACGCCGCCTGCGCCGCCGCCACCGACGACGGCGCCAGCATCTCCCAGCATGAGCTGGTGCAGCTGGTCTCGTCGCTGCACTCCAACGACCTGCTGCAGAGCCAGGTCTCGCCCGACGCCGGCGAGGTGTTCGAGCGCTTCGAGCGCCAGCGCAAGGCCAAGTTCAAGCAGAACTGGCTCAACCCGATGAGCCTGCGCCTGCCGCTGTTCCACCCCGATGCCTGGTTCAGCAAGCAGACGGCGCTGGCGCGCCTGCTGTTCAGCTTGCCGGTCGCGCTGCTGTGGCTGGCCCTCGTCGTGCCGGCGGCCGTGCTGGGCGCCCAGCACTGGCAGGCGCTGACCGAGAACCTGTCGGACCGCGTGCTGTCGGCCAGCAACCTGCTGCTGCTGTGGTTCGTCTACCCCGCCGTCAAGGCGGTGCATGAATGGGCGCACGGCCTGGCCGTGAAGGCGCGCGGCGGCACGGTGCGCGAGATCGGCTTGCTGTTCATCATCTTCACGCCCGTGCCCTATGTGGACGCGACCTCGTCCTACCGCTTCCCGTCCAAGTGGGCGCGGGCCCAGGTGGCGGCGGCAGGCATCCTGGCCGAGCTGGCGCTGGGCGCGGTGGCCGTCTACGTGTGGCTGGCGGCCGAGCCGGGGCTGGTGACGGCGGTTGCCTACAACGTCATCCTGATTGCCGGCGTGTCCACGCTGCTCGTCAACGGCAACCCGCTGATGCGCTACGACGGCTACTACATCGCCACCGACCTGCTGGAGCTGCCCAACCTGGCCCAGCGCGCCCAGAACTACTGGGTCTACCTGAGCGACCGTTTCCTCTTCGGCGCCAAGGACGCCGAGCCGCCGCTGGCCTCCCAGGGCGAGCGCTGGATCCTGTTCCTCTACGGCGCCATCGCGCCCGTCTACCGCCTGCTCATCACCGTCGGCCTGATCTGGTTTGTCGCCAGCGAGTACCTGCTGATCGGCGCCATCATGGCCGTCATGGCGGGTTGGCAGGCGCTGGTCATGCCGATGTGGAAGGCGTGGAAGCACCTCGACGAAGGCGGTTCGCTGGCTCGCCGCCGCGACCTGGCCAAGCGGCGCACGCTGCTGCTGCTGGCCGGGGTGCTGGCCTTTCTAGGGCTGGTGCCGCTGCCGTTCTACTCGGTGCACCAGGGCGTTGTCTGGCTGCCCGACGAGGCGCTGGTGCGCGCCGAGGCGCCGGGGCAGATCACCGCGGTGTACGCCGCGCCGGGCAGCGCGGTGGCGCGCGGTGCGCCCCTCCTGAAGATCGACAACCTGCCGCTGCAGGCCGAGCTGACGCAAGCCGCCGCAGCCTTGGCGCAGACCGAGGCCAACCTGCGCCGCGCCGAGGTGGCCGAGCCAGCCAAGGCCATCCCGCTGCGCAGCGAGCTGGCGGCGCGGCAGTCGCGCTACGACGAGGCGCTGGCGCGCGTCACCGCGCTGGACGTGGCGGCCGCCACCGCCGGCCGCTGGCTGCCTGACGCCCCCACTGAGCTGACCGGCCGCGCCGTCAAGCGCGGCGAGTTGCTGGGCTATCTCGTCGCCGGCCCCACCGACCGCGTGCGCGTGGCCGTCACGCAGGAGGATGCGGACATGGTCAAGCACCGGGTGCAAGCCGTGCAGGTGCGGCTGATGCAGACGCCGCACGCCATGCTCGACGCCCGCGTGCGCCGCGAGGTGCCGGGCGGTGGCTTCGAACTGGTGTCTGCCGCGTTGGGCTCCTCGGGCGGTGGTGAGATCGGCGTGGACCCGTCCAAGGAAGGCGGCAAGCACAGCTTGCGCCGCGTGTTCGACATCGAGCTGCAGCTGGACAAGCCCTCGCCCAGCGCGGTGTTCGGCGACAAGGTCTGGGTGCGCTTCGACCTGGGCGCGACGCCGCTGGCGGCGCAGTGGCTGCTGCGTTTGCGCCAGGCCTTCTTGGCGCGCTTGAATGTCTAGCGCCGTGGTGACCATGACGGCCGACCTGCGCTGGCTGCGTGCGCTCGCTGGCCCGGAGTTCCGCCGCGCCGACACACTGCGCGACGAGCGTGGCGCAGAGGGTGACCAGAAGCTAGAGCGCTGGCTGCGCGACGCCGCCGGCTGGCTGCCGGTGGGCAGCGAGTCCGCCCGCAGCATCGTCGCGCTGAACGCCGCCATCACCGCGCTGCCGCTGCGGGAGACCAGGGACGAGGCCCTGGCGCAGCAACTGCACGGTGCCATGACCGCGCTGCGCGCCAATGCGAACGACGCCGCCGCGCTGGCCCAAGCCCTCGGCGCCGTGGGTGAGGCCGCCCGCCGCAAGCTGGGCCTGTGGCCCCACCCCGTGCAGTTTGCCGGCGCGCGCCTGCTCATCACGGGCCGGCTGGCCGAGATGCGCACCGGTGAGGGCAAGACCTTGGTGGCCGCACTTGCTGCCACCGTCATGGCCGCCAGTGGCGCGCGCGTCCATGTCGTCAGCACCAACGACTACCTGGCCGAGCGCGACTGCGAGGAGATGCGGCCACTGTTCGATTTCTTCGGCCTGGGCGGCAGCTTTGTCAAAGGCGGAATGGAGCCACCCGAGCGCCGCGCCGCCTACCGCCATGACGTCTGCTACGTCAGCGGCAAGGAGCTGGTGTTCGACTACCTGAAGGACCGCCTCGCCGGCCACGGCCTGCTGCCCGGCCGCGTGGCTGGCGTGCGCGGCTTTGTGCGCGGCGACGCGCCCGAGCCGCTGATCCCGGCGCTGCACTTCGCCATCGTCGACGAGGCCGACAGCGTGCTCATCGACGAGGCGCGCACGCCCATGATCCTGTCGCAGGAGGCCGAAGGCATCCACGAGCCCGCGCTGCTGGCCTGGGCGATAGGCGCCGCGCGGGGCTTGCGGGAGGGCGAGCACTTCACGCTGAAGCGCGCCAACCGCGAGGTCGAGCTGAAGCCCGGCGCGCTGGACGCCTGCGCAGCGCTGCCCGACGGCATCCGCCCCGTCTGGCGCGCCCGGCCGTGGCGCGAGCAGCTGCTGCGCCAGGCGCTGACGGCGCTGCACTTCTATGAGCGCGACCAGCACTACATCCTGGCCCCTGGCGACAAGCCCGAAGAGGGCCTGAAGGTGCAGATCGTCGACGAGAGCACCGGCCGCGTGATGGCCGACCGCAGCTGGGAGCAAGGCCTGCACCAGCTCATCGAGGCCAAGGAGGGCGTCAAGCTCACCGCCGGCCGCGACACGCTGGCGCGCATGACCTTCCAGCGCTTCTTCCGCCGCTACTACCTGCTGGCCGGCCTGACCGGCACCGCCGCCGAGGCCGCGCGCGAGCTGTGGGCGACGTACCGGCTGCGCGTGCGCCGGCTGCCGACGAACAAGCCCATCCAGCGCCAACAACTGCCTTCGGTTTGTCTGCCTAACGCTGCCACCAAGTGGCAGGCCGTGGCCGAAGACGCCATCGCAGCAGCCGCGCGTGGCCAGGCCGTGCTGGTGGGCACGCGCAGCGTCGAGGCCAGCGAGGCCGTCGCGGCCGTGTTCGCCGAGCGCGGTGTCGACGTCGTCGTGCTGAACGCTCGGCAGGACGCCGAGGAAGCCGCCGTCGTGGCCGCCGCTGGCATCTCTGGCCGCATCACGGTGGCCACCAACATGGCCGGCCGAGGCACCGACATCAAGCCCGACCCGACGGCCCTCGCCGCCGGCGGCCTGCACGTCATCCTGACCGAGTTTCACGAGTCCCCGCGCGTGGACCGCCAGCTCTTCGGCCGCAGCGGCCGCCAGGGCCAGCCGGGCAGCGTGCGTGCGCTGGTGGCGGCGGACGACCCGCTCTTCAAGACCCTGCCCGCGCCGCTGCGTGCGGCACTCGCCCGGGGCCAGGGCTTGCCCCTGGCCGTGCGCATCGCGCAAGCCGCCGCCGAGCGCCGCGCCTGGCAGATGAGAAAACAGACCCTTCGCCAGGACCGCGAGTTACACCGCATCATTGGCATCGCTGGCACCACGACATGAAACCGACCTTCCTTTTCGCCCTGCTCAGCCTGCCCGCCTTGCCCGCCTGGGCGCAGGACTACGACTGCATGATCGAACCTGCCCAGACGGTGGAGATCCGCAGCCCCGTCGTCGGCATCCTGGAGCGCGTGCACGCCCGCCGTGGCGAGGCCATCCGCCAGGGCCAGGTGCTGGTCAGCATCGAGAGCAGTGTGGAAGCCAGCGCGGCCGACTCCGCCAAGGCCCGCGCCGACGCGCAAGGCCAGGCCGAGATGTCGCGCGCCAAGGTCGCCGCGCTGCGCGAGAAGGCGCGGCGGCTGCAGGACCTGCTCAAGGAGGAGTTCGTGTCCGCCCAGGCCGTGGAAGACGCGCAGGCCGAACTCAAGCTGGCCGAGGCCGAGCTGAAGACGGCCACCGAGAACAACCAGATCGCCCGCCTCGACCACCGCCAGGCCGTCGACCAACTGCGCCGCCGCCAGATCCTCGCGCCCTTCAGCGGAGTGGTGGTGGACCAATACCTCTACCCCGGCGCGCTGATGGACAGCAGCGACACCAAGAAGCCCGTGCTGAAGATCGCGCAGACCAACCCGCTGAAGGTGCAGGCCCTGCTGCCGGTCAAGGCCTTCACGCTGGTCAAGCCGGGGCAGATGGTCAGCGTCACGCCCGAGGCGCCGTTCTCGTCCAAACCCATCCAGGCCAGGGTCCGCACGGTGGACCGGGTGCTGGACGCGGCGGCCGGCACCTTCGGCATCGTGGCGGAGATTGAGAACGCCAAGGGTGAACTTCCGGCAGGGCTGCGCTGCAAGGTCAAACTCTAGGCACGATGCTGAAGTGGCTCTTTGCCCCGCTGCGTTGGATCTTCAAGGTCCTGTTCGCGCTGCTCATCCTCTTCGAGGAATGGGGCTGGGAGCCGCTGCGGCGCGTGTTCGCGTTGCTTGCGCGGCTGCCGCTCATTCATCAGTTCGAGTCGCTGCTCAAGCGGCTGCCGCCGCGCTGGGCCTTGGTCGTGCTGCTGCTGCCCAGCCTGCTGATCCTGCCCGTCAAGCTGCTGGCGGTGTGGCTGGTGGCCGAGGGCCGCGTGACGCTGGGCATCGCCCTCATCGTCGCTGCCAAGTTGATCGGCACGGCGCTGCTGGCTTGGCTGTTCCAGCTCATCCAGCCGGCGCTGATGCAGCTCGCGTGGTTCGCCCGCGTGCATGGCCGCTGGACGGCGTGGAAGGCCGAACTGCTGGCCTGGGTGCGCGCAAGCGCCGTGTGGCGGTCGGCCAGGGCGATCAAGCTGCGGGTGAAGCGGCTGTTCAGGCGCGGGCGTGAGGTGCCGCCGTCGGCCTGAATCCGCAGGCTGGAAACTGGAAAACATGAGCCGGCCTGGTTCGCGGGCTGACCGTCCCAGCGACGGGGAGACCCGCAGCCCCGCCGCGTCTGCGGCAGCGCTGCGTCAACCCTCGGGCGAGCCAGCCTCCTCCCTGAGCGCGGGCAGCACGATGCTGGCCTGTGTGCCCTGGCCGAGCTGGCTGGTCAGTTCGAGCCGGCCGCCATGCAGTTCGATGATCTCCCGCACGATGCTCATGCCCAGGCCGGTGCCCGGGATGGCGCCCGAGTCGTCGGCACGGTAGAAGCGTTCGCACACCCGGGCGAGTTGCTCCGGGGTCATGCCCAGCCCCTGGTCGCTGACGGTGAGGCGCCAGGTGTCGCCGTCAGGGCCGACGCCCAGGCTGATACCGACACGGCCACCCTGAGGCGAGTATTTGTAGGCGTTGGACAGCAGGTTGCGCAGGGTCTGCAGCAGCTTGGCCTGGTCGACGTTGACCCAGGCGGGCTGGCCGCCGAGGTCCAGCTCCGGCGCGTCCCGGCCGGCGGGGGGCGCAAACTCCTGTGCCGCTTCGCGGGCGAGTGCGGCCAGGTCGTGCGGCGCCAGGTCGAAGTCCTTCCCACGCCGGGCTTCGATGCGCGCCAGGTCCAGCAATTCGTTGAGGATGGCCATCATGGCCTGGCACTGTCGGTAGACCTTGGCCAGGTAGCCTTTGCGTCGCTCGGGCGGCATCTCGCGAGTCATCATCAGTTCGGTGAAGCCGTAGATGCTGGCCATGGGGGTACGCAGCTCGTGGGCCGCCGTGGACAGGAACTCGCTCTTCATCTGCTCGACTTCGGCCTGGCGGGTGATGTCGCGCAGGTGCAGCAGCTGGCTGATGCCGGCGTCGGCGGGCGCGGCGTGCAGGCTCAGCTCCAGCACCCGGTGGCCGCGCAACTCCAGCGTGCGGGGTCCGCGCTGCAGGTCGGCCGCGTCGAGCGGCGTCGGGCCGGTGCCCTGGCTGGCCAGCAGCATCAGCAACGCGGGCAGGCTGAGCCGCAGCACCTGCGCGTCGTTCAAGCCGGTCAGGTTCTGGAAAGCCGAGCTGACGTAGAGCACAGCGCCGGCTTCGTCTATGGACACGAAGGCGTCGGGGCTGGCCGCAAAGATGGCGGCCATCTGCTTGTTGCGCGCGCGCACATCGGCCTGCACGGCCTTGAGCTCGTGAATGTCTTGCAGCGCGCCGGCCATGCGCTGGTGCTCGCCGGCCGCATTGCGGAACACCTTGGCGCGCGAGCGGAACCAGCGGTAGGCGCCGTTCTTGCAACGCAGCCGGAACTCGACGTCGTAGGGCTGGTCGTCGCCCAGCGCGTCGGCCAGCGCGCGCTGGGTGGCCTGCTGGTCGTCCGGGTGCAGCAGGCTGTCGAACACGTCGATGCTGGGGTTGATCTCGCCGGGCTCCCAACCGAGCAGCCGGTAAAACTGGGGCGACCACCACATGGCGTGGCTGTGGGTGTCCAGCCAGTCCCAGAGGCCGTCGTTGCCACCGTCCAGCGCGAGGTCGAAACGCTGGGTCTTGGACTCCAGCTCGGCCGTGATGCGGCGTGCGAGCTCGTTGGCGCGCAGCCGGCCGCTGGCCGCCAGCCACACCACCAGGGCCAGTGAATTGCTGACGGCTGCACCGAACAGCCCCAGCCAGAACGGACGATGCAGGTTGACAGCGTCGGCAAAGGCCTGCGTGGCATGCACCCGCAGGCGGAACAACCGGTCGGCAAAGAAGATCGGCAGCTCCACCGCGTGCCGGCGCGAGGCCTCGTCGGCGCCTGTGGTGGTGCGTGCAAACATCAGCTCAGGGCGTTCTTGGAGGTCGGTGTCGAAGAGCTCGAAGTCGATCTGGCCCACGACGTTGTCGTCCACGCTTTCGAGCATTTGCTCGATCAGCACCGGCGTGTAGACGAAACCCACGGTGGCCTCCACGCGACGTGCCTCGGTGTCGAGCAAGGCCTCGGCATCGTGCACCGGCAGCAGCAGCAAAAAGCCCAGGCCTTGCTGGTCGCGCTGTACCAGCTGGACGGCACCCGTGCGCGTGGGCCGGCCGCTGCGCATCGCCGCCTCCACGGCCGTCCGCCGCACGCGCTCGGCGCCGATGTCAAAGCCCCAGGCCTGCCGGTTGGGAGTCAGCGGCTCGATGTATTTGATGACGTAGAGGTCGCTCGCTTCGCCCGTGGTGCGCACCTCGAAGTCGGGGGCGTCGTCGGCGCGTTCGCGGGCCACAAAGGCGTCCAGGCGGTCACGGCGCACGCGTTCGATATAGCCTAGGCCCAGGACGCTGGGGTAGTCATGGCTCAGGTCGTGGCTGCCCACCCAGCGGATGAACTCCAGCCTGTGGAAGTCGTTGTTGGCCAGGTAAAGCGCCTTCAGCCCGCGCAGTGCCGAGAGCGGGTGCTCCAGGCGCTCTCGAATGGCGCTGCGCAGCGTCTCGGCCTGGTTGTTGAAGCGCTCGCGGGCCAGCACATGGGTTTGCTCGTTCAGGCGCAGCACGGCCACCGAGGCGGCTCCCAGCCCGATCAGCAACACCGCCAGTGCGCCCAATTGCGCCCGCCAGGCCAGTGTGGAGCGGGTGCCCAGCAGCTGCCCCGTCATGCGGTGCCCGCGCCACAGCAGCAGCAGTTGCAACGGCAGCAGGTACAGGCCCAGCTCCCACCAGACGCGCTGTTCCCAGGCGTCGCCGGCAAGCTCCTTGAGCAGCCAGGGCACCAGCGCCAGCAGCACAGCGGCGGCCAGGCCCGCTTCCAGGGCCAGACGCCAGTAGGGGCTGCGCAGGTTGATGGACTTCACGCCTGCTCCGGAGCGGCTTCGGGCGGAGCACGGGGTGGCAGGACGCAGCGCAGCCTCAGCGTCATGCAGCTGCCCACGCCCGCCTCGCTGCGCAGCAGCAGGGTGCCCCCCATCAGGTCGACGATTTCCTTGACGATGGCCATGCCCAGGCCGGTGCCCGGGATGGCGCCCGACTTGTCGGCGCGGAAGAAGCGCTCCGTCACGCGGGCCAGTTCATCCTCGGTCATGCCTATGCCCTGGTCCTGCACCTCGACGTCGGCCTCGCCGTCGGCTGTGGGCAGCACGCGCAGGCTGACGCTGCCGCCGCCCGGTGAATATTTGTAGGCGTTGGACAGCAGGTTGCGCAGCGCCTGTGCAAACTTGCCGGCGTCCACCTTGACCCAGAGGTCTTCGGCCGGCAGCTGCAGCAAGGGCGCTTCGCGCCCTTGCGGCACGCCAAAGTCCTCGACCGTCTGGCGCACCAGGTCTTGCAGCCGGGCGATGCGGAACTCGAAGTCCTGCGCGCGCCGCGCCTCGATGCGCGCCAGGTCCAGCAGCTCGTTGAGGATGGCCATCATGGCCTGGCTCTGCCGGTGTATGCGCTGCAGCAGTTCGCGCTGGCGCGGCGCCGGCATCTCGCGGTGCATCAGCAGCTCGGCGAAGCCGTAGATGCTGGTCATGGGCGTGCGCAGCTCGTGGGCGGCGGTGGTCAGGAATTCGCTCTTGAGGCGGTCCACTTCGAAGCGCTGGCTGACGTCTCGCACATGCAGCAGCTGGCTCACGTCACGCCCGCCGCCCTGGTGCAGGGCAAATGCCAGGATGCGCTGCATCGGCCTGGCCATGTGCAACACCTTTTCGCCGTCCTGCACCTCCGCCAGGCGCAAGGGGCGCTGGATGTCGGGGTCGGCGCGCCGGCCGTTGAGCAAGGCTTCCAGCCCGGCTTCGTCCTGGCCGACGACCTGGCTGTTGGGCAGCATGGTCAGCAGCGGGAACGAGGGGCTGGCGAAGCGGACCCGGCCCTCGCCGTCGAAGGACGCGAATCCGTCAGGGCTCAGTTGGAAGATGGCGTGCAGCTCGTCGGACTGGTGCTGCAACTTCTCGACCAGCTCACCCACTTGCCCCGACAGCTGCTCGAAGCCGGCCGACGGCGCTTCATTGCCGTTGTCGTTGCGAGAGCCCAGCATGTCGCTCATGGCCTGCATCGCCTTGGCGCGGGCCTGAAGCTCGGCGCGCAGCTGAGTCTCCAGCGCCTGCTGCTCGGTGATGTCGCGCAGCGCCAGCACCCAGCCGGTCGCCTCGCCCTGGACCTCGCGCATCGGGGCCAGGCTGGCTTCGAGCACCCAGCCGTTGGCGAGCGTGACGCGCCGCCCCCGCCAGGCCGCCCCGGGTGTTGCGCTGAAGGCCAGCTCCGGCAGCAGGTCGCCCAGCGGCCGGCCGAGCAGGCTGGCGCTGTCCAGGCCCAGCAACTCCCCGAGCACGGGGTTGGCCAGCACGATCACCCCGGCCTGGTCCAGCGTGGCCACGCCCTCGGCGATGGAGGCCAGGGTGACCGTGGCCTGCGTCCTCTCGGCCTGCAGCGACGCAGCCACCCGGTTCACCACCTCGAAGGTGCGCTGGAACTCCAACGGCAGTTGGTCGGTGCGCATGGGTTGCAGCGCCGCGCCGCCCGCCAGCAGTTGCTCGCCCAGCACCTTGACACGGTCCAGCTCGCCCAGCCAGCGGCGCAGCGGCCACCACACCATGGCCACACCGCCCAGCAGGCCCACCAGCGCCACGGCGACAGTCGCGCGCAGCACTTGCCAGATGTCGGCGGCCGTGCGTTCGCTGAACAGCGTGAGGCGGATGATGCCGTAGTCGCGTCCGCCCACGTTGATGGGGGTGTTCACCTCATCCAGGCGCGCAGCGACCCAGCGGGCCAGCCACGCGGGCGGCTCGGGGCTGGCGTGGTCGTGGCGTTCGACCACCAGCTTGGCGCCCTTGAGGTCGATGAAGGCGGCCCGTTCGAACTGCGGGTGGCCGATGACGCGCTCCAGCGTGCGCTGGATGGTGTCGTAGTCGCCAATCACCGCAGCTTCCGCCACGGCGGGCGCCAGCAGCAACGACAGCGTCTGCGCGCCCTGTTCGGCCTCTTCCACCGAGGCGTTGGTCTTGTGCGCGATGAAGGCCGCGCTGCCCAGCGCGATGACGAGCGCAAGCGCCGCCGTGTACAGCAGCATCATGCGGCCCAGCAGCGAACGCGGCAGCACCAGCAGGGCTCGTGTCATCGCGTGGCCAGGGCTAGGTCAACGCTAGGTCAACGCACCTGCGCAGGTGCCGACTGGTAGAAACGGCGGTACGACGCGTATTCCTGCCCGTCGGAGGCAATGAACACGGCGTCGGGCGATATGCCGATGGCCTTGGCGCCACTGGCCAGGATCTCACGACCTTGAGGGTCGCTGGCCATGCCGGCGAAGGCCTTGGCCACGGCCTTTGCGTCGCGCTCGGGCACCTTGGGCGACACCATCAGTGCCAGGTCGTAGTAGGGCTCTGAGGTCCAGAGCACGCGGAACTTGCGGCCCTCGCGCTTGGCATAGCCCTCGACGAGCTGGGAGTTCGCGCCCACCGCTGCCACCCTGCCGCTGAACAGCTGGGCAAAGGCGCCGTCCATGTTGCCGCCGAAGACGGTGCGCACGGGCACCTGGCGCTGGATCAGATGGGCATAGGTGGTCTTGTAGGCCAGAAAGGCCTCGGGGCCCGGGAAACCCACGTCACGGCCTGCCAGCTGAGCGATGTCGGTCACGGCGGAGTCGGCCGGCACGACGATCTGGCCGTGCACCGGTGGCGTGTTGCGGCGCCCGAAGACCTTCCAGCCCAGCACATCGCGCTCGGGGCTGAACAGGTGGTTGGTGAAGGCGAACTCGACCTCCTGTGCCAGCACGTAGGCGGTCGTGTCCGCGGAGGTACGGCCCAGCTTGAGCGAGAGCTTGACGCCGCTCTTCTCCGCCACGTAGGCGACGATGGGGTTCCAGTACGAGGCCGCCGTGGCCAGGTTGGCCTGGTTGACGGGTGAGAAGCGGTACTCGGTCTGCGCGGCAGCGCCGCTGGCCCAGCACAGGGCGACCAAGGCGGCCGTCAGTCGTCGTGTCAGCATGTTGCGCTCCTGCGTCTTCAGAAAAAGTCCACGCCGCCCTGCTCGGCGGTAGCGCTCTGCTTTGACGGCCGGGTTGCCGCCTGCTCGCGCGCCGCCTGGCTGAGTGCCAGCGAGGTCTGTGCCGCCTCGCGCAGCGCCGCCACGGCATCGTCATCGCCCAGGCGGAAGGCGCTCAACACCTCGGCCAGCTTGGCGGCCTGCTCCTGCAGGCCGAAGGCCAGGTCGCCGCTGCGCTCCGCCGTGTGCACGTTCAGGCGCGTCACGCCGTCCAGCTCTCGCACCGAGGTGGTCACCACCTCGATGCCCTGAGCATGCTCGAAGGAGTCTGCGGTGAGGGTCTCGAACACCGCGCCCACCCGCTTCACGGCGCTCACCAGCTCGTTCATCGAGCGGCCGGCCTCGTCGGCCAGAGCGCTGCCGCGGTCGACGCTGCTGACCGACTCGCCAATCAAGGTCTTGATCTCGCGTGCCGCATCACTGGAGCGTTTGGCGAGCATGCGAACCTCTGTCGCCACAACGGCAAAGCCGCGCCCGGCCTCTCCCGCCCGCGCCGCCTCGACAGCGGCATTGAGCGCCAGGATGTTGGTCTGGAAGGCAATGCTGTCGATGACGCCGATGATGTCGGTGATGCGCCGCGACGAGCTGCCGATCTCCTGCATGGCCTTCACCACCTGCATCACCGAGTCGCCGCCGCGGCCGGCCATGTCGGACGCCTTCTGGGCATGGTCACGTGCCTCGCGCGACGCCCGTGAGCTCTCCTGCACGATGACGTTGATCTGCTCCAGGCTCATGGCCGCATCGCGCAGGCCGTTGGCGGTGTTCTCGGTGCGGTCCATCAGCTCCTTGCTGCTGCTGGTCATCTCCTCGGCGGCTGAATGGACGCTGAAGATCACGTCGCGCACCTGGCGCAAGGTGGCGGCCATGCGGCCCTGGGCATCCTTGAGGCGACGCGCCACCACGGTCTCGGCGCGCACCACTTCGAGGTTGAGCCGCACCGGCCCCTCGCGGCCCATGGCGTTGACCAGGAACTCCAGCTCGAAGCGCTCGTTGGATTCGGCCTCCATGCGGCGGGTGACCAGCACCGTGAAGATGCACAGCACGCCCAGGAAGGCCAGCGTCGGGAAGGCGGCGATGAAGCCCGCCTCGCCAACACTGGAGCGCCAGTACATGTGCTGCGCAAACAGCAGCAGGGTGGTCCAGACCTGCAGTCGCCAGTCGCGGTACATCTGCAGCAGCGCAATCGTGACGAACAGGTTGGGCACCAGGTTGGCGCCGAGGGCCGAACAGTAGAACTGCAAGGCCACCATGGCCGCGAGCAGGGTGGCCAGTACATAGCGCGACAGCGTGCTGCCCGGGCGCTGCCAGGCCACCAGCAAGCCCAGCATCACCAGCAGCGCCGCGCCACCCATGCCTTGCAGCAGCGGGCCGTTGGCATTGGCCAGTGCTGCCGCCAGCAAGGCATTGCCGATGAGCAGAGCCACCATGAAGCGGTCCGAATTGCGGGCGCTGGCGGCAAGAGTTGGCGATGCATTCATGCTTGTGGGGGCGTTGATCAGATTGGTGCTTGGACAGCATGTTGGGCGCTGCGCATTTTGGGCACACTAATGGTGTTTGGATACCGGGGCCGAGCGTGAAAAAGATACTCATCGTGGAAGATCAGGCGGACATTCGTGAACTCATCCGCGTCACCTTGGAGTTCGAGAATTTCGAGATCCAAGAAGCCGCCAACGGCACCGATGGCCTGGCCGCAGCAGAGAAGCTCAAGCCCGACCTCATCCTGCTCGACGTGATGATGCCCGGCGGCATGGATGGCCTGGAGGTTTGCCGCCGTGCCCGCGCGAATCCCGCGCTGCGCCGCACCAAGATCGTCATGCTGACGGCCAAGGGCCAGCAGGCCGACCGTGCCGCCGGCGTGGCCGCAGGGGCCGACGAATACCTGCTCAAGCCCTTCAGCCCGCTGGACCTCCTGAAGCTGGTGGGCCGGATGGTGGGCTAACCTCAACCTGCTGCGGCAGCCAGAAGCGCGGCCCCCATCTCGGCCAGCGGCACGGCCCGCTCGGCGGCACCGCACTCCAGCGCCGCCTTGGGCATGCCGTAGACCACGCTGCTGGCCTCGTCCTGAGCCAGCGTTTTGGCGCCGGCCTGGCGCATGGCCAGCAGGCCTCGCGCGCCATCGTCGCCCATGCCCGTCAGCACGGCGCCCACCGCGTTGCGGCCGGCGCACTGCGCCACCGAGCGCAGCAGCACGTCCACCGACGGGCGGTGGTGGTTGACGACCGGGCCGTCTCTGACCTCGACGTGATACTGCGCGCCGCTGCGGCGCAGTTGCATGTGCAGGCCACCGGGAGCGATCAGCACCCGGGCGGGCATGAGGCGGTCGCCGTCGCGGGCCTCGCGCACGTCCAGGCCGGTGGCCTGGGCCAGCCGCGCCGCAAACGACGCCGTGAAATGCGCCGGCATGTGCTGCACCAACACCATGCCCGGCGGTGTGGCGCTTTGTTCGGCCACCTGGCGCAGCAGGGCCTCCAGCGTTTGCACGCCACCCGTTGAGGCCCCCAGCGCAATGACGCGCTCGGTGGTGAGCGCCATGGCTGCAGCTGGCGCGGCGGCGGCGGCAGGCGCGCGCACCGCCGGCGCGGCGCCCGCCTGTCGCGGCATGGCGCGCAGATTGGCCCGAGCCGCAGCGCGCACCGCGTGTACCAGCCCGTTGCCGGGGTCTTCCAGAAAGTGCCGCAGCCCCAGCTTGGGCTTGGTCACGAAACTCACGGCGCCCGCCGCCAGTGCCTGCAGCGTGGTCTCGCAGCCGGCCTCGGTCAGCGTCGAGCACATCACCACCGGCATGGGGTGTTCGCTCATCAGCCGGCGCAGAAAGCTCAGGCCGTCCATGCGCGGCATCTCGACGTCGAGGACGATCACGTCCGGCCAGTCGGCCTGCAGCTTGGGCCACGCAAAGAGAGGGTCGCTGGCGGTGGTGCTCACCTGCATGCCGGCGGCTTCGAGCAGCGCGGCCAGGTGCTTGCGCACGATGGCGGAATCGTCGATCAGCGCGACGCGCAGCGGGCCGCTCATCGCCGCACCGCCGATTGGTTGGCCGACAGCCCGCGGCGGATGCCCACCAGGCCGGTGCGCAGGTCGAGGTCGACATGGCGCGGCACGTCGTCACCCACGTCGACGCCGTCGAGCTGGAAGCCGTGGTGGTCGATCTGGTTCCAGGCTTCCTCGATGTTGCGCTCGCCGATGTTGAGCCTGACGGCGCCGCCTTCGGGCATGGTGTCGGCGCCACCGTACAGGTGCGCGATGAACTCGGACGGCTCGCTCTTGGCACGCTGGATGGCGGCTACCAACGTTTGCACCGCCTCGTTGCCGTAGCGGCCGTCGAGCGGCTCGTCGGGGCGGCGATTGCGGCGCGGCAGCAGGTAGTGGCACATGCCGCCGATGCGGCGCTCGGGGTGCCACAAGGTCAGCGCCACGCAGGAGCCGAGCAGCGTCTTGAGCTTGACGCCCTGGCTGAAGTGCAGTTGCCCTGGCATCAGGTTGATCACCGGCCCAGGCCCAGGCACCCAGCCCAAGGTTTGGCTTGGCGGCGGCGCGAACTCAGGCATGTCGATAGACAGCCGGGGCGAGGGTCTTGATCGACAGACCCAGGCCCATCAGCGACTCGGCGTGGCCGGTGTAGAGCACGCCTTCGGGGTGCAGCTTGCCCAGCACCCTCTGCACGATCTCGGCCTTGGGCTTGGACTCGAAATAGATCAACACATTGCGAAGAAATATCACGTCAAAAATGGGCAGCGCTGCCGGCAGGTCTTGCATGAGGTTGGCGCATTCGAAGCTGACGCGCTGGCGCAGAGCGCGGTCGATCAGCAGCTGGCCGTCGTAGGGGCCTTCGCCACGCAGGCAGTGGCGCTTGAGGTAGTTCTCGGGCAGGTTGGTGGCTCGCTCCAACGGGTACAGGCCCGTCCGGGCGGTGGCGACCACGCTGGTGGACAGGTCGGTGCCCCAGATGCGCCAGGGCGAATCGCCCAGCACGTCGGCCAGCAGCATGGCGATGCTGTAGGCCTCCTCGCCGGACGACGAGGCTGCGCTCCAGACCCGGAACTCGCCGCTGCCCTCGCTGCGGTGCCGGGCAGCACGCGCGCGCAAGTCGTCAAAGTGGGCGGGCTCGCGGAAGAAGTAGGTCTCGTTGGTGGTCAGCCGGTCAACGACGGCCACCTCGACGGCCGGGCCCAACTGGCCCCGTACCAGAGCGCTGATGAAGTCGTCGAGCTCGGCATAGCCCTGCTCCAGCGCAAACCGATGCAGCCTGGACAGCACCAATGCGCGTTTGCCATCGGCCAGCCGGATGCCGGAGACGCGCATGAAGTAGTCGCCGACCGCCCGGAAGCCGGCATCAGACAGCCGGGTCATCGGCGCTCCCTTCGCGCTGCGCTCATGCCTGAACCATCAGCTTGGTGAGCTCGACCGGTGACAAGGCTGCCGCCAGGTTGAGCAAGGCGGTGTAGCGGTCGCGCACATTGACCATGCCGGAGACGAACTGCGGCGGCACCACCATGCCCAGGCTGGGCACCGCCTCGACGCGGTTGCCCTCGACGTCCAGCACCTCGAAGACCGCGTCCACCAGCAGGCCCAGCACCAGCGGCGGTCGGTCGGCATCGTCGGCCACCTCGACGACGACGATGGCACTGCGCCGACCGATGGCGCTGCGTCCGAAGCCGAAGCGCGCCCCCAGGTCGATGACGGGCATGACCGCGCCGCGCAGGTTCATCACGCCGCGCACAAAGCTGGGCGTCTGGGGCATGGCGGTCAGGCGCCCCACCTCCAGGATTTCGCGCACCACGTCGATGGGAACGACCAGGTGCTCGCTCCCGCAGGCCAGGCGCAGCATCTGCCGCGCGCCAGTCGCGGCGGTCGTGGAAAGGTCGGCAGCGCTCATCGGACGGTGGCTGTGTCAGAACCGCTTGAACTTGCTCTCATCGACGCCGCCACCCGCTGGCTTGGACGCCGCTGCGTCGCCGCCGGTCCAGGCGCGGGCCGATGTCTGGCCCACGCGGCTGCGCGGGCGCTGGCCGCCACCACCGCCGGTACCGCCACCGCCCTCGCCGCCGCGCACACCACCTGCACGGCTCGGCGCACCGTCACCGTCGCTCAGCCGGAAGT
>Ga0187842_1000236_pt1 | contig 29732 bp, 18 predicted proteins | sample SpaLakP09_SKY_41_FD_134514 | JGI IMG/M metagenome (GOLD analysis project Ga0187842, IMG submission 134514) | Oligotrophic lake water microbial communities from Sparkling Lake, Wisconsin, USA - SP09_SKY_41 | ecosystem: Environmental > Aquatic > Freshwater > Lake | place: USA: Sparkling Lake... | reverse complement strand
GGATGCCGCTGCTTTTGGGGGCGCCGTAATTGCTGTTGCTATAGCCGCCGTTGTTACGCGGGGCCTGCTGGTTATAGCTGGCTGCCGGTTTCTGGCCGTCGGCCAGCAGGGTGCGCAGCTTGCTCAGAGCCTTGGGGTCGACTTTGGGCAAGCCAGGGGCAATGCGCTCGGCCGTGGCCAGTTCGGCTTGCGCCTGAGCGAATTTGCCCTGTTTGGCCAGCAGTTCAGCTTCCACGAAATGCGCCGTGGCGCTGTTCGGGTGGGCCTTGAGCACCTGATCCATCATGGCCTGTGCTTCGGTGTATTTGCCGGCTTCGGCGGCCAGATAGACCTCGTGTATGGTCGGTTCAGCCGCAAACGCCGGCACAGCCAGCGCCAAAGCGCCAGCCAGCAGAGTCATACGTGCGAAAGATTTTGCCGTCATGTCAGATCTCCAGTTAGGGACAGGCCGAAAGTGGGGCTAGTTTATGCCAATTTCAAGTCTTGTGTAGCGGCAATTGTAACGTTTGGTGAACCGAGCGCCGCGGCCACTGTTGCGGCAATCATGTCGGCGGTGGCAGCGGACAGAGTCCAGCCCAGATGGCCGTGGCCAGTGTTGTAGAACACGCTGGGCAGTTTGCCCCGTCCCACCCGTGGCATCAGGTCCGGCATCATGGGGCGCAAGCCGGCCCAGGGCGTGATGCTGCGCGTGCTGACGGATGGGAAGCACTGCTGCACCCAGGCTACCAGCGGGGCGATGCGGTCGGCGCGGATATCGCGGTTGTAGCCATTGAATTCGGCCGTGCCGGCCACGCGGAAGCGGTCGGCGCCCAAGCGGCTGGCCACCAGTTTGGTGGCGTCGTCGAGCAGGCTGACGTTGGGCGCGCCGGCGCGGCTGGCTTCGTCGTTCAGATGCACGGTGATGGAATAGCCTTTGACGGGGTAGACGTTGACGCGGTCGCCGAACATGGCGGCCAGCGCGCGGCTGGCCACGCCGGCGCACACCACTACGGCGTCATAGCGCTCGGTGATGCTGGCGTCATCCTGTGCCAGCGTAATGTCGGCGCCCGTCGCGTCGGCGTGCACTGCGCTGATCTGCTGCTCGTAGCGCAACTGTACGCCGAGCTTTTCCGCTGCCTGCGCTAACCCGGTGGTGAACTTGTGGATGTCGCCGCTGCTATCGCTCTCGGTGTAGTAGCCGCCGTAGTACTGGCCGGCCAGCGTGGGTTCGATGGCGCGCATTTCGTCCGGTGTGACGGCGCGGCGCGGCAGGCCGCCCTGTGCCAGCAGGCGGCTGACGGCGCCGGCATGGTCGAAGCCGGCCTGGTCGCGGTAGATGTGCAGGATGCCCTGACGTTTCAAGTCGAAATCTATGCCTTCCTCATCGGCCCAGCTGAACAGGTGCTGGCGCGCCGCCACCGCAAGGCGGGCGGTGGCGATGGTGTTGGCTTGGTAGCGGGGGATGGCGGCGATGAATTCGCCGAACCACGACAGCTTGTGCCAGCTGGGTTTGGGGTTGACCAGCAGGGGGGCGTCGTTTTTCAGCATCCATTTCAGGCCTTTGAGGATGGTGCTGGTGTGGTTCCAGACTTCTGCATTGGATGCCGAGAGCTGGCCGCCGTTGGCGTACGAGGTTTCCATGGCGGCATAGCGGTGGCGTTCCAGCACGGTGACGCGGAAACCGCGCTTGGCCAGGGCGTAGGCAGTGGTGACGCCGGTGATGCCGGCGCCGATGATGGCGATGTGTTTCATGCGGGACTCCAGACACGTCAAAGGGTGTGGTCGACGCGCGACATGCGGATCGACACCCCCTCTGTTCGGGACCTGAGAGATTCACGACGGCCACGGGTAGCGACGTCGCTTGCTCCTTCGGTGCAGCGGGCGACGGCTAGCCCGGTTGCTCTTCAGAGTTTGAAATGCGGTATCGGTCCTTTTGCCTGAGAGTTTCCGGGGCGGTTGCTCCTTCGGCGCTGTAGGATACGGGTTCGCTACAGGCTCTCCCGATACGGCGTTGGCTTTTGGCCAGCTTGCAAAACCGGCAGCTTACAGCAATTTCTGCGGCTGTACCAGCGCTGTCTGCGCCGGCCTAGGCGCGCACGCCGAGATCGTTGTGGCTCAGCACCAGCGGCATGGCGCGTGCCCAGCGGTTGGCCGAGAGCGAGAAGTCGAGCGCATGCACCTGATGGTACCAGCCGGCGGGGATGTAGAGCAGCTGGCCCGCTTCGACGATGCATTCGATCAGACTGGCCTGGCGCGCCAGCGGGTAGCGCTGGTAGTCGGGCGCTTCGGCATCGACCGGGGAACCGATCAGGATTTCATTGGCTGGCTTGACGTACAAATAGGGCTCGTGATGGGGCGGCGCCAGCATGATGCGCTTGCTGCCCCAGATCTGGGCGAAGATGTTGTCGTCGTAGTCGGCGTGCAGCGGGGTGATGGTGCCGGCCGGGCCTATCCAGAAACGTGGCGGGCCCATTTTGTCAAAATATGTGGGCCAGTGGCATAGCCGGTTCAGCTCGCGCAGTTCCAGATTGCCCAGATAGGGCGGCAGGGTATAGTCACCGCCTGCGATCAGGTCCAGATAGGCGGCCATGGTCATGTCCTGCATGGCGCGGTCGGGTGCAAAGGCAGTGTTGATATAGTCGCCCACGCGTGCGCGCACCGGCATCTGGCTGTATTGCTGGCGCAGCACGGCGCTATCCGTCTGGCTGAGCGGCCAGCGGCCTACCAGCTCCGTCAACATGAAAGGCTGGCCTTGCGCGGCCAGCGCGCGGAACTGCGCCGCATCCATGCTGCGGTAGCGCGGCACGCTGGTAATCAGCGGCAGGCTGCTGGTGGCCTGCTGGATGGCGCTGCGCATGGCGGCCACCGACGTGACGCCGCGCACGGCAGCGTCACGCTGGGCGCGCGCCTGCTGGCGCACGGCCGCCAGTTCCGGCGCATGGGCTTCCGCTTCCAGCACGCGTGGCGGCAGGCGAGCCAGATCGCCCGCCTGCTGTTCGTGGGCTTGCTCCTGCTCCGCCATTGGCTGCTGCATTGGCTTTTGCCGGTGCTCTGCTGCGCCTTGAGCCATCAGGCGCGGGCGATGTAGCGGTCCACTACGGTCGGCAGTACAGTGAGTGGTACGCCGCAGCTGCTTACCAGCGCGTCGTTGAAGGCGGCCAGATCGAACTTGCTGCCCAGTGCCGCCTTGGCGCGTTCGCGCTGGCGCAGGATTTCGTTGTGGCCCATCTTGTAGCCGCAAGCCTGGCCGGGCGAGACGGCGTAGCGGTCCATTTCGCTGGTCATGGCCTGTAAGCCGCGGCCGGTGTTTTCAACGGCAAAGCGGATGGCCTGCTGGCGCGTCCATTGCAAGGTGTGCATGCCGGTATCGACCACCAGCCGCACGGCGCGGAACAGCTGGCCCTGCAGGTAGCCGATCTGGCCGAACGGGTCGTTCTGGTACAGGCCGAATTCGTCCACCAGCTGTTCCGAATACAGGGCCCAGCCTTCGACGAAGGCATTGAAGCCGATCAGCGAAGTAATCAGCGGCAGTTCGTTCTGACGTTCGGCCATGTAGCCTAGCTGGAAGGCGTGGCCGGGCAGGCCTTCGTGCGCTGTCAGCGAAGACAGTTCATGTTTGGCCCACAGCTTGGTGGTTTTCAGATTGATGTAGTAGATGGCCGGACGCGAACCATCGAGCGCGGCAGGGTTCATATAGCCGAGCGCGGCGCCAGCCTCGATGTCGGCGGGCACGCGCTTGATCTGCAGCGGCACTTTCAGGCCCAGATGGGAAATTTTCGGCATCAAGGCACGGAAGGCTTCGACCCGCTCGTTGCAGTAGGCGATCAGTTCGGCGCGGCCACTGTCGTTGTCGGCATAGAAGCGGGCCGGATCTTTGGCCAGCGCCTGCAGGCGCGCACCGACGCTGCCCTGGGTTATGCCCTGCGATTTCAGGATGCCGTCGATACGGGCCTGAATTTCGCGGATCTGCTGCAGGCCGATGGCGTGAATCTCGCGCGCGCTCTGGTTGGTCGAAGTGCCCAGCTTGAGCGCCCACTCGTAGTAGGCTGCGCCGTCCGGCAGGCGGTGTACGCCGGGCGTGGCCGGAGCGTGTGCGGTAGCTTTATGGAAGGCCGCGATCTGGCGGTCCAGCGCCGGATAGACAGCGCTTTCAACCAGTTTCTGCGCACGCTGCTGCCAGTTGCCGCTCAGGCCCAGCTTGGCCGTGCGTTCTGCCAGCGAGGTGACCAGTTTCTGTTTTGCCGCGCTGGTCTTGCGGTATTCCTGCAACTGGCCCAGTGCCGTGCGGGCGATGTAGTTGGGCGGCATGATACCGTGGCTGGCCTGCTCCTTGATGCGGGCGGTTTCCTGATCGAGCACCCGTGCCAGGGCGGCAAGGCGCTCCAGATAGGCTTCGGCATCGGCTGCATTGGCGATCTGGTGCTGGCTATCGAGGAATTCGGGAATGCGTACGATGGCGCCGTCCTGCTGAGTAACGGGATAGGGCGCAGTGCCGCCAAAGAAGCCGCTGGCGGCGCCGCCAAAGCTGAAGCGGATACCTGCTACGCCTTCGCCGGCGGCATAGCGTACCGTGTCGTAGCGCACTTGGGCGTCAGCGCCCAGCGCGTTGCGATCGAGTGCGTTCAGGCGCTGCAGCATGCTGTTGACCTGCGCTGCCCACGCGGCGTCGCCGGCTGGCGATGCGTCTTCCAGCTGGGTTTTGAGTGCGGCGCGCTGGTCTTTGTCCAGCCCCAGCGAGGTGGCCGTGGTGGGGGACAGCTTGAGAATTTCATCGGCAAAGCCATCGAGCAGTTTGGCCAGAGCGGCGTCGGCCGGGCTAGCCGGGCCTGCCTGCGCCTGTGCCAGGGCGGGCAGGGCACCCAGTGCAGTAGCAGAAAGGGCAGAAAGCAGCAGTTCGCGGCGGGACAGGCTCGATGGCATAGGATTCATGGCTTCCTCAATATGGGCGGGGTACGGCGCTGGAGCGCGATGCGGAACTTAGCGCTTTCATCGCTGACTGTCAATCTAAAGGGAGTTTGGCGCACTATGCCAACTGGCCTATTCCATTTTAAGAATCGGTGTGTATGATCGCTGGTGTTAATTAAATAATACTGTTTCTTTTATGTCTGATCTGACCCTCCGCCGTCCGCAGCACCGTTCGCGCCGTCGTTCACTGCTGCTGGCGCTGGCCGCTGCGCCGTTTGCGCGTGCTGCCGAATTGCTGGATAACCCTGCGGCCGGCACGCCGTCGTCGGCCGAAGCTTTGCTGACCCGGCTGGAGAGCGACGCGGGCGGGCGCCTGGGCGTGTTTGCGCTTAACACTGCCGATGGCCAGCATGTGCAGTATCGCGCCGATGAGCGCTTTCCGTTCTGCAGTACGTTCAAGATGCTGCTGGCAGGCGCCGTACTGGCGCGTGGCCCGGCGCTGCTGAAGCAGCGTATCCGCTACGCCAGCAGCGATCTGGTAACGTATTCGCCGATTACCGGCAAGTACGCAGGGCAGGGCATGACCGTTGCAGCGCTGTGCGCGGCGGCGATCCAGTACAGCGATAATACGGCGGCCAATCTGCTGATCCAGCAGCTGGGCGGCGTGGCGGCAGTGACCGCATTCGCCCGTTCTATCGGCGATCAGACCTTCCGGCTGGACCGCATGGAAACCCAGCTCAATACTGCTGTGCCGGGCGATCTGCGCGATACCACCACGCCAGTTGCGATGGCGGAGTCGCTCAACCGTCTGGCACTGGGCGATGCACTGGCACCGGCGGCGCGCAAACAGCTTAAGAATTGGCTGCTGGGCAATACCACTGGCGATAGCCGCATCCGTGCCGGCGTACCGGGCGGCTGGCTGGTGGGCGACAAGACCGGTACCGGCGATTACGGCAGCACCAACGATATCGGTATCATCTGGCCGCCGGGGAAGGCGCCGATTGTGCTGGCGGTGTACTACACCCAGCCGGGCAAGGAGGACAAGGCGCGCAGCGAGGTCGTTGCCGAAGCCACCCGCATTGCGCTGGCGGCGTTCAGGTTCTGATAGCTTGCTGATTCTTCGGCAGGGCTAGGGCGAAGCCGAAGCCGAAGCCGAAGCCGAAGCCGGTACCCAGGCTGGCGCCAGCTTTAGCGCCACACCACATGGCCGGCCAGATCCGGCTGCGGCAGCACCAGGCTGGCGTGATGGGCGTCGTCGTGGCGCTCGCCATGCCATTCCGCTAGCGCTACGCCGCGGCATTTGAGTTGCGCCTCCAGCCGGCACCACGCCTGCGCGAATGCGCGTGCGCGCTGCGCTGCGGGCAGCCTCTGCAGGCGGGCGCATACTTGCGGCCCCAGATAGTCGTGCGCCACTGCCTGCCAGTCCGGTATCTCGACTACCGGGGCCAGATCCACGCCGATAGCTCCGTGCAGATTCAGTGCGGCCAGCGCATAGTGGTCCGAATAGGCGAATGAACAGTGCGGCACCGGCAGATGGCTGCTGGCGCCGCTGCCAGTGTGGCTGCCCGCGAGACTGATCTGCGGGGCATGGCCGCGCCGGTTATCGATATGGATGTTGGCCAGCGGGTGGGGCAGCAGCGCCGCCAAGGCCTGAGCTAGCGCCTGCCGTACCGACAGTCTGGCCTGTGCGCGTGCGTCGCCTGTTGCGGCCGACGGCAGTTGCAGGCCCAGCACCGCGATGCCTTCCGGACCAAGCCGCAGCGGTCCGGGCCACGGCTGCACGCTGTGCGCGGGGAGCGGGGCGTCCACGGAATGGCGGGATTATCTGGCTGGCGCCGCCGGGCAGCCAGCCCAGTAGCTGCGTGGCGGGATCTGCTCGCCCTTCATGACCAGCGTGAGCGCGCCGAGGCGGGCATGATCGCCGACCACTGCGCTATACAGCACGGCGCTGCGCGGGCCCATATACACCTTGCTGCCGATCTGCACATGGTCGATTTTCATCACGCGGTCTTCAAACAGGTGGGTCTGCGGGCAGGTGAGGGCGTTCAGTTCGCTGTAGTCGCCGATGTGGACGCAATCGAATTCCGTGATGTCGGTGGTATCGAGGTAAACGCCCTTGCCGATGCGGCAGCCCAGCAAATTGAAGGCCAGCGGCAGCCATGGCGTGCCGCGCAGATAGCGCATGAAGTTGGGCACGGCGATGCCTTCGTACAGATTGGTCACGCCTTCGGACAGCCACACAAACGGAGTCCACATGGGTTCCGATTGTTTGCGGTAGCGCCCGATCAGCAGCCATTTGAGCAGCACCACGAACACGTAGTTGCCGATGCCGTAGCTCAGGCCTGCCAGCGTCAGATCCCAGGTCACTTCGGTCCAGCGGCCCGCACCGGCAGCCGGCATCACTGCCAGCACCAGCGTGTAGCCGACCGCGATCACCAGCGCGTGCGGTGCGACGATGCGGAAGGCTTCGATCAGGCCGCGACCGAGCCGGCGCAGCGGCGAAGGGTGGAAAGTCAGGCGCTCCGGATAGCCGCTGGTCTGCTCGCGCGCCGGCAGGTTGAGCGGCGGCGAACCCAGCCAGGTATCGCCGCTCTGCATGCGCTGGTTATCGGGCGCGCGCGAATGCACGCCGATCAGCACGTGCTCGGGCAGCACCGTGCCGTCCGGGATGTAGGCGCCATTGCCGACGAAACTGCGGTGCGAGACCACAGTGGGCTTCATGGTCATCCAGCCGCCGTCGATTTCTTCGTCGCCCAGCATGACGGCATCGGCGATAAAGGTTTCATCGCCCAGCGTCAGCATGTCCGGCACCACGCCCAGCGCAGTGGAGATTTCCGCGTCCTTGCCCACCTTGGCGCCCAGCAGGCGGTACCAGTTGGGCGCGAACACGGTGGCGTAAATCCCGTGCAGCACGTTGAGGCTGGATTCCTGGATCTGGCTCACCAGCCACTTGGCGCAGTAGGTGCGGCTGTGGATGGCGAACTGGCCGGGGCGCAGGCGCGGCAGCACGCTCCAGCGAATGCCGGCCGAGAGCAGCGCCGTCAGGATGATCAGCACGGCGCTGGCCGGGAAGGCCAGCAGGAAGTAGCGCAGCAGCTGGATGCGCAGGTCTTCGCCCTGTATCCACGGCAGCCAGCCGGCTTCGTCGAACCAGTCTATCAGCACGAAGCTGGGGAAGACCGGCATGAAGAACAGCGTCACGATCAGCAGTATGCCGAACAGGAAGAACAGCGCTTCGCCAGTGCGGCGCAGCGCGCCGGCCACGGGACGGGGCGGCAGCCGGGTAGTGTCGAAAGCGCCCACGTCGCGCGCCGGCGAGCCGGCCCAGACCCGGCCTGCGCCCACGGTCTGGCCGTCGGCCAGCGCCGACTGGCCTTCCAGATGGCCCAGTGCAGCCACGCGCGTATTGCCTTCGAGGACAGCGAATGAACTGACGCAGGCATCTTGCTCCAGCGTGATAGGCCCCAGCAGCAGGCGGCCGCGCTGGACCCGGGCATTCTCGAAGTTGACGGCGTTGCCGACGCTGACGTTGTCGCCGATTTCCAGCAGATCGGGCACACGCAGCGTCATCGAACCGATAATGACTTCCTTGCCGACCCTGGCGCCCAGCGCGCGCAGCCACCAGCTGCTGAGCGAGGACCCGCTGAGCAGGTAGGCGGGGGCAGCTTCCACCAGCCGGTCGGCCAGCCACCAGCGGTAGTAAGTCCAGCCCCACAGCGGATAGGAACCGGCGCGCAGGCGGCCCGCGATCAGCCATTTACCGGCGATGGCGATGGCAAATTCGGCCAGCGTGGCCAGCAGGAACACGGCGACCGACGCAGCGATGGCGCGTGCTACCGAGTCGTCCGGATCGCCGGTGAAGAAGTGGTAGGTAAAGAAGGGCGCCAGCCATTGCGCCATGCGCAGTGCTACCAGCGCCGGCATGGCGGCAGCCTGCGCCACGCCGCAGATCCAGCGTTTCAGGGTGGACGGCGGGGTCCACGGAGCTTCTTCCTGCAGCGCTGCGCCGGCAGGCGCGTCAGCCAGTACCTGCGCGATTTTACCGATCTGGCGCTGCTGGTAGATGTCGCGCACGGTGATGTGGGCAAAGCGGGGATCGGCGCGCAAGGCCGAGGCCAGCCGCGCTGCGAAGAAGGAATGGCCGCCCAGATCGCTGAAGAAATCAGCCTGCCGCAAGATGGGCTGGCCGGGGAACAGCGTGGCCAGCGCGGCAAACAGGGCCTGTTCGGCCGGCGTTTCGGCCAGATCGGAGTCGGCTTCGGCACCCGCGTCGCCCGCTGCACTCGCGCCTTTACCGGCGCTGTCGGCTTGCAGTGGCAGGGCTTTCAGGGCTTTGCGGTCGATTTTGCCGGAGGTCAGGCGCGGCATGGCGTCGAGCAACTGGTAGCGGCCCGGCACCATGTAGGGGGGCAGGGCGCTCGCCAGCGCGGCGCGCAGGCTGCGCGGCGCCACCGTGCTGCCCGTTTCCGTGACCAGATAGGCTACCAGCTGGTCGATGCCGTCGTCCTTGCGCAGCAGTACAGCCACCGTGCCGACGCCGGCCTGCTGGGCCAGCACCGCTTCGATTTCACCCAGCTCGACGCGGAAGCCGCGAATTTTTACCTGATCGTCGGCGCGGCCCAGACACACCACTTCACCGTCGGCGCCGATGCGGGCCAGATCGCCGGTGCGGTACAAACGTGCATCATGCTGGCCGCAACTCCATGGATTGGCGAGGAATTTTTCCGCCGTCAGGTCGGACCGGCCCAGATAGCCGGGCGCGAGGCCGGGGCCGGTGATGCATAGTTCGCCCGTGGCGCCGCGCTCCAGCAGCTTGAGCTGGGGCGGTTCGCTGGCGGCCGCTTCGGCGTCGATTACCAGCAGGCCGTAATTGGGCAGCGGCGTGCCGATGGTGACGGGCTGGCCCGGCTGCAAACGGGCCAGACTGGCCGAGACGGTGGCTTCGGTGGGGCCGTAGGTGTTGAACATCTGCCGGCCCGGGCGCGACCAGCGCTCCACCAGTGCTTCCGGACACATTTCGCCGCCTAGATTGATCAGGCGCAGGCTGGGCACTTCCTGATTGAACAGGGCCAGCAGGGTGGGCACGGCATGCAGCACCGTTACCTGCTGCTCGGCCAGCATGCGCGGCAGGGTTTCCGGGTCGCCGCTGATTTCCTTGGGGCCCAGCCAGAGCGTGGCGCCGACCAGATAGGCGATCCAGATTTCTTCGAACGACATGTCGAAGGCCACCGAAAAGCCCTGATAGACCTTGTCGCCCGCATGGACGCCCAGTACGGCGTTTTCGCTGCGCAGGAAGTGGCAGATGCTGCGCTGGTTGATCAGGATGCCTTTTGGCTTGCCGGTCGAGCCCGAGGTGTAGATGACGTAGGCGGGCATGTCGGGATTGGTTTCGGCGCGCCGGGCGCGCACCAGTTCGGCCGCCGTAGCCGCCGTCGTTGCGAGCGCCGTTGCCGTAGCAGGGGCCGCAGCGGGGCTGGTGCCGGAAGCTGCGGCCACCCCAGTAGCGCTGCCGAGCAACTCTTCGGCGGTCCAGACGGGGCGGCCCAGTTGCGCCAGACGGGGGGCAAAGGCAGCGCAGGTCAGCACTCCCGCGCCGTTGGCGTCGTCGAGACAGACTTGCAGACGTTCTACCGGCGTGTCTTCATCCACCGGCAGCCATGCAGCACCGGCCTTGGCGATGCCGGCCTGCAGCACCAGCAGTTCAATTCCGCGCGGCAGCCACAGGCCGACGATCTGGCCGGCCTGCACGCCGTCAGCGATCAGACGGGCCGCCACCAGCGTGGCCTGGGCATCGAGTTCGGCGTAGCTCAGGCTGCGGTCGGCGCAGATCAGGGCCGGATGGTGCGGCTGGCGCGCCGCGCTGGCCTGCAGCAGATCGGCCAGAATTTCCTCGCGTAGCAGCTCGCTCTGGGCAGGTCCGAACAGGATGTCGGGATGCACGGGCGGGTGTTGCGGCGAGACTGGCTGATTCATGCTGATACTTTATTTTGCGTTGATGGCGCCATTGTACGGTACTGCCGCCAGTTGCTCTAGTCGCACTGCAGGCGGGCGCTGCCTGGCAGGCCAAGTTGGTTCAGCCCAGCCTGGCCTGGCGGCGGGGACGAGGTGGCTAACGGCCGGCCGCAGGCGGCGGGGCATGCAAACTCGGCGGCCAGCCCGTACAATGGCGCTAACGCAAGTTTTACGCCGCATGGCGTGTTTTCAAGGAGTGCTATGGTTACCGGTCGTCCGATGTTAAGTGGTCCCTTCATCGCCCCCATGCAGTTCGAGGACCCGCAGGCTGCTTACGAGCAGGTGATGGCCATCTATGATGCGAATATCGCCCATTTGCGCGACGCCATGCGGCGTTTCGTGGCCGGCGAGGATGTGGGCGAGCATGTGCGGGCTTGCTATCCGTTCGTGCGGGTGCATACGGACACCGTGGCGCGCGCCGATTCCACGCTGGCGTTCGGCTTTGTGGCCGGCCCCGGCACCTACGAAACCACGCTGACGCGGCCCGACCTGTTCGCCCGCTACTACCAGCAGCAGTTCCATCTGCTGCTGAAAAATCACGGCAAACACCGCCTCAAGCTGGAAGTGGGCACCAGTTCGCAGCCGATACCCATCCATTTCTCGTTTGCCGAACACGAACACCTGGAAGGCAGCCTGACGGCCGAGCGCCGCCTGCTGATGCGCGACGTGTTCGATCTGCCTGATCTGGCCGCCATGGACGACGGCATTGCCAACGGCACCCACGAGCCGCGTGCCGGCGAAGCGCAGCCGCTGTCGCTGTTCACCGCGCCGCGGGTGGATTACTCGCTGCAGCGGCTGCGCCATTACACGGGCACCTCGTGCGAGCATTTCCAGAAATTTGTGCTGTTCACCAATTACCAGTTCTACATCGACGAATTCGTCAAGCTGGGCCACGAACTGATGGCCAGTCCGGCTGCCGGCAGCGATGACTACATCGGGTTTGTCGAACCGGGCAACCTGGTCACCCGCCGCGTGGGCCAGGCCGTGCAGGCCAGCGATGCGCTGGGCGCGGCGCCGCCGCGGCTGCCGCAGATGCCGGGCTACCACCTGATCCGCGCGGACGGCACCGGCATTTCGATGGTGAATATCGGCGTGGGACCGGCCAATGCCAAGACGATTACCGACCACATTGCCGTGCTGCGCCCCCATGCGTGGCTGATGCTCGGCCATTGCGCCGGCCTGCGCACCACCCAGGAGCTGGGCGACTACGTGCTGGCGCACGGCTACGTACGCGAAGACCATGTGCTGGACGAGGATTTGCCGCTGTGGGTGCCGATACCGCCGCTGGCCGAGGTACAGGTGGCGATCGAAGCGGCAGTGGCTGAAGTGACCCAGCTGACCGGGCATGACCTGAAGCGGGTCATGCGTACCGGCACCGTGGCCAGCACCGATAACCGCAACTGGGAGCTGCTGCCGCAGCGTACGCCGGAGCGCCGCTTCAGCCAGAGCCGCGCCATTGCGCTCGATATGGAAAGCGCCACCATCGCGGCCAATGGCTTCCGTTTCCGCGTTCCTTACGGTACCTTGTTGTGCGTGAGCGACAAGCCCATGCACGGCGAGATCAAGTTGCCGGGCATGGCCAACCAGTTCTACCGCGACCGGGTGGACCAGCACCTGCGCATTGGCATGCGCGCGCTCGATCTGCTGCGCGCACTGGGGGTGGACAAGCTGCATAGCCGCAAACTGCGCAGTTTTACGGAAGTGGCCTTCCAGTAACAGCGGCAGCGGCGGCTTACAGGGGCTCTGCAGGGGCTGCGGCCTTATTGCGCGGCCTTATAGGGCACTTATGATGACCTTATCGTCGCCCGCTGCGGCCCGCCGTGTGCCGTTCCAGCCCGCCTAGCGCGGGCTTTTTTATTCGATGGACCTCCTGCGTTGATATCTTTTTCGATATCGAAAACCGGAAAAAATTGATTGGTTTGTTTTTTGCTCAACCAATAAGATGAATTCCGAGCTAGCCGCAAATCACTATAAAACAGATAACACAGGAGACGTATGAACGACTTTACCGTCGGGACTTCCATGTCCCAGAATAAGCACTGCCTTGTCCTGAAAACCGGCGTGGCCGTGTTGGCCGCGGCCGGCCTGCTCAGCAGCGCCTCGGTGGGGGCGCAAACGGTGGCCGAAAACGCCGAGCCGACCGATGCCCAGACTGTGCTCGTTACTGGCGTCAAGGCATCGCTGATCAAGAGCCTGGTAATCAAGCGCACCAATGACCAGGTGGTGGAGTCCATCGTTGCCGAAGACATCGGCAAGCTGCCCGACAACAATGTGGTCGAAGCGCTGCAGCGCGTGACGGGCATCCAGGTCACCAACCGCGCCGGCGGCGAAGTGGGCGCCCTGTCCATCCGTGGCTTGCCCGATATCCAGACAACCTGGAACGGCCGCACGATATTCACGGCTTCCGGGCAGCAAGTTGCGCTGCAGGACATCCCGTCGACTCTGGTGCGCCAGATCGACGTCTACAAGACGCGTGATGCCAGTCAGCTGGAAACCGGCATTGCTGGCCAGGTGGACGTCAAGTCGCTGCGTCCATTCGATTTCAAGGGGCAGAAAATCTCGCTGGCGGCGCGTGAAACCTATCTTGATCCTGCAAAACAAGCCAACCCGCAGCTCAGCGGCATGTTCAGCAACCGCTGGGAAACCGGCATCGGCGAGGTCGGTGCCCTGGTCAATCTGTCGGAAGTGAAGACGAAATACCGCAATGAAAGCGTAACGCCGGGTGCCATGGTGCCGTTTACCAGCCCGAATGCGGCCGAAGATCCCGCCGGCTACACGCCTTTGCAGCGCATCTTCGACAACAGCATCTGGACGCCCGGTACCCATACCGGCCTGGCGACCGCAGCGGGATCGACGCTCAATTTCAATGGCAAGGCCTATCCTTACTATCTGTCGCGCGACGCCGTCTTCCAGAGCGACCTCAAGGGCGAGCGCGAGCGTCCTGCCGCCAATGTCGCCTTGCAGTGGAAGCCGAACAGCGATTCGGTCTACACCTTCGAATCGATGTACAACGGTTATCGTGACAAGACTTTCAACCAGCTGTTGTTCAGCTTTGTTGACTGGTGGGGTGATCTCGGCAGCAACCCTGCGGGCTCGATCACGACTTACCCGGGAACGAATATCATCAAGAGCCGCAACGTCAACAACGTGTATGGCTTCAACAGCGGCGATTACACCACCTCGGCAACCGACTCCTATGTATATGCCCTGAACGGCAAGTGGGACATCAGCGACAGGCTGAAACTGGAAGGCGATTTGTCCTACCAGACCAGTACCTATCACTCGGAATTTACTGCCACCCGGATCGATCGTACGGCACCGTCGATTGCCGTCGATTTTAATGCCGGTGGCAACAATACGGCATTCCGCTTCAATAACAATGCCGACCTGACCGACCCCACCAAGTGGAATGTTGCACAGTTCTACGATAACGCCAACCGCAACAAGGGCAGCGCAGCGACGGCCAGTCTGGGTGGCGTCTACGATGCCGACTGGGGCGCGCTGAAGACGGTGCACTTCGGCCTGCGCTTCGACGACCGCAAGGCGTCGGAAGCAAACCGGACCCAATCGGCCTATCTGGGGCGCAACCTGGCCACGCTGGGGGCGGCGTATTCCTCCACCAACTCGAACTTTGGCACGGACATCTCGGATGTCCCGCGCTCCTGGATCGAGCCCAATGCCTATTACATCCGTGACCATATCGACGACTGGCGCAAGCTGTATAACTCGGTCGACCCGAACTTCCTGACGACCGACAAGCTGAGCTTGCAGAAGACCTTCGATATCGATGAAAAGACCAACAACCTGTTCGTGATGGGCAATACCGAGAACGAGCTGTTCGGCCATCGCCTGCGCGGCAATTTTGGTATGCGCTACGTGAAGGTCGATACCGACATGACCTTCTATAAGGTCGATGCCACCAGCAAGGCCGTCACGCCGTCCGGTGCCAGCAAGTCGACCAGCAAGTTCCTGCCCAGCATGACCCTGATTTATGAGCCAAGCAAGGACGTCGTGGTGCGCGCCAACTATGGTCAAACGCTGCGCCGGCCCAACTTCGGTGATCTGAATCCGGTCCTGCAGCTTGCCGACGACGTGTCGAAGGTGGGCTATGGTTCGGGTTCCGGCGGCAATCCCGACCTGAAACCTACGCGCTCAAGCAACCTCGATCTGACCGGCGAGTGGTACTTCCAGAAGGACAGTGCGGTCTACGGCACGCTGTTCAAGCGCAAGATCGACGGCTTGGTCGTCAGCTTGCGTCACAAGGTACACGTTGATCCGGCCAATGATCCATTCCGCAATTCGACTTCGGGCGGCGACCATACGAATGGCTATGACTACGTCATCAACTCGCCGGTCAATGCCTCCAACGGCAATATCCAGGGCGGCGAGCTGGGCTTGATCTACTTCCCTAAAGGCCTGCCCAGCCTGCTGGATGGTCTGGGCTTCCAGGGCAGTTATACGCGCCTGACGTCGTCGCAGAATGTACCTGACGCCAATGATGCCGGCGTGATCGTCTCGCAACTCGAGACACCGTTCTTCGGCGTGTCGCACAGCTCCTACAACGCCACGCTGGCTTACGAAAAGGGACCGATCAGCGCGCGTCTGTCCTATGTCTGGCGCTCCGGCTTCCTGGCCCAGAACGAAGCGGCCTTGTTTGCTAATCCGATTGGTATCTGGCGTAGTCCGGAGAAAAGCATAGACATGCAAATCTCCTACAAAATCAACGACCGCATGTCGGTCGATATCAGCGGGGTTAACTTGACCAACGAAATGCAGCAGCAGTATTACCACTTCGGCACTGCGGGTACCCCGCAGCTGACCAACTTCGGTACGCTGCAGATCGGACGTTCGGTCTCGGCTGCCTTGCGCTGGCAGATGTAAGTCCCGGCGTTCAGGAAGTCACCGTTAGGCAGACAGGGCGTTGCTCGGTTGATACCCGCAACGCCCCGTTTGCCTTCTGCGTGGCGGTTGAGTATTGCCGTGTTGTTGTGTTAACGTCTATCCGCGCGTCTACCCGCGCGCGGGAATGACTATCTGGTGGAGTATTTGATGTCGAATCAAAAATTATCGTTGGTGGAAAAAATTGGCTTCGGCGCCGGCGATATGGCGCTGAACGTGGTGATTTCATCGATGATGTTGATCATTACCTTTTTCTACACCGACATCTACGGCTTGAAGACCGTCGATCTGGCGATGATGTTCGGTGTGGTGAAGTTCGTCGGCGCGCTGGCCGATCTGACGATGGGGCAGATCACCGACCGTTATACCAGCCGCTGGGGGCGCTACCGTCCGTGGCTGCTGCTGTTGGCGTTGCCGTATGGCCTCAGCGTGTTTTTCGTTTTCAGCACACCCGACTGGGGCTATAGTGCCAAGCTGGTGTGGGCCTATTCGACCTATATCATCATGACCATCATGACGGCGGGCGTCGGCATTCCTTACATCTCGCTGCCCAGCGCCTTGTCCAAGGATCCGCAGGAGACCTTGTCCGCCAATGGCTACCGTCTTTTCTTCGCCAAGATCGGCGCCTTCATGGTGACGGTAATCGTGCCGTTGCTCTCGGAGCGCTGGGGCGGCGGCAACGCTGCCGCCGGCTACCAGTTCGCCATGGCCGTGATGGCAGGTATGGGCGTGCTGCTGTTCCTGTTCTGCTTCTTCACCACCCGGGAGCGCGTGCAGCATGTGGTGCAGCGCCAGTCGCTGTGGGAGCAGGTGCAAGTGCTGGTCAGGAATGACCAGTGGCTGATCCTGTGCGGCGTCTGCGTCACCGGCACCATAGGCTATGTGGTGCGTGGCTCGGTGGCCATCTACTACGCAAAATATTATCTCGGTGCGGACGGCCCGACCATCTCCGCCTTCCTGTCCACCGGCGTGGTGGCTGCCATTGTGTCCATGATCGCCTCGACCTGGATCACCAAGTTCTATTGCAAGGTTAATCTGTTCCGCTGGACGCAGATCGGCGTGGGTTTGATCAGCGCTGCGATGTACTTCTGCGTCGGGCCGGGGGACACCGTGCTGGCGTTTGTGCTGTACTTCCTGCTGTCGTTCGTGGTGGATCTGCATGCGCCGGTATTCTGGTCAGCCATCGCCGAGACCATCGACTACGGCGTCGTCAAGACCGGCAAGCGTGTATCGGGCTTCGCGTTCGGCGGCATCTCGGTCTGCCAGAAGGCGGGCATGGGTATCGCTGGCGTCCTGGTCGGCATGCTGCTGACGCACTTCGCTTATGTACCCAACGTTGAGCAGAGTGCATATGCGCTGCACGGGATCGTGTTGATGATGACGCTGATACCAGGCTTGTTCCACACCGTTATGGGGCTGATGATGTTCAAGTATCGTATTAACGACAAGTACTACACCGAAGTCAAAGCGGAGATGGTCGTCAAAGGCTATGTGGCAGTCTAATTTTCAGGAAATGGAAGCAATGGAAGAAGTACTCAAGCCGCTGATTGAATAGCGCGCCGATCCTCATATCTACCGTCACACCGACGGCTATTATTACTTCACGGCTTCGGTGCCGCAGTATGACCGCATTGAATTGCGCCGCGCCAGCACGGTAGCGGGGCTGGTGGATGCAGAGAAGGTCGATGTCTGGCATAAGCCGGCAACCGGGCCATACAGCGAACTGGTGTGGGCGCCCGAACTGCACTTCAATGACGGCGCGTGGTATGGTATTTTGCCGCCGCGCCTAGCCGCGAAATCAAGTACAAGCTGTTCCAGCACCGGATGTATGTGATCCGCAATACCAGCGCCAATCCGTTGGAAGGACAGTGGGAATTCATGGGGCAGATCGATACGGGCATCGATACCTTCTGCCTCGATGCAACGACTTTTAGCCACAAAGGGCAGTTGTATTATCTGTGGGCGCAGAAGGATGTGGCCATCGAGGGCAATTCCAATCTGTATATCGCGCCCATGAAGACGCCGTGGCAGCTCGGGGGTGCGCCGGTGATGCTGAGCAAGCCGGAGTTTGACTGGGAAATCCGCGGCTTCTGGGTGAATGAGGGGCCGTCCGTGCTCAAGCGCAATGGCAAGATCTTTATCAGTTATTCCGCCAGTGCCACCGATGAGAACTATGCCATGGGCCTGCTGTGGGCAGACGAGAATGCGGATCTGCTGGATCCCGTCTCGTGGACCAAGTCGGCTCAGCCGGTGCTGCAGACCTGCTTCGAGCATGGCGTGTATGGCCCCGGCCATAACAGCTTTACTGTGGGCGAGGATGGCGAGACAGTGCTGCTGGTGTACCACGCACGTACCTACACGGAAATTGTCGGCGATCCGCTATGGAATCCGGACCGGCATACCTATGTGAAACCGCTCAAGTGGGATGCGCAGGGCATGCCGATGTTCGGCAAGCCTTCGATTGCCTAGGCCACGCGGCAGTACACAGGTGGGGGCGTGCGCGGCGCGTCCAAAAAAATCCTGTCTCGTTTGATTGTCTCGTTTGTACTCGTTTGTACTCGTTTCGTCTCGTTTGAATTTTTTTGTGGCGCGGCGAGTCAAATGAGACAGAACGAGTAAGAACGAGTACAAACGAGACAGGTAAACGAGTATGAATGCGCCAAGAGAGAATGTACTACCACCTCACACCTGGCAGCTGCTTTGCGATTTCCTGATTGTCAGCGGCAGCACTTTGTCGGTAGTGGAAGCGGCGGACGCGGCCATCAAGGCCTGGATTCGCGAGCAAAGCAAGAGCAGTGAAGCGCTACGCGGCTACCAGTGGAAGCAGCTGTTTCTGCCGGACGGAACGCAGGTACGTATGGAATATCTGCAGCGCTGTCACTTTGCACAGGTACAGGGCGACCAGTTGGTGTTCGGGCAGCGTGCCGTAACGCCGCGCGGCATGACACTGGCAATTGCCGGCGATGGGCGCAATGCCTGGCGCGACCTGTGGATACGCATGCCGGGCGAGCGCCAGTGGATCAATGCCGGCCTGTTGCGCAGCCGCCTGATGGCGCAGGAAAAGCTGGCAGTGAAACCGCCGGAAACGGCAGCGCAGGCGCTGTCATCCGCGGCAAAGGCCATGGGGCAGGCCCTGACTGCGGCGGTAACCCTGATCGAACATGTAGACCAGCAGTCGACAACCGTGCTGGAGCGCCGGCAGCCGAAGAATCGGCGCCAGACCGATTTAATGGACGAAGTGGACTAAGCCGGCAGTCTGACTACTCCTATCAGAATATACATCTAGCCCAGAAAGTTTTTTATGCAAGCAAGCATTTCCAGTTCCCCGTTTGGCCGTTTGCCCGATGGCCGCGAGGCGACGCTCTACACCCTGCGCAACCGCAACGGCATGCAGGTCAGCATTAGCAATCTTGGCGGAGTGATTACCTCTATCCTCGCGCCGGACCGGCAGGGCCAGTTGGGCGATGTTTGCCTCGGCCTCGATGATGCCGCTGCTTACATGGGCGAATCGCACTATTTCGGCGCGCTGATAGGCCGCTATGGCAACCGCATCGCCAAAGGACAATTCGAACTCGACGGCAAGCGCTACCAGCTCGATATCAACAATGGTATCAATCACCTGCATGGCGGGCGTGACGGCTTCCACCGCAGGCTTTGGCAGGCCGAACCCTCGGCCACTGCCGAAACGGCCACGCTGGCGCTACGCTACCGCAGTCCTGACGGCGAGCAGGGCTACCCCGGCAATCTGGATGTGACGGTGCATTACGAACTGGGAAGTGATAATGCTTTGCATATCGCTTTTCATGCCGTCACGGATCAGGCCACACCCGTCAACTTGACCAATCACGCGTATTTCAATCTGGCGGGGCAGGGCGACATTCTTGGACACGAGCTGACCATACCGGCTGACGCCTACACGCCGGTCGATGCGGGCCTGATTCCGACGGGCGAACTGCGAGCGGTACAGGGCAGCGCTTTCGATTTCCGTATCCCGGAGGCGATAGGCAGCCGGATCAACGAGGAGGATCAGCAACTGGCACACGGTTCGGGCTATGACCATAATTTTGCGCTGAACCGCCAGCGGCAAGGTAGGCTGGAACTGGCCGCGCGGGTGCGCGAGCCGGTATCGGGGCGCGTGCTGGAGGTATGGGGGCAGGGGCCCGGCGTGCAGTTCTACAGTGGCAATTTCCTCTCCGATGCGTTGCAGGGCAAGGGGCGAGTGTACGGCTTCCGTAGCGGATTCTGTCTGGAGCCGCAGCATTTCCCCGATGCGCCCAACCAGCCGCAATTTGCCAGCACCATATTGCGTCCCGGCGCCGAGTACCGTGCGCGGATGGCCTATCGTTTCAGTACCGACGCGCAAGCTGGAAGCGCGCCTGCCGCTGATCTCGTTCATCAGCCTATCTGAGATACGGCAGCCTGCCTGAGATATGGCGGTCTGCCCAAGATACCGCAGTCGGTTTGAGATACTGATTTTGGTATCGAAGTCGAATAATAATTTATTGGAAAGATATCTCTGTACAACTTAGTATGACTTATCGATGCAGGGGCATGACAAGCACGTCCCTGTACAGGAACATACTTAGGAGATATGCATGTCTGAGAACGACAAAAAGCTCAAGTTACGCTCGGCCGAGTGGTTTGGTACGCAGGACAAGAACGGCTTCATGTACCGCAGCTGGATGAAGAATCAGGGCATCCCCGATCACGAATTCCAGGGCAAACCCATCATCGGCATCTGCAACACCTGGTCCGAGCTGACCCCTTGCAATGCACATTTCCGCAAACTGGCCGAACACGTCAAACGTGGCATACTGGAAGCAGGCGGCTTCCCGGTTGAGTTCCCCGTATTCTCGAACGGTGAATCGAATCTGCGCCCGACTGCCATGCTGACCCGTAACCTCGCCAGCATGGACGTGGAAGAATCGATCCGCGGCAATCCCATGGATGGCGTGGTACTGCTGGTAGGCTGCGACAAGACCACGCCAGCGCTGCTGATGGGTGCTGCATCGGTCGATATTCCCACCATCGTGGTGAGCGGTGGCCCCATGCTGAACGGTAAGCTGAACGGCAAGAACATCGGCTCCGGCACCGCCGTGTGGCAGCTGCACGAGCAGGTCAAGGCTGGCGAAATCTCCATGCATGAATTCATGTCGGCCGAATCGGGCCACTCGCGTTCGGCTGGCACCTGCAACACCATGGGCACGGCTTCCACCATGGCCTGCATGGCCGAAGCGCTGGGTACCTCGCTGCCGCACAATGCCGCCATTCCGGCGGTGGATTCGCGCCGCTACATCCTGGCCCATATGTCCGGTATCCGCATTGTCGACATGGTGCGCGAAGACCTCAAGCTATCGAAAATTCTCAAGCGCGAGAACTTCGAAAATGCGATCCGCGTCAACGCTGCCATCGGCGGTTCGACCAATGCCGTGATCCACCTGAAAGCCATCGCTGGCCGTATCGGCGTGGATCTGGAGCTGGAAGACTGGACCCGCATCGGCCGCGGCACGCCGACCATCGTTGACCTGCTGCCATCGGGCCGCTTCCTGATGGAAGAGTTCTACTACGCCGGTGGTCTGCCTGCCGTGATCCGCCGCATGGGCGAAGGCCAGCTGGTGCCGAATCCCGACGCACTGACGGTGAACGGCAAGACTCTGTGGGAAAACTGCCATGACGCGCCTATCTATGACGATGAAGTGGTGCGTCCGCTGGACAAGCCGCTGCTCGAGGATGGCGGCATCTGCATCCTGCGCGGCAATCTGGCGCCACGCGGCGCCGTGCTGAAACCGTCGGCCGCCACGCCGGAACTGATGCAGCACCGAGGCCGCGCCGTGGTGTTCGAGGATTTCGAGCACTACAAGGCTTCCATCGTCGATCCTGATCTGGAAGTGGATGCCAGCTCGGTGCTGGTGATGAAGAACTGCGGCCCGAAAGGCTATCCGGGCATGGCCGAAGTGGGCAATATGGGCCTGCCGCCCAAGCTGCTGGCTGCGGGCGTGAAAGACATGGTGCGTATCTCCGATGCGCGCATGAGCGGTACGGCTTACGGCACGGTGGTGCTGCACGTGGCGCCGGAAGCGATGGCCGGCGGCCCGCTGGGCATCGTCAAGGATGGTGACTGGATCACGCTGGACTGCGCCGGCGGCGTACTGAATCTGGAAATCTCCGACGAAGAAATGGCCCAGCGTCAGGCCGCACGCCAGCGCGGCAGCGCGCCGGGGCCGAAGAGCGGCTACCAGCAACTGTATATCGAACACGTGCTGCAGGCCGACCAAGGCTGCGATTTCGACTTCCTGGTCGGCAACCGTGGTTCGGCCGTACCGCGTCATTCGCACTAGGCGCCGTATCCTGCCGCTGCGCCTTGCAGCGGAGTGCTGTACTGGGTTGTGCTGCGGCGTGCTGCGCCGTGCCGCCATGCCGGGCCATGTGCCGGCCTGCGCGGGTGGGTCAGCGCTGCGCGCCTCAGCCACTCAATCGTATCAATAGATTACTCAAATCCGGAGAAGCCATGCTGCTCGTACAATTCAAGAATGTTCAAGGTGGCCGCCAGATCGGCGTGCTGGAACAAAATACTATCCGCGTCATCGAAGGCTATGAAACCACCTACGCGCTGGCGCAGGCGGCGATCCGCCAGAAACAGAGCCTGGCTGCACTGGCCGCTGCTGCACAGGGCGTAGCCACGCAGGCCTTTGATGTGGTGCTGACAGAAGGCCGTTTGCTGCCGCCTATCGATCATGCTGATCCAGCCCATTGCTACGTCACCGGCACCGGCCTGACCCATCTGGGCAGCGCCGATACGCGCGATGCCATGCACAAGAAAATCGGCGGCGATGTCGAGTCGCTGAGCGACTCCATGAAAATGTTCCGCATGGGCGTGGAAGGCGGCAAGCCTGCGCCCGGCGTGGCCGGCGTGCAGCCGGAATGGTTCTACAAGGGGGACGGTTCCATCGTGGCCGCCAGCGGTGCCGATCTGGCCATGCCTGACTTTGCGCTGGACGGTGGCGAAGAGCCCGAGGTGGCGGGCCTGTATGTGATCGGCGACGACAGCCAGCCTTACCGCGTCGGCTATGCCATTGGCAACGAGTTCTCCGACCACGTGACCGAGCGCCAGAACTATCTGTATCTGGCCCACTCCAAGCTGCGCGCCTGCGGCCTCGGCCCGGCCCTGCTGGTGGGCGAGGCGCCGGCCCATATCGAAGGCGTGTCGCGCATCTACGACAAGGAAGGCAAGCTGCGCTGGGAGAAAGCCTTCTTCAGCGGCGAGCAGAATATGTCGCACACGCTGGCGAATCTGGAACACCACCACTTCAAATATCCGCTGTTCAAGCGCGCCGGTGATGTGCACATCCACTTCTTCGGCACTGCCACCCTGAGCGTGGCCGATAACATTGTGGTGCAGCCGGGCGAAACCTTCGAGATCGAAGCGCCCCAGTTCGGTCCTGCGCTGCGCAACAAGCTGTCCGTGTATGCCACCCAAGTGGCCAAGGTGCTGCCATTATGATGATCACCGGTGATGCACTGATAGGCGGCGTGGCCATCAAGGGTAACGGCAGCGTTATCTATGCTTACAACCCCAGCCTGCAACAGCAGATGGAACCTGCGTTCAACTCGGTCGATCTGCAGCAGATCGATCAGGCCTGCCGTCTGGCAGATGCGGCATTTGACCAGTTCCGTGCCCTGAGCGACGAGCAGCGCGCCGTTTTCCTCGAAACCATCGCCGAGCAGATCATGGCGCTGGGTGACACCCTGGTGGAGCGCGTCATGGCCGAAAGCGGCCTGCCGCGCTTGCGTGTTGAAGGCGAGCGTGGCCGCACCGTGGGCCAGCTCAAGCTGTTCGCCAGCTTGCTGCGCGAAGGTTCCTGGCATGATCTGCGCATCGATCCGGCCCTGCCGGAACGCACGCCGCCACGGCCTGACTTGCGCATGCGCATGATAGCGGTCGGCCCCGTTGCTGTTTTCGCTGCCAGCAATTTCCCGCTGGCGTTCTCGGTGGCTGGCGGCGATACGGCATCGGCACTGGCAGCCGGTTGCCCGGTGGTGCTGAAAGCCCACTCGGCCCATCCGGGCACATCCGAACTGGTAGGCCGTGCCATCGTCAAGGCGGTGCAACTGTGCGGCCTGCCCGCAGGCGTGTTCGCCCTGCTGACGGGCAGCGGCAACGGCATCGGCCAGGAACTGGTGCGCCATCCTGCCATCAAGGCGGTGGGTTTTACCGGTTCGCGCAGCGGCGGCACGGCCCTGATGGCGGTGGCGGCGGCACGTCCCGTGCCGATACCCGTGTATGCCGAAATGAGTTCGATCAATCCCGTGTTCCTGCTGCCGCAAGCGCTGGCAGCGCGCGCCGAAGAGATTGCGCAAGGCTTCGCCGCCTCGCTGGTATTGGGCGTCGGGCAGATGTGCACCAACCCCGGTCTGGTGATCGGCATCGAAGGGCCGGCACTGGAGCGCTTTACCAGCACGGCCGCGCAGGCACTGGCTGGTGGCGCGGCCTGTGCCATGCTGTCACCCGCCATTGCAGGCAGTTACCAGCGCGGCATCCAGCAGCTGGAGCAGCATGAGGCAGTCGCCACGCTGGCGCTGGCCGCGCAGGAGCAGGGCAAGGGCGCACCGGCCCTGTTCCGCACCACGGCAGCGGCCTTCCTGTCGCAGCACGCGCTGTCGGAAGAGGTGTTCGGTCCGGCTTCGTTGGTAGTGGCCTGCCGCGATCTGGCCGAGCTGCATCAGGTGGTGGAAAGTCTGGAAGGCCAGCTGACCGCAACCTTGCAGATGGATGCGGCGGACCTCGATGCGGCACAGGCGTTGTTGCCGCTGCTGGAACGCAAGGCGGGTCGGATACTGGCCAATGGCTACCCGACTGGGGTGGAAGTGTGCAGTGCGATGGTGCACGGCGGCCCGTTCCCGTCGACCTCGGATGGCCGCAGCACATCGGTAGGTACGGGGGCAATCAACCGCTTCCTGCGTCCGGTGTGCTACCAGAATCTGGCGCAGGCGCTGCTGCCAGAGCTGCTGCGCGACAGTAATCTCGGTGCCGACACTGCGCAGCCACGCTGGCATCGCCGTGATGGCGTACTGACGCGCGCTTAAGCCCGTCAGCAAAGGCAGCCCGTTAGCCCCGGCAAGGTGGCGGCGGGCCAGCCTGTATCAAACAGAAAAAATAAATCTGGAGACTGTATGACCCAACTGGCCAAATTTGGCAGCCTGCGCGGCAAGCGCGTATTCATCACGGGCGGCGGCACCGGTATAGGCGAAGCCATGGTAATTTCGTTTGCCGAGCAGGGCGCGCAGGTGGCCTTCGTTGATATCGCACGCGATGCCAGCCTGGCGCTGACACGGCGCGTCAAGGAAGCCGGCTATCCCGAACCGCTGTTCCGCCAGTGCGACATTACCGATATCGCCGCGCTGCAAACTACCATGGCTGAAATCTCCGCTGCCGTGGGCGACTTCGACATACTGGTGAATAACGCTGCCAACGACCAGCGCCACGAAACCAGCGATGTCACGCTCGAATACTGGAACCAGCGCATCGCCATCAACCAGCGGCCCATGTTCTTCACCTGCCAGGCTGTGTTGGAAGGCATGAAGAAGAAGGGCGCCGGTTCCATCATCAATGTTGGCTCCATTTCCTGGCATGTGAAGAACGCGGGCTATCCCGTCTACGCCACCTCGAAAGCGGCAGTACATGGCCTGACGCGCGGCCTGGCACGCGAATTCGGTGCACATGGCATCCGCGTCAACACGGTGACGCCGGGCTGGGTAATGACCCAGCGCCAGATCGACCTGTGGCTGGACGATGCGGGCGAAGCGGAGATCAAGCGCAACCAGTGCATTCCCACCAAGCTGATGCCGCAGCATATCGCCTCGATGGTGCTGTTCCTCGCTGCCGACGATGGCGCCATGTGTACGGCACAGGAATTCATCGTCGATGCTGGCTGGGTGTAGGCCCGCGCAGCGTAGTTTGACGTTGCACCGGCCGCTGCAGTCTGGCCCCGAACAGGGCCTTTTGAACAGTAGCGGCGACCTTTACATTCTGGATAAAAAACATGCTGAAGACAGGATATTCCTTGCTGCTGGTCGCCTGTACGTTGGGGAACGCCGCAGCAAAAGATAGCGCCTATGCCGACCTTACGGTGCTGCGCAGTCCCGATCGGCACATCAGCGTGGCACTGCAGGCGGGACCGGGCGGCACGCTGTATTACGCAGTTGCGCGCGATGACCAGCCGGTGCTGCTGCCGTCGCGGCTGGGTCTGCAGCTGCAGGGCGCCGATTTGTCGCAGCAGCTGAGCGTTACCTGCATCAGCCGTGCGCTGGCGGTTCATCAGCAATACCAGATGGCGGTTGGCAAACGGCGCAAGATCAGCTATCGCGCGCTGGAGCAGACCGCCACGGTGCGCAATGCGGGCGGGCAGAGCATGGAGATCAGTTTGCGCGTCTCCAATGATGGCGTGGCGTTCCGCTACCGCGTGCAGGAAGCCACGCTGGCGCGCAAGCAGCTGATCGCCGAACAGACCGCCTTCGCGCTGCCATCCGGTGCGCGCGCATGGCTGCAGCCCATGTCGGTAGCGCAGACGGGCTGGAAGGGCACCAATCCGTCGTACGAAGAACACTATCAGATGGACATCCCGGTCGGCAGTGCTGCACCGACGGCAGCGGGCTGGGTGTTCCCCGCGCTGTTCAAGGCTGGCGCAAACTGGCTGGCAATCTCGGAGGCAGGCATGGACGGCAGCTATCAGGCGTCGCGGCTGGCACAGCGCTCTGAGGGCGGGGTATATAGCCTGGGCCAGCCCATGGCTGCCGAGGTCTATACCGGCGGCGCGCTGCTGGCCGATGTTGCCGGCACCTTGACCACACCATGGCGCGTGCTGGCGCTGGGCACGCTCAAAACCGTCACCGACTCTACCCTGGGCACGGATCTGGCGGCACCGGCGATTGCCTTCCCGCCTGCGCTGGTGCGCCCTGGTCACGCTTCGTGGAGCTGGGCACTGCTCAAGGATGACGCCACGGTGTACGAAGTGCAGAAGCGGTTCATCGACTACGCCGCCGACATGCACTGGGACTACACCCTGATCGATGCCGACTGGGATCGCAAGATAGGCTACGACAGGGTGCGCGAACTGGTGCAGTATGCGGCAGCGAAAAAGGTCGGCATACTGCTCTGGTATAACTCGTCCGGTGCATGGAATACCACCGGCTACACGCCCAAGAGCCAGCTGCTGAGCCACCAGCAGCGCGTGGCCGAATTCCACCGCCTGCGCGAAATGGGCGTGAAAGGCGTGAAGATAGATTTCTTCGGTGGCGACGGCCAGTCCATGATCGCCTATTACGTCGACATCCTGCGCGATGCGGCCGACGCTGGATTGCTGGTCAACTTCCACGGCGCCACGCTGACCCGCGGCTGGGCGCGCACCTACCCGAATCTGATGACCATGGAAGCCGTGCGCGGGATGGAATTCACCACCTTCGAGCAGGTGGACGAGGACAAGATGCCGCGCCACGCCGCCATGCTGCCATTCACCCGCAACCTGTTTGACCCGATGGACTTCACGCCCATGGTGTTTGGCGATATTCCGAACATCCGCCGCAGTGCCAGCAACGGTTTTGAGCTGGCCACGGCAGTGCTGTACCTGTCCGGCATCCAGCATTTTGCCGAGACGCCGGAAGGTATGGCGGGTGTGCCGCCCTATGTAAAACAGCTGCTGCAGGAACTGCCGCGCAGCTGGGACGATAGTGGTTTGCTCGATGGTTATCCGGGTCAGTATGTGGTGATGGCACGCCGCGCCGGCCAGCACTGGTATATCGCCGGCATCAATGGCGGCGACAGTGCCCGCAGTGTGACGCTGGACCTGTCGTTCGCAGCGCACAAGCAGGGCAGCCTTATCAGCGATGGCGCGGGCGAGCGCAGTTTGGTTCAGCAGCCCATCAAGGCGGGCAAGCAGGTCGAGCTCACCATCAAGCCGCATGGCGGCTTCCTGATTCGCTTCTAAGCAAGGCCTGCCGACTAATTCAGCTTTTAAAAACAGATATGCAAAATAAACCAGGAGATCAGCATGAACTATTTCAAGCGTAGCGTGTTTGCCCTGTCGCTGCTGGCGGCAGGAACAGTGTTTGCGGGAGAGCCGGTGAGCATCAGCATCGACACCAGCAAGCCCGGACCGGTAATCAACAAGGACATCTACGGCCAGTTTGCCGAGCATCTCGGCAGTGGTATCTATGGCGGCCTTTGGGTAGGCCCGAACTCAAAAATCCCCAACACCAAAGGCTGGCGCAACGACGTGGTGGGAGCGCTCAAAGCCATGCATGTGCCGCTGGTGCGCTGGCCGGGCGGCTGCTTCGCCGACGAATATCACTGGAAGGATGGCATCGGAGCGCGCGACAAGCGTCCCGTCAAGGTCAACACCAACTGGGGCGGCGTGGAAGAGTCGAACGCAGTCGGCACCCACGAGTTCTTCGATCTGGTGGAAATGCTGGGTGCCGACGCTTACGTCAATGGCAATCTGGGCACCGGCAGTGCACAGGAAATGTCGGAATGGATAGAGTACATGACTTCGGACAGCAAATCCACGCTGGCCAATCTGCGCCGTAAAAATGGCCGCGACAAGCCGTTCAAGGTGGCTTATTTCGCCATCGGCAACGAGGCCTGGGGCTGCGGCGGCAATATGACACCGGAACACTACGCCGACCTGTACCGCAACGTCGAGACTTTCCTGCGTGCGCCCGCGCCATACCGGCCCAAGATGATCGCCAGCGGCGGCAATGACAACGACACCAGCTGGTCCGATGTACTGAGCAAGCAGCTCAAGCGCCAGACCGATGGCATCAGCTTCCACTACTACACCATCCCGACCGGCAAATGGGAGGTGAAGGGCGCGGCCACCGGCTTCGCCGAGCAGGAATGGATCTCCACGCTGGCCAACACCCTGCGCATGGACGAACACATGAAGCGGAATTCGGCCGCCATGGATCAGCATGATCCGGACAAGAAGCTGGGCCTGTTCGTGGACGAGTGGGGCACCTGGTATGACGTGGAAAAGGGCACCAATGCCGGCTTCCTGTTTCAGCAGAATACCCTGCGCGATGCGCTTGTTGCAGCGCTTAACTTCAACATCTTCCATGCCCATGCTGACCGCGTGCGCATGACCAATATCGCCCAGATGGTCAACGTGCTGCAAGCCATGATCATTACGGACAAGGACAAGATGCTGCTGACGCCGACCTACCATGCATTTGAAATGTACGCGCCATTCCAGAACGCCACCGTCCTGCCTCTGGCCTTGAACAACAACCGCCAGTACGCGCTGGGTGGCGCCAGCATACCGGAAATTAGCGCTACGGCAGCCCGCGCCAGCGACGGCAAAGTCTATCTGGCGCTGGTCAATACCAATCCGCGCGAGCCAGCCGATGTGGCGATTACGGTACCGGGGCAGAGCGTAAAAGCTGTGCGTGGCCGGGTACTGACTGCGGGCGCCATGGATGCGCACAACACGTTCGCGGCGCCGCAGGCAGTCAAGCCCGCACCGTTCAGTGCCACCGCCGTCGACGGCAAAGTCAGCGTACAGATTCCGGCCAAGGCCGTGGTTGTGGTCGCAGTGGAGTAAAAAATGAATAAGAACGAGATCATCAACATGAAGCTGGACGAAATCAACATCCCGCGCCGCAAGGCGATGGCCGGTGGCGTGGCACTGCTGCTGGCCGGTTGCGGCGGTGGTGGTGGCAGTAGCTCGGCGGCGCTAACGCCGGCACCGACGCCTACTCCGACCCCAACGCCGACGCCGACACCAACGCCGACACCAACGCCGACACCAACGCCGACACCGACGCCGACGCCGACACCGACGCTGACCAGCATCAGCTTCACCGACGCCTCGGTACACGATCCAGCGGTAATTCGCGTCGATGGCACCTATTATGTGTTCGGCTCCCATCTGGCGGCTGCCAAGTCC
>Ga0187842_1000233_pt1 | contig 29989 bp, 26 predicted proteins | sample SpaLakP09_SKY_41_FD_134514 | JGI IMG/M metagenome (GOLD analysis project Ga0187842, IMG submission 134514) | Oligotrophic lake water microbial communities from Sparkling Lake, Wisconsin, USA - SP09_SKY_41 | ecosystem: Environmental > Aquatic > Freshwater > Lake | place: USA: Sparkling Lake... | reverse complement strand
CGAAGACTTGCCGGACGCTTCCTTCGCCGGTCAGCAGGAATCCTTCCTCAACGTGGTCGGCATCGAAAACGTGCTGGACGCAATGAAACACGTGTTCGCTTCGCTCTACAACGACCGCGCCATCTCCTACCGCGTGCACAAAGGCTTCACCCACGCCGAAGTGGCGCTGTCGGCCGGTGTGCAGCGCATGGTGCGTTCCGATCTGGGCGCTTCCGGCGTGATGTTTACCATCGACACCGAATCGGGCTTCAAGGATGTGGTATTCGTCACCTCCAGCTATGGCCTGGGCGAAACCGTGGTACAGGGCGCGGTGAATCCGGACGAATTCTACGTCCACAAGCCGATGCTGGAAAAAGGCAAATCGCCTGTGATCCGCCGTAACATCGGCTCCAAACTGATCAAGATGGAATTCACCAACGAAGCCAAAGCTGGCCGTTCCGTGAAAACCGTTGACGTACCGGTAGAACTGCGCAACCGCTACTCGCTGAACGACGAGGAAGTGGTGGAGCTGGCCAAATACGCTGTCATTATCGAAACCCACTACGGCCGTCCGATGGACATCGAGTGGGGCAAAGATGGCCGCGACGGCAAGCTGTACATTCTGCAGGCCCGTCCTGAAACCGTTAAATCGCAGCAGAAAGCCACTGACGTACAGCAACGCTTCAAGCTGAAATCGACTGGCACCGTGCTCGCTTCCGGCCGTGCGATCGGCCAGAAGATTGGCGCTGGTCCGGTGCGCGTGATTACCGACCCGTCGGAAATGGAACGCGTACAGCCGGGCGACGTGCTGGTGGCCGACATGACCGACCCGAACTGGGAACCGGTGATGAAGCGCGCTTCCGCCATCGTCACCAACCGTGGTGGCCGTACCTGCCACGCGGCGATTATCGCGCGTGAACTGGGCGTGCCTGCTGTGGTAGGTTGCGGCGATGCCACCGACGTGCTGAAAGACGGCACCTTCGTGACCGTATCGTGCGCGGAAGGCGACGAAGGCAAGATCTACGACGGTCTGCTGGAAACGGAAGTATCGGAAGTTTCGCGCGGCGAGCTGCCCAAGCTGCCGACCAAGATCATGCTGAACGTGGGTAACCCGCAGCTGGCCTTCGACTTCCAGGCTGTGCCGAATGCCGGCGTGGGTCTGGCCCGTCTGGAATTCATCATCAATAACAACATCGGCGTACACCCGAAAGCGATTCTGGAATACCCGAATATTGATGCAGATCTGAAAAAGGCAGTGGAGTCGGTGGCCCGTGGCCACGCTTCGCCGAAAGCCTTCTACGTCGACAAGCTGGCCGAAGGCGTGGCGACTATCGCTGCCGCGTTCTGGCCTAAGCCAGTGATCGTGCGTTTGTCGGACTTCAAGTCCAACGAGTACAAGAAGCTGATCGGCGGTTCGCGCTACGAGCCGGACGAAGAAAATCCGATGCTGGGCTTCCGTGGCGCTGCGCGCTATCTGGCCGACGACTTCGCCGGTGCGTTCGAAATGGAATGCCAGGCCATGAAGCGTGTGCGTAACGACATGGGGCTGACCAACGTCGAAATCATGGTGCCGTTCGTGCGTACGCTGGGCCAGGCTGAAAAAGTCGTGGGGCTGCTGGGCAAGAACGGTCTGGTACGGGGCGAAAACGGCCTGCGCCTGATCATGATGTGCGAAGTGCCTTCCAACGCGGTTCTGGCCGACCAGTTCCTCGACCACTTCGACGGCTTCTCGATCGGTTCCAACGACCTGACCCAGCTGACCCTGGGCCTGGACCGCGATTCCGGCATGGCCCTGCTGGCGGCCGATTTCGACGAGCGCGATCCGGCCGTGAAAGCCTTGCTGGCCATGGCCATCAAGGCTTGCCGTGCACGTAATAAGTACATCGGCATCTGCGGTCAGGGTCCTTCCGACCATCCGGACTTTGCCGTCTGGCTGATGGAACAGGGCATCGAATCGATGTCGCTCAACCCTGACTCGGTGATCGATACGTGGCAGAAGCTGGCCACGCTGGTCAAGTAAGCGAAAAGGATTGACGTAAGCCGCGATTGGTATAGACTGCTGTTGTCGAATTAAGGTTTCAACAACACCATTAATACCTCACGGCTTACGTTGTACCGGAAAACCCTCGCAGCCCGCACGGGCTTGCGAGGGTTTTTGCGTTTTATTTTGTGAGTTTTTTGTGAGCTTATTTTGTGAGCTCATTTTTTGAGCTCATTTTTTGAGCTCTATCGCCTGAAAGGAGAGCAGTATGTCGGACTGGAGTTTGTGGCTGATGGCCGCGGGCGCAACGGTCATCATGGAATTATTCAGCGGCACTTTTTATCTGCTGATGATTGCGCTGGGTCTGGTGTCGGGCGCGCTGGCGGCAGTGCTGGGCTTCGGCATGGCCATGCAGACCGTGCTGGCGGCGCTGGTGGGCATGCTGGCTACGGTGCTGCTGCGGGTGAGCCGCTATACGCCGGAGCAGCTTGCCGGTGTGGCCGGACGCGATCCCAACCAGCATCTGGATATCGGCCAGAGCGTGCAGGTGAGCGAATGGCAGGATGGCATGGCGCGCGTGATGTACCGTGGCGCGCTGTGGGATGTGGAGCTGGAGGCCGGTACGGTGCCAGCCGCCGGCTGGTACACCATACGCGAGGTGCGCGGTAGCCGCCTGATCGTGGGGGCTGCTGCCTGAAAGGCGCAGTCAGCCAGTGTTAATGAAGCTAGTCGCAGTCATTTTATGGAGTTTTTATGGATATCAGTTTTGGTAACGTGAGTCTGATTCTGTTTATTGTGGCGCTGGTGTTTGTGTTCAAGACCATCAACGTGGTGCCGCAGCAGCATGCCTGGGTGGTGGAGCGGCTCGGTAAATACCATGCCACGCTGGGGCCGGGCCTGAACATTGTGATTCCCTTCATCGACCGCATCGGCTACAAGCATGTGCTGAAAGAGATCCCGCTCGATGTGCCGCCGCAGGTCTGCATCACCAAGGACAATACCCAGCTGCAGGTCGATGGCATACTGTATTTCCAGATTACCGACGCCATGCGCGCCTCATATGGTTCGTCCAACTACATCGCTGCAATTACCCAGCTGGCCCAGACCACCCTGCGTTCGGTGATAGGCCGGATGGAGCTCGATAAGACCTTCGAGGAACGCGAGCATATCAATACGGCGATCGTGAACGCCATCGACGAGTCGGCATCCAACTGGGGCGTCAAGGTGCTGCGCTACGAGATCAAGGACCTGACGCCGCCCAAGGAAATTCTGCATGCCATGCAGGCCCAGATTACGGCCGAACGGGAAAAACGGGCGCTGATCTCGGCATCGGAAGGGCGCAAGCAGGAGCAGATCAATATCGCCAACGGCGAACGCGAAGCGCAGATCGCCCGTTCGGAAGGCGACAAGCTGGCCGCCATCAACCGCGCGCAGGGGCAAGCTGCTGCCATCGTAGCGCTGGCCGAAGCCAATGCAGCGGCCTTGCGGCAAGTGGGGGAGGCGATCAGCGCGCAGGGCGGTGCCGATGCCGTCAACCTCAAGGTGGCCGAGCAGTATGTGGGGGCGTTTGCACAGCTGGCCAAGACCAATAACTCCATCATCATTCCTGCCAATCTGGGGGATATGAGCGGCCTGATCGCAACGGCGATGCAGGTGGTGAAAAATCAGCGTAGCAGCTAGCCCGTCTTTACAGCAGGCCGCCGCCTGCTGTTGTTTTACCTTCACAAGCCCCGGTATTCATTGAAATGCCGGGGCTTGTGCGTTTACCTGCAAGCTAGCCGGTAGTTTTCAATGAAAACTATTAATTTTCATATTTCAATAGATGAATATAGAAAAGTTGCAGTTGACTTGGACAAAATTGAGTGAAATAATGAATTTAATGAATTCAGCGAATATCGCAAAATTATTAAATACGCCATGTTTTCGGTCTCGTAGACCACTGAAAACGGGCCTGCTACGCCGCTGCACGGCGCCACTCAACTAGGAGTTCGATCATGGCCCTCATCAAGAAACCTGTTGCCGAAGTTAAAGCGGCACTGCCCGTTACAGCTGCCAGAACGGGTGCCGCTGCCACTCGCGATGCTGATGTGCAGCGCCGCCGCGCACGCACGCTGGCGAAGCAGCAGCAGGCGGCAGAACGGATCGCGGCGGCCACCGGCCAGATGTCGTCCGGCATCACCGAGGCAGCAGCAGCTGCGGAAGAACTGAAGCGCGCCGGCGACCAGATTGCAGCAGGCGCCAATCAGGCTGCCGGTGCTGCCCAGCAGTCGCTGGCGGCATTCAATCAGGTGGAGGGCGCCATCGGCCGCCAGTTGCGTGCGGCAGAATTGAGTCAGACGCGTGGGGAAGCCTCGCAGAAGCTGGTGTCGCGTACCTCCGACGAAGTCGCTTCGCTGGTCGACAAGGTGGGTGTGGCGGCGCGCCGTCAGGCTGCCTCGGTGGCCATGGTGGGCGAACTGGAAAAACAGGCAGCCAGTATCGGCGATATCGTCAAGGCGGTGGCGCGGATTGCCGACCAGACCAACCTGCTGGCGCTGAACGCTGCCATCGAAGCCGCCCGTGCGGGCGAGCATGGTAAAGGCTTTGCCGTGGTGGCGGACGAAGTGCGCACGCTGGCAGAAACCTCGGAGAAGAGTGCCCAGCAGATACAGGATCTGGTGGCGCAGATACAGGAGCGCGTACGCGATATCGCCGCGGGTATCGGCGAATCGGCGCGCACGGTGGAGGCGGAAGTCGAGAGCGGCAAGCTGATTATCGACCAGCTTAACCAGATCGCCACCGACGCAGTCGATGTGGTGAAAGGCATTACCGAAGTGGCAGTCGGGGCGCAGCAGGCGGTGGTGGCTTCGCGCCAGGCCTCGGCCGGTGCCGAGAGCATTGCCGCCGCTGCCGCGCAGCAGTCGGCAGCGGCGGAAGAATCGGCCAATACAGTAGCGCAACAGGCGCAGGCACTGGCTGCGTGCGAACAGTCGGCACAGACTTTGTCCGATCTGGCCGATGATCTGAAAAATTCGACCGATACGGCCAAAAGCGCCGAAGAAGTGGCAGCGGCAGCCGAGCAGCTGTCATCGGCGGTGAGTGAAATCAGCCGCTCCGGCGCCCAGATTCTGGCTGCCATCGATGAGATACGCAAGGGGGCCGATGTGCAGGCGGCCAGCACGGAAGAGTCCTCTGCCGCGGTGTCGCAGAACGAGAAGGGGACCAAGCTGGCGCTGGAGCGTTGCACCGTCAGCCAGCAGAAAGTCGGGGCGATTGCCGCCCTGCTGGGACGTAACAAGCAGTCGGTGGATACGCTGATTGCCAACGTCGCTAGCTCGGCCACGGCCAGCCGCGCCAGCATCGAACAGATGAAGGAGCTGGAACTGGTTGCGCGGCGGATCGACAAGATAGTCGATGCCATTGCCAGCGTCTCCATCCAGACCAATATGCTGGCAGTGAATGGCTCGATCGAAGCGGCGCGTGCAGGCGAATTCGGCAAAGGCTTTGTGGTGGTGGCGACCGATATCCGCAATCTGGCCCAGGATTCGGCTGGCAACGCCGACCGCATCAAGGAGGTAGTGAAAGCCATACAGGATCAGATTGGCGTAGTGGGGCGCGACCTCGGCGAAATTCTGGCCACCGCCAGCGGCGAGGTGGAGAAAGCCAAGACCACCAGTGCCAGTCTGGTGCAGATCGAAAGCGATATTCGCGTGGTCGGCAGCGGTGCGGACGAAATACTCGGTGCGGCACAGGAGATTTCCGCCGCCGTAGAGCAGGTTGGGCGCGGCATCGGCCAGATCGCTTCGGCAGCGCAAGAAGCCATGCAAGCGGCGGAACAGGCGGCTACGGCAGCGCGCCAGCAAAGTCAGGGCGCAGAAGAACTGGCCGCTGCCATAGAGGAAGTGGCATCGCTGGCTGACGAGCTGCAGAGCGCCTGAAAGGAGCAATCATGGATACCCCGACCGAAGCAGCTGGCGCGGACAGCGGCGTGCTGTCGCAGACGCGCCAGTTTGTCACTTTTATGAGCGGCGGCGAAGTGTTTGCTGTTGATATGGCGCCGGTGCAGGAAATCATCCGCGTGCCAGCCGTGGTGCGGGTGCCGCTGGCACCGCCCACGCTGGACGGCTTGACCAATTTGCGCGGCACGGTGCTGCCCATCGTGTCGCTGCGGCGCACGCTCGGTTATGCTGAGCACAGTTATGACGACAGTGCGCGCGCCATCGTGATTGGCCACGGCCAGCCTATGGGCTTTGTGGTGGACCGCGTGGCCAGCGTAGTGGGTGTGGACGCCAGCCAGATCGAAGACGTGGATGGTGTCGAAGCCAGCATTAACAGCGACCTGCTGTGCGGCTTACTGAAAGATGTTGGCGGCCATCCGATGATCATGGTGCTGGATTTCGAACGGCTGATGGCGCAGGAGTTTGCCGCCAGCGCACTGGCCGGGCGTGCGCTGGCAGCAGCCGCAGGCGCCAGCACGGAAGCGGCACATGGACGCAAGGAAGACGAATTGCATCTGGTGAGCTTCGATGTGGCGCAGCAGGAGTATGCCATTGCCATCAGCGCAGTGCAGGAAATTGTCCAGATGCCCGATCACTTTGTGCAGGTGCCGCGTGCCCAGTCCCACGTGCTCGGGCTGATGACGTTGCGTAACCGTTTGCTGCCGCTGGTGTCACTGCGCTGCATGTTCGGCCTGCCTGCAGTAGGGCAGGATGAACGTAGCCGCGTGGTGGTAATCGGCGTGGCGGGCGGTTCGGTGGGCATCGTGGTGGATAACGTCAATGAAGTGCTGCGCGTGCCTGCCAGTCAGGTTGAACCCATGCCGGCGCTGCTGGCGCGTGATCGCCAGCTGGCGGACCTTAGTCATATATGCCGCCTGAATCAGGGGCAGCGGCTGGTTGCGGTCATGTCGACCGAGCAGCTGTTTCAACATACGGCGATCCAGGAGGCAGTGGCGAGCATGGAACAGGCAAATAGCGAGAGTACAGCAGGCGGTGGCCGTGGCGAGCTACAGGGCGAACATGAACTGATGGTGGTGTTCCGCCTTGGTGCCGAGGAATTCGGCGTACCGATCGCCAATGTACAGGAGATCGTGCGGGTGCCTGCGACGTTGACCCATGTGCCGCAATCGCCTTCGTCGGTGGAAGGCGTGATCAATCTGCGTGGTGTGGTGCTGACGGTGGTGGATCTGCGCCGCCGGCTGGGGCTGGCCAGCGTGGAGCGCAATGACGGCCAGCGCATCATTGTGCTGCTGATCGATGGCACCCGTACCGGCTTTATTGTCGATGCGGTAGCGGAGGTGCTGAAAGTGCCGAGTGTCGCGATCGAACCTGCGCCGGTGCTGTCGGCTGATCAGGCGCGCCTGCTGGCACGCATGGTCAACCTTGAACAGCAGAACCGCCTGCTGCAGTTGCTCGATCCGCAGCACCTGCTGCAGCAGGATATGCTGCTGGCGAGGTCCGGAGTCGATGATGCTTAAACTGCTGATCGTCGATGATTCGGCCCTGATGCGCCGCCTGCTGGTACAGCTGTTCCAGTCCAGTGGCGAGTTCAAGGTCGAAGTGGCGCGCGACGGTAGCGAGGCGGTGGCGTTAAATGCCAGCTTCGAACCGGACGTGGTCACACTCGACATCAACATGCCGGTGATGGACGGCCTGACGGCGCTGGCGCAGATGATGCAGCAGCGTCCGGTGCCGGTGGTGATGCTGTCATCGCTGACGGAACAGGGCGCACTGGCCACCTTCGAGGCACTGAATCTGGGCGCGGTCGATTACATCGCCAAGCCCAGCGGGTCGATTTCCCTTTCGCTGGACGGGGTGGGGGCCGAGCTGCTGGACAAGGTCAGGACGGCGGCGCACAGCCGTCTGCCGCGCGCCCTGTTAAGGCGCGCCAGAGCGGCGGCGTTGCCCGCAACGCCAGTCCGTCCGCCAGCGCCGGTGCCGCAAGCTGCGGATGCTGGCAGTAGTACGGTGCACGGCGTGGTGCTGATCGGTGTTTCGACGGGTGGTCCGCGTGCGCTGGAAGAAGTGCTGCCGCGTCTGCCCGCCGACTTTGCCTGGCCGGTGGTGGTGGCCCAGCACATGCCGGGCAGCTTCACCGGACCATTCGCCAGCCGTCTCGACACCCTGTGCGCACTCGAAGTGTGCGAAGCCGCGCGCCCCATGGCGCTGCGGCCGGGCCATGTGTATATCGCCAAAGGCGGTGCCGATGTGGTGCTGGCACGCCGTGCCGGCACGCTGATGGTGATGCCCCGACCCGAGGACCGCAGCCAGCTCTGGCATCCCTCGGTAACGCTGCTGGCCCGTTCGGCACTGGCCTGCGTCGAAGCGCAACAGTTGGTGGGAGTGATGTTGACCGGCATGGGCAACGACGGCGCGGAAGCGTTTACCGAGATCCGCCGGCAAGGCGGCCGCACGCTGGCCGAATCCGATGAAACCGCCGTGGTTTATGGCATGCCGGGCGAGCTGGTAGCACGCGGTGGCGCCAGCATGGTGCTGCCGCTGGACGGCATCGCCGCGCAGCTTAAAAACTGGATACGCTAGGAAGCGCTATGGGACTGATCAAACAGGTAGCGGAAGCCAGCACGGGGGCACACCTGCGGCAGCGTGGCCGCGATTGCCCTAGTCTGATACAGGCGCTGGATGATCCGCAGCCCATGGTACGGCGCTGGGCGGCGCGTGATCTGGCCGACTGCCATGATTGTGCCGAGACGGTGCCGGCTTTGCTGGCGCGGCTGCCGCAGGAGACCGATGCGGCAGTGCGGGCGATCATTCTGACCACGCTGCTGAAGCTGGCCGATGCGCGGGTGGCGCAGGCGCTGACGGATTGCCTGCGCCATGCCAGCCCTGTGCTATGTCAGGAGATTATCGGGACGCTGCAGCAGATGCCGCAGCTGCTGGCTCCGCTGATACCGGCGCTGCTGCGCGATCAGGACAGCGCACTGCGTATTGTCACCGTGAACATACTGGAATCGCTGCGCCACAGCGAAGTAGAACAGTGGCTGCTGCAGGTCATCAGCGAAGACCAGCACGTGAATGTCTGCGCCGCGGCGGTGGACCTGCTGGGCGAAGTGGGCAGTGCCGCCGCGCGCACGCCGCTGCTGGCGCTCAGGCAGCGCTTTCCCGATGAACCGTATGTGGCGTTCGCGGCCGATCTGGCCCTGCGCCGTCTGGATCAGGTGTGAAACCATCATGCCGACTTCGCGCATTACTGCTGACGATTTCCTGATGTTCCGCGAGTTCTTCTACCGGACCACCGGCATCCTGTTCGACGATGGCAAACGCTATTTCGTCGATAAGCGGCTGGTGGAACGCATGCAGGCTACCGGGCACGATAGCTTCCGCGCCTATTTCATGCAGCTGCGTTTCGAGAACTGCGGTACCGAACTGCAGAAACTGACCAATCTGATGACGGTCAACGAAACCTATTTCTTCCGCGAGGAGTACCAGTTCCAGTGTCTGGTCAATTCCATTCTGCCCGAGATTGTGGCGCGCAAGGCCGACGACAGGCCGCTGCGCATCTGGGTAATTCCGTCGTCCTCGGGCGAGGAGCCGTATTCGATTGCCCTGTACCTGCTGGAGCGCTGGCCCGGTATCGATTTGCACGATGTAGAAATTATCGCCTCCGATATCGACACCACCATACTTGAACAGGCACGGCGCGGGCATTTCTGCACCCGTTCGGTGGCCAATCTGCCCAGGGCCATGCTGGCGCGGCACTTTATCCAGACGGCTACGGGCTACCAGATTTCGGAACAACTGCGCTCGGTGGTGGAATTCACCCGGGTGAACCTGTCTGACCCCAAGCAGACACGCGCCTACCGGAATTTCGATGTGGTGTTCTGCCGCAACCTGCTGATCTATTTCGACGATGTGTCGCGCAAGGCGGCAGCGGAGACCTTGTATGACGTACTCAATCCGGGCGGTTACATCTGCCTGGGTCATTCTGAATCGATGAGCAGAATCTCCTCACTGTACAGGGTTCGGAAATTTCCCGAGGCCATAGTCTATCAAAAACCGGTCGAACTATCATGAAGCGTATTCTGGTCATCGAAGATGCCGCCACGGTGCGGCTTTACTACCGCAACATACTGGAGCCGGTCGGCTATCAGGTTGATGAAGCGGTGAACGGGGTGGAGGCGCTGGAGAAGGTGCTGCTGCGCCCCTATGACCTGTATCTGGTCGATATCAACATGCCCAAGATGGATGGCTACGGCTTTTTGCGCGAGCTGCGCCAGCTGGCCGTGCCGCAGGTGCCGGCCATCATGATCTCCACGCTGGCCCGCGCCGAGGACCGCCGGCACGCTTACGAAGCTGGTGCCAACTTCTATCTGCTCAAGCCCACCAGACCCGAACAGCTGGTGGCGCCCATCGTGCTGCTGTTAAACCTTGCGAGTCCCAAATGATGACGCTACTCGAACAGTTTCTGGCCGAAGCGCGCGAAGCGCTGGCGCAGATCGACGCGAGCCTGATCGCGCTGGAGCGCCAGCCCGGCGATAGCCAGCAGGTGACGGCGCTGTTCCGGCTGGTACATACGCTGAAAGGCAATTCCGGGCTGTTTGATTTTCCCGAAATGACGCGGGTGCTGCATGCGGCAGAAGACCTGATGGATGCGGTACGCGCCAGCCGTCTGGCGTATGGTCCGTTGCTGGCCGACTGTTTGCTGGCAGCGATGGATTTTGTCGGCCTGCTGTGCGACCGCGCGGAACGGCAGCAGGGCAGCGATGCCGCGCTACAGGTGCAGGCGCAGGAACTGGCGGCGCAGCTGCGCGGGCTGCTGCCGGCAACGAGCGGCGACACAGTAGTTAATGATGCGGCGGATGCGGCTGTTCTGCCGGGGGCCTTCTGCGCGCCAGCTCACCCGCGTCTGCCTGCCGTTGCGTGGCAGTTTGTCTCGCTAGCGGCGGAGCGGGGCGAGACTGCCCGGCTGGTCATCTACCGTCCCGATCCCGAATGTTTTTTCAGCGGCGAGGACCCCTTGCACCGGGCTATGAGCCTGCCCGGCCTGCTATGGGGCGGCATGCGCGAATGCCAGCCATGGCCGGAGCTGGCGGAACTGGACGTGTTTCGCTGTAATCTGGTGTTTCATATGGTGAGCACGGCCAGCGAAGCGGAACTGGCCGAGCACTTCCGCTATGTGCCCGATCAGTGGCGCCAGTGGGAGCTGGCGCTGCCACCCAGACTGTCCGGCCAGCCGGCTCTGGAACAGATGCTGCAGACCCAGCGCGAAATACTGCAGCTCGATGACGCAGGTGTAGGTCTGGCGGGAAGGCTGCAAGCGGTGACGCTGGTGCTGGCCTCGTGCTTGCATGCGGCCGGGCGCGATGGCGAGCAGGGCGCTTTGCAGGCGGCGGCCACGCATGCACTGGCGGCAGCTCAGGCAGGACCGTTACTGGGCTGGCTAGATGGTGCTTTCCCGCCTGCGGGCTCTGGCGAGGAAGAACTGGCGCTGTCCGGATCAGGCACGGATGCCGCTCCGGACGACGGCCAGAGTTACCGTAGCGATGAAGGCGGTAGCCGCATCCTGCGCGTCGAACAGGGCAAGGTAGACCGTCTGATGGAGCTGATAGGCGAAGTAGTGGTGGCCAAGAATGCCATGCCGTTTCTGGCGGCGCGGGCCGAACATACCTATGGCGCAACCGAGCTGGCACGCGAGATTGCGGCCCAGTATGCAGTCATTAAGCGCATCGCCGAGGAGATGCAGGACGCCATTATGCAGGTGCGTATGCTGCCAGTATCGTTCATCTTCCAGCGCTTTCCACGGCTGGTGCGCGATCTGTCGCGCCGGCTGGACAAGCAGGTGCAGCTGGAAATGTCGGGGCAGGAAACCGCCGCCGACAAGAATATTATCGAAGCGCTGGCCGACCCGCTGCTGCACATCCTGCGCAATAGTCTGGACCATGGCATCGAAGACCCAGCCACACGGCAGGCGGCCGGCAAACCCGCCTGCGGCACGCTCAGCGTTGCAGCCCATCAGGAGGGCGACCGCGTCAACATCGTTATCAGCGACGATGGCCGGGGCATCGATCCGGCGGCGATTCGCCGCAGCGCCTGCATCAAGGGCCAGATCGACGAAGCGACGGCGGCGCGCCTGAGCGATCAGGAGGCTATCAATCTGGTGTTTGCGCCCGGCTTCTCTACCGCCAGTGCCGTGTCCGACATTTCCGGCCGTGGTGTCGGCATGGATGTGGTGCGCAGCGCCGTGCAGAAGGTGCAGGGTACGCTGACGCTGGAAAGTATTGCGGGACGCGGCACTACCATCCGCCTCTCGCTGCCACTATCGATGGCGGTGACGCAGGTACTGACCATAGAAACCGATGGCCAGCGCTTCGGCGTGCCGATGGACGCTGTGCGCGAGACGGTGCGCTTGCCGCAGCAGAGCGTGAGCAGTTTCCGTGACAGCCAGATGGTAACGCTGCGCGGGCGGGTACTGCCGCTGCTGGCGCTGAACCAGGTACTGGGGCTGACGGCTGCGCCCCGCATCAATGCCGACGGCGAACTGGCCGTGCTGGTGCTGGGCGAGGGCGATGCGCGCATCGGCCTGCTGGTGGACCAGTTCCATCAGGCCACCAGCGTGATTCTCAAACCGCTGGCCGGCATGCTGGGTGGGCTAGCGCTGTATAGCGGTTCGGCCCTGATGGGCGACGGTTCCGTGCTGATGGTACTTAACCCCAAGGAGATGTTCTGATGCCTATTCTGCTCACCGAGGACGTTGCCACCCTGTCCGGCATGGTCAGCATCGAGGATGCCGAACCGCTGCTGGCCTGGCTGCTGGCGCACGACAGGCCGGTGGATATGGCGGACTGCCAGCATGCCCATCCCGCGGTGCTGCAACTGCTGTTCTGCGCCGGCGCGCGCATAGCCCCTTTACCTGCTTCGCCCGCACTGCGCGCATGGCTGACCGGCGAAGCCGCCAGCGTCGTAGCTTTTTTCACTACTGCCCCGAAAGGAATTCCATCATGAGCAAAACCATAATGATCGTCGACGATTCACCCACCATGGTCATGAGTATCAAGAGCAATCTGGAGAATGGCGGCTTCAATGTCATGACGGCTGATGATGGCGTTACGGCCATGACGGCATTGCGGGGTGGCGCCAAGCCGGACCTGATTATCACCGATATCAACATGGCCACCATGGGCGGGCTGGAGCTGATACGCGAAGTCAAGGCGTTGCCCGGTTTTCGCTTTACGCCGATTCTGACGCTGACCACGGAAAGCGATGTGGCGAAACGTACCGAAGCCAAGCAGCTGGGCGCAACCGGCTGGCTGGTCAAGCCGGTGCTGGGCGGCGAGCTGGTTAAAGTGGTCAGACAGGTGCTGCCTGGCGCCTGAGCGCGGTCCGGCACGGAGTTATTACATCACGAGGTGAAATCATGAGCGATATGTCAGACAAGGGAAATGCCGTGCAATATGCGCGTGTACTGGACGAATATGCGTTGCTGGTGCAATGCCTGCGCCAGCTGAATGGCTGTCGTCACTACCGCGACGTCGCGGCGGCGTTGCTGGAAATGCTGTCCCGCTTCGAGCTGGAAGGCGTGGTACACATGCGCGTGGGCGAGACCGAGCAGACCATCAGTTCGGCGGGAGTGGATGTGGCGGCCGAGGTGGCGATGGTACGTCACGTGCGCGAGATGGACCGGATTGTGGCCTTCCGCGACAAGGCCGCCTATAACTTCGAGCGCATCACCATACTGGTCAACAATATGCCGCTGGCCGATCCGGCACTGTGTGGTCGCCTGCGCGACCATCTGGCCATTGCTGCCGCCGCAGCAGACGACAGGCTGGCCGTGCTGCGTACCATGCTCGATAACGCCAGCGGCATAGCTGCATTGGAAAGCATACTGGCCATGCTGGACCAGACCCGCCACGAGTATCACCAGCGTTTGACGGAAGCGCGCGAGCGCAGCGGCCAGAGCGTGGAATCGCTGGTCGAGCAGATGAACGATATGTCGCAGGACTTCGATCTGAGCTCGGCGCAGGAAGCGGCCATGATCAGTGCGATCCGGCGTGCGGGACAGCGCATCGTCTCCGGCTTTGATCTTGCGCCGGTGGTAGCGGGGGCGCTGGACCAACTGGTGGACGAGCTGGAAAGCATAGTCAGCCGCGAACCTGCCGTCGATGCCACCGGCGAAGCGCTGCCGACTATCGAGCTGTTCTAGCCAGCGCCTTTACGCGCTGTGCCAGTCTGCTAAGATGCTGGCTTAGAATTGGCTTGGGCAGGTGTTCCGGCCATGCAGATAGCGGGAGAGTAGCAATGGGTACATGGGCGGTGGATGCTTTCGGCAACGATTATGCGCAGGACTGGGCGGAAGATCTGGCTCAGGTCAGCACGCTGGAAGCGGTAGAGAACACGCTCGACGTGGCGCTGCAAGCCAGCGGCGATGCGCTCGAAGCACCGTATGCCATCGAAGCGTTGGTCGCAATCGAAGTGCTGGCGCGCCTGCAGGGCAAGGGTGGGCCGCAGACGGAAGACAGCCGTGCCGTGGACGAGTGGGTGGCTGCCCGCAAAGCCAAGGCGCGGGTACGTACTGATCTCGCGGAAAAAGCCATGCAGGTGCTCGATAAGGTGCTGGCACCCGGTTCGGAATTGCGCGCGCTGTGGGAAGACAGCGAATATTATGCCGACTGGAGCTCCAGCGTGGCCGATCTGCGTGAACGTCTGCAGGCCTGAAGCAGCATGCAGGCAGTGGACGCAGACCAGCTGGCGCAGCTGGCAGATTTTCTTGACCGGCACCGCAATGTGCTGGTGCTGACGGGGGCCGGGCTCAGTACCGCCTCCGGCATACCCGATTATCGCGATCAGGATGGCGTGCGGCGTGGCCGCGCGCCGATACAAGGGCCAGACTTCCGCAAGGAAGAGGCGGTGCAGCGGCGCTACTGGTCGCGCAGCATGGTGGGCTGGCCCACGCTGGCGCAGGCGGCACCGAATGCCGCCCACTATGCGCTGGCCAAGCTGGAAGCAGCGGGGCGCATAGGCCCCATCATTACCCAGAACGTGGACGGCCTGCATCAGCGCGCCGGTACGCGCCAGCTGATCGAATTACATGGCAATATCCACGGCGTGCTGTGCCTGCAGTGCCGCGCCATCCATCCCCGTGGCGAAATCCAGCAATGGCTGCTCGACCATAATCCGGAACTGGCCGCCAGTGCGACCAGCGCCGATGCCGATAGCGTGGTGCCGGAAGTGCGCCCCGATGGCGACGCCGAGGTAGAACTGGCAGCCATGCAGCGTTTCCATATGCCGGTGTGCCGTGATTGCGGCGGGACGCTGCAGCCCGATGTGATTTTCTTTGGCGATAATATCCCGTCCGACCGCACGGCGGCGGCGCTGGCGCTGGCCGAGCAGGCCGATGCCTTGCTGGTGGTGGGCTCGTCGCTGATGGTGTTTTCCGGCTTTCGCTTCTGCAAGCTGGCGGCTGCGGCTGGCAAACCGATTGCGGCCATCAATCTGGGCAAAACCCGCGCTGACGATCTGATTGGCCTGAAACTGGCCGCCTCGGCGGCCGACGTGCTACCGCGCCTGCTGTAGCCGGCGCGTAGGACTATGGAAGGAAAACTGTGCCTGCCGTTGCCAGCGCAGCAGGCCGATAGGGTTGAAACCGGGCCTAAGGTTTAACAGCGGTGGGTTTTCATGGCGGCCGCCACTTCGCGCTTGTTGTCGCGGTCTTTCTCGCTAGCGCGTTTGTCATGCATCTTCTTACCTTTGGCCAGACCGATTTCGCATTTCACCCGGCCGCCCTTGTAGTGCAGATTGAGCGGTACCAGCGTGTAACCGGCGCGCACCACTTTGCCGATCAGCTTATCCATTTCCTGACGGTGCAGCAGCAGCTTGCGGGTGCGCACGGCTTCCGGATGGATGTGGGTGGAGGCCGTGGGCAGGGCGCTGATGTGGGCGCCGAACAGGAATAGCTCGTCGCCCTTGATGGTGACGTAGGCTTCCTTGATCTGCACGCGGCCATCGCGGATGGCCTTGACTTCCCAGCCTTCCAGCACGATGCCCGCTTCATAGCGGTCTTCGATGAAGTAGTCAAAAAAGGCTTTTTTGTTATCAGCTATGGTCATGGGATGGTATCGGTTAAACTACTGCTACGCGGATTTTTTCGCGAATAATTCAACATCATAGCAAATGGTTAGCGTATGGCAGTAGTGCACAAGTCAGTTTTACTCGGTTACAGCGCCCGGCAGATGTTCGATCTGGTCGCTGCCATTGAGGATTACCCACAATTTCTGCCATGGTGCGGGGCGGTCGAGATCAAGGAAAAACACGATAATCAGGTGGTGGCCAGCGTCGGCATCAATTATCGCGGCGTGCGCCAGAGCTTTACTACCTCGAACCAGAATACCGAACCATCGGAAATCCGCATGAAACTGGTCGATGGCCCCTTCAAATGTCTGGACGGCGTGTGGAGTTTCAAGGCCTTGCGCGAAGACGCCTGCAAAATCGAGCTCGATCTGCACTACGAGTTCTCCAGCGCGCTGCTGGCCCAGCTGGTGGGGCCGGTGTTCGGCATGATCGCCAACAGCATGGTGGATTCTTTCTGCAAACGGGCGGAGGCGGTGTATGCCAAATGATGCGCTGAATATCGAAGTCTGCTACGCCAGCGACGAGTTGCAATTCCTGCAGGTCTTGCAGGTGCCCGTTGGTACTACCATCGAACAGGCGATCGCCCTGAGCGATCTGGCCCAGCGCCTGCCGCAGCTGGACCTGCAGGCTTTGCAAGTGGGTGTGTATGCTAAAAAGAAGACGCTGGACACGGCGCTGCGCGAGCATGACCGGATCGAACTGTACCGCCCATTGATCGCCGATCCCAAACAGGCGCACCGGCGCCGCAAAGCCAGCGCCTGACAAACCAACACTATTGCCGCAAATCCACATGCGCTGGTGACTTTTTGTTCGTTTTCTAGGCAATCTGTTCTATTCTTGTGCTATCGCCTGATCCGCCCAAGAATGTCACCCCGCCTATGAAATTACGCAGAATTTCTGCATGGTTTTCGTTTCTCGTGCTGCTCTCGCTGGCAGCCAATGGCTGGCTGATCATGCAGATCCGTCAGGCTCATAATGAAATGCTTTCTTCTCAACAGTACCGGCAGGATGCGCTGGCGCTGACCCATGGCCTACATCAAGAAACCGAACAGCTGGCTCAGCTGGTGCGGGCCTATACGCTGACGGGCGAAACCCGCTATCTGTTTTACTACTACGACATCCTCGCCATCCGCGAGGGCAGCAAGCCTGCGCCCGCCAACTACAACCCCGTGACCTACTGGGACGATGCGATTGCGGGACGGATCGAACACCATCTGCCTGAGCAGGGCTTTAAAGTTTCGCTGGCCGAGCGGATGAAAAAAGCCGGTTTCGGTCCGGCCGAGTTTCAGGCGCTCAATCAGGTGATTGCTGCCACGGCCGCCATGAACAAGATCGAGCAGATCGCTTTTGCCGCCACGCAGGGCCTGTACGATCCCGTGCAGGGCGATTTTGTCGACGATGGCGAGCCGCGGCGCGACTATGCCAGTCAGCTGGTCTACAGCAAACAGTACAGCGAACTCAAAGCGGATCTGTCGCGTGCCGTGAACGCGCTCAGTGCCATTACCGATAGCCGCACCAGTGCGGAAATGGATATGGCGGCCCAGCGGCTGGAACAGCGGATTGCCATTTCGCTGGGGTCGATGGCGCTGACGGTGCTGCTGGTACTGTCGGCGTTTCAGGTGGTGCGGCTCAAGGTGCTGGCGCCGATTACCCGGCTGGGACGGGCGGCGCGCCAGCTGCGCGGCGGCGACTACAGCACCCGCTACGCTGGCGCCGAGGCAGCGCGCAGCGGACCGCAGGCGGTGGAAGAGGTGCAGGAACTGGGTAGCACGCTCGATGGCATGGCGCAGGCCATCGAGGGTGATATCGCCGCCCGTGCTGCCGTACAGCGCGAGCTGGAGGCGGCGCGGGCCCAGGCAGAATCGGCTACGCAGGCCAAATCCATGTTCCTGGCGAATATGAGCCACGAGATCCGCACGCCCATGAACGCCATCATCGGCATGAGCCATCTGGCGCTGGAAACTGAACTCAACCCGCGTCAGCGTGATTACGTGAGCAAGGTGCATCAGGCCGCCAAGTCGCTGCTGGGCATCATCAACGACATACTGGATTTCTCCAAAGTCGAAGCGGGCAAGTTGCGGCTGGAGGAGGCGCCGTTCCGGCTGGAGGATGTGCTGGCCAATAGCATGTCCTTGCTGAGCATGGCGGCGCGCGACAAGGGACTGGAACTGCTGCTGGACGTGGCCGATCCCAAGCTGCTGGGCGAACAGGGCATGCTGCGCGGCGACGCCTTGCGGCTGGGGCAGGTGCTGACCAATTTGCTTTCGAATGCAGTCAAGTTCACCCAGCGCGGCTATGTGCGCCTGTCGGTGGAGGTGGTACAGCACAGCGAAGAGGCGCTGACGCTGCGCTTTGCCATCCGCGATACGGGCATAGGGATGACGCCGGAGCAGGTGGCGAATCTGTTTCAGGAATTTACTCAGGCCGATGGTTCGACCACGCGCCGCTTCGGCGGTACGGGACTGGGGCTGACCATATCCAAGCGGCTGGTGGAACTGATGGGCGGCGCTATCGCGGTGGAAAGTCAGCCGGAACACGGCTCCAGCTTTGTGTTCAGTGCCTGCTTCGGCCTGCCGTCGGCAACTTCTGCGGCTCCCGCGATGACCAACCTGGGCACACTGCGGGTGCTGGTGGTGGATGACCAGCCCGAAGCGCGCACGGTACTGCAGCATTTGCTGACGGCGCTCGGGGTGGCCGATAGCGGCGCAGGCTGCATCGCTATGGCCGACAGTGCAGCGGCAGCCATTGCGCAGGTGCGGACGGCACAGGAACAAGGCCAGCTCTATGATTTACTGCTGCTGGACTGGGTGATGCCGCCTGCTGGCGGCGACAGCGTGCTGGCCGCGCTGGACGGACAGGCGCCGGTCACTGCCATCGTCTCGGCCTACGATGCCGAACATCTGCACATCAGCGCGGGGCGGCTCGGCGCGCGGCATTTCCTCGCCAAGCCGGTGCTGCCTTCCGCACTGCGTGACTTGCTGGCCAGCGTGACCGGTCAGGCCGGTGCGGCGGTCTATCAGCCGCAGCGCCAGCACAGCGCCGGACTGGAAGGTATGCGCGTGCTGCTGGTGGAAGACAATCCCCTCAATCAGCAACTGGCGTGCGAACTGATGGAGAGTCGCGGCGTGCAGGTAACGGTGGCCGAACACGGGCAGGCTGCGCTGGATCTGCTGGCAGCCGCAGCGCCCGCACACTACCATGTGGTGCTGATGGACTTGCAGATGCCGGTGATGGACGGCTACGAGGCCACCCGCCGTCTGCGCGCACTGCCTGAATATGACGGCCTGCCGCTGATCGCCATGACCGCGCATGCGCTGCTCGAGGAACGCGAACAGTGTCTGGCGCTGGGGATGAATGGCCATATCGGCAAGCCTATTGAACCTGACGAACTGTATGCCGAACTGGCGCGCCACTATACTCCGCCCGACCAATCCGGTGCCGGCAGCGTCTTGCCGACTGCCGGTATGACCGCTGCCAGCAGCGAGCAGGGCGGCGGCACGGAGGCCATGTCGGGCAGCGTGTATGGTGCCAGCGCTGTAGCGCCCAGCCTGGCAGGACTGCCCGTAATTGCGGGACTCGATATGGCCTCCGGCTTGCGCCGCTGTGGCGGGCGGGTCTCGCTGTACCGGGGCATGCTGGAACGCTGCGCACAGGAGTTCGGCGGGTTTTTGCCGGCGATGGAAAGCCTGCTTGCAAATGGCCGGTGGCCGGAGGCAGAGCGGCTGGCTCACACTTTGCGTGGCCTGAGCGGGACCATAGGTGCGGCGTCGGTGGCGGAACTGGCGACAGCGCTGGAAAGCGTTTGCCATGGGCAGAATGGCGCTGCTGCGCAAGCTGGGCTGGCGGCTCTATCCGCACCTTTACAGGCCCTGCTGGCGCAGTTGCCGCAGACGCCGCAGGCACTTGGCGCTGGTGCGGGCGCAGGTCCGGCGGCACTGCCGGATTGCCTGCCACAGCTACGTGCGCTGCTGGCTGATTGCGATGGCGACTGCATCGCCCTGTGGGAAGAGCATCGGGCGGCGTTTGCTGCTGCCTTGCCCGTCGAGATCGTGCAGCAGATCCACCATGCGCTGGAAAACATCGATTTTGACACGGCGCTTTCGCTGCTGCCGGAATCCATTACCTGAAACAGTCTATGATGAAACCATATAAACCGTATGCCCGATCAACACCACGCCCGGCATTGCTGGCACTGGCGCTGGCGTCGGTGCTAGGCAACTTGCCAGCCCTGCATGCAGCGGAACTGAGCTGGTCCGGCTTTGCTACCGCCGGCTATGCCATTTCCGACCGCGACTACACTTATGAGCGCTATGTCGACCGCAGCGGAACATTGATGCGCGACAGTCTGGCGGGTGCTCAGCTGGTGGCAGAGCTGGCGCCACGCTGGAGCGCCACCGTGCAGGCCACCGTGGCACCGTCGGTCAGCAATGACCAGCGCTGGGACGCCCGCCTGCAATGGGCCTTTCTGTCCTACCGGCTGAGCAACGATACGCTGCTGCGCGCTGGCAAGTTGCGCATGCCAATGTATCTGTTCTCCGAAAACATGCAGGTGGGCGTTTCCTATGATGTGATGCATCTGCCGACCGAGGTGTATTCTACGGCACCGACCAATGACTACACCGGCTTGGCATTCAGCCGTAGCTGGTCGGTGGTGGATGGTGAACTGGGACTGGAAGCCTATGCAGGCCGCACCAGCCTGACGGCGCGTGCGCAACAGGGCAGCAGTTCTCCCGGCGAACTGCATACGCGTTCCGGTGGCGTGGTGCTGGCCTACCGCCACGAAGACGATGTATGGCGCATGGGCTGGCAGCGTTCGCGCATCCGTGTGGACGGCATGGGGCAGGGCGGCGTCCTCTCCGGCGTGCCGCCTGGCGGGAGCGATATCGCACCCGGCGTGCCGGTCGATAGCAGCGGTGACGGCATCGATACGCGGGTGGCGCTGCTGGGTGCGGACCTGCATTTCGACAGCGGTCTGCGGATGGTGAGCGAATATGCGTGGCGCCACGCCGCCAATGCGGTGACACCGAAGAACTCGCAGGGTGCCTATCTGACGCTGCTGTGCACGGTCGGTAAATGGACGCCTTACGTGACGGCGGCACGCCTGCTGTCGGACAAGGCGGCACGTGACGCGGAAGGCGGGCGCGGTGGCATCGATGATCAGACGTCGCTGGCGCTCGGCACATCCTATAACCTGAATACCAACGGCAAACTGAAGCTGGAATGGATGCAGGTGCATGTCGGCGCCAGCAGCAGCCTGATAGACCACAGCATGGGCACTCCGGTGGTGCAGCATCAGAGTTTAAGCATCCTGTCGGCCTCCTACAGCGTGGTGTACTGAAATGGCCAAGCTCAAACAAGGTACAACCCGCTGGTTGCTGCCGGCCGCTGCCGGCCTTGCGCTCGCTTTGCCGCTGGCCTCGGCTGGCGTTGTGGTGATAGGGAATGGCAATCTGCCCCGTCTCGATGATGCGCAGGTGCAGAAAATCTATAGCGGCAAGGTGGTGGAAGTAGCCGGCGTGACGGTGGCTGCGGTCAATCTGCGCAGCGGTAACACGGTGCGCGCCCACTTCCTGCAGACCTATCTGAATCAGGACGAGGAAAAATACACGGCCTACTGGACGGTACGGCGCTATATCGGCAAAGGCACGCCGCCGCGCGAACTGGCCAACGGCGCCGAGGTGGTGAATTTCGTACAGTCTACCCCCGGTGCCATCGGTTATGTGGAAGACAGCGATCTGAAGCCGGGTTTGAATATTCTGCTGCGCAAATAGACGCGGCCTGTAACGTAGACCGAACAAGGAGGCGCCCTTGGGCCAGCCGACCATACTCGTAGTAGATGATTTTGCCGTGATGCGCGATCTGGTGGTGCACCAGCTCAAGCTACTGGGACTGACCGATGTGCATACCGCCAGCAATGGCGAGGATGCCCTGAAGCTGCTGGCTACCCGCAGTTTTTCACTGGTACTGTCAGACTGGTCCATGCCCGGCATGAGCGGACTGGAGCTGCTCAAACAGGTACGCAAGACCCCCGCACTGGCGCGCCTGCCTTTCATACTGGTGACAGCAGAAATCCAGCGTGAAAGAGTCGCGGCCGCCATCGAGGCCAAAGTCAGCGACTTTCTGCTCAAGCCCTTCCGGCCGGAGGAGCTGGAGCGGCGCATTCACGCGGCGCTGGGAGGCCAGCGGCTGACCCTGCAGGCGCAGCCCGCTGCGCAGGCGGCAGCGCCAGCCCAGCGTCAGATCGTGCTGGTAGTGGACGATACGCCGGCCAATCTGACGCTGGTGGGTGGCTTGCTGCGCGACGATTATCAGGTCAAGCTGGCAGCGCGCGGCGACAAGGCGCTGCAACTGTGTGCGACCAGTGCGCCTGATCTGGTGCTGCTCGATCTGATGATGCCGGAAATGGATGGCTTCGAGGTGTGCCGCCGTCTGAAAGCCGATCCTGCCACCGCGCACATTCCCGTGATTTTCCTCACTGCCGTGAGCGATGCCAGCCGCACCGTGGAAGGGCTGGCTCTGGGCGCCGTGGATTACGTCAGCAAGCCGATCGAGCCGATGATCCTGAAAGCCCGCGTGGCCACCGCCTTGCGCACGGCGCGCGACCGCGAAGCGCTGCGCGCCCAGTTCGATCTCGCGCTGGAAAATGCCCGCTTGCGCGAAGAAGTGGAACGGATTACCCGCCACGATCTGCATAATCCTCTGGCGGCCATCATCGGTATGAGCAGCGCCATGCTGCTGGCCGGGCAGTTGAACGAAGACCAGAACCGCCAGCTGGTTGCAATAGAACGCACCGCCAGCGATATGCTGGACATGCTCAAACTGTCAGCGCTGCTGCTGCGCATGGAGGCGGGCGACTATCAGCCGGAACCTGTGCCGGTCGATCTGGCAGCACTGTTGCAGCGTGTGGCGGACGAGAGCCGTGGCATCTGCGCTGGCCGCCAGATTGGCATCGTGCTGGAACTGGGCGCAGCGCGTAGCGTGGCGGGCAACCAGCTATTGCTGTATTCGACGCTGCACAATCTGGTCCGCAATGCTACCGAGGCCAGCACGGCAGGCGATACCGTGCGTATTACGCTGGCGCCGGACGGCCAGATACGCATCCATAACCGCGCTGCCGTGCCGGAAGTGATGCGTGAACGCTTCTTCGAAAAATATGCGACTTCGGGCAAGGAGAACGGCAGTGGACTGGGCACCTATTCGGCCCGGCTGATTACCGAAGCTCATGGCGGCAGCATCAGCATGACTACCTCGGAAGCGGATGGCACTACCCTGACGATAGAACTGCCTGCAAGATAAACTGGCGCATGGCGGGCTGGCGGAAGAACTCGGTGTGCCAGACTTCGCTCTGGCGCTGTTGCGGTGTGCCGAATTCCAGCAGGTATTCAGGCGCAGGCTGTGCGCCCGGCAACAGCACGCTGTCGTAAGGCACGATCACATCATTGTCAGCCGCAATCAGCATGTGGTTGATCATTGCTCCGGTCTGTTCCAGCGCCGAGCCGCCATAGGCAAAGTCGGCGCGGGCGTAGTGTACCCGGGCAGCCGTCAGCAGGCTGGGGCTGGCCGCCAGTGTGGCCAGCCATGGCGACTGGCTGGCCAGTGCGGCAATGCTAGGCCGCTGCAGGCCCTGATTCAGCACCAGTCTGGCCAGCGCGATGACCAGATCCAGCCCCAGTGCGCCGCTGATGGTGGCCAGCATGGCGGCGACATTCAGAAAGTTTTGCACGTCGGCGGACTGGGCCAGCGGCGTACCCTGATTGGCCGCCGCCACGAAAATAGCGCTGCCGACACTGGCAATGCGGCCCAAGCGGGCGGCACGGATGGCGGCCAGGGTGTAGTCCTGCGCGCTGTCAGCCAGCAGGCTGCGCACCACCAGGCCACCGCGGCTGTGGCACAGCAGGTCCAGCTGCCATTGCCCGTCGGGCGGCAGGCATTGCAGCAGATCGAGCGCATTCTGCTGCGGTGTTTTGGCAATGGTCCAGTGGTCGTAGCCATACACCTGGCCCTGATACTGCTGGTCCAGATGGGCTAGCGTGCCATCGCGTTCCAGTTCGCCGAAAGCCCCTTCGCAACTGCTGCATATGCCATGTATCAGCAGCAGTACTTTGCGTCCCTTGGCTGTCGCCAGATCCTGAGGGGTAGCCGGCTGCTGCCAGCCTGCGCCCAGCTTCAGCAGGCGTTCGGGCTTCGCGTGGCGTTCGATGGTTTCTATCATCGCCTGCGTGATCTCGTCCCTGACGCGCAAGGCGGCATGCACCAGCCAGTCCATGGCCGAAGCCGGGGCACTATCAGGTTGTGGCGCAAGGTGGGTAGGAAAAATGAACTGGATGCAGCCGCTATCCTTGTTGCGGACGATGTTGAGATTGCTGTCGGCAATCTGGGTGGCGCTGAGTGGCATGCTGATGGCCGCCAGCGTCAGCGGCGGGCGCACCACGGCGCCTCCGGCATCCTGCAGTGCACGCTGCAGTTGCTCCTGCTTGGACAGGTTCATGGCACTCTCCCGCGTAGCGGCGACAGCACCAGTGTAGCGGCTATCAGACCGGCGCAGCGCCGGATTGCGTCAAAATGCTGTGCACCAGCTGTGCGCTGCTGTGGCGAATGTCCAGCACCAGTCCGGCTTCATCCGCTTCCAGCGGTTGCAGCGCAGCCAGCTGGCTAAGCAATAGGCTGGGCGGCATGAAGTGGGCGTTGCGTCCGGCCATGCGCTGGGCCAGCAGGGCCGTCTCGCCGTGCAGGTGGGCAAAGCGCAGCGCAGGATCGGCCAAGCGCAGACTGTCGCGGTAGTGGCGCTTCAGTGCTGAGCACGACAGCACGTAGCCGCCATGTTGCAGGCGCGAGCGGCGGATTTCATCGCCCAGCACATGCAGCCAGCCGGCACGGTCGGCGTCGCTGAGGGCAATGCCGGCGCTCATGCGGGCGATATTTTCCGCTGAGTGAAAAGCGTCGCCTTCGATGAAGGGGCGCTGCAGGGCCTGTGCCAGCTGCTGGCCGACGGAGGATTTGCCGCTGCCGCTGACACCCATGACGACCCAGCCGGTGGCAGCAGACGCTGTCATGCGCTTTCCCGGGCCATCAGGGTGAAGCCAAGGTCGATGTGGCGTGCCGCCGGCGTTTCGCCCTTGATCAGCGAGCGTAGCAGCGTGGCTGCTTCGAAGCCGATGCGGTAGCGCGGCGTGCTGATGGTGGTGAGCGTCGGGTTCATCCAAGCCGATGCTGGCAGATCGTTAAAGCCGCAGATGGCAAGCTGGGCGGGGATGTTCAGATTGCGGCGCTGGGCCTGGAACACGGCGCCCTGTGCCAGATCGTCGTTGCAGCAGAAGATGGCATCGCAATCGCTGGCCTGTTCCAGCATGCGATCGAGCAGGGCGGCGCCAAGTGCAATGGTGGAAGGCTGGGTCACCATCACTTCCAGCTCCGCTGCGGCCAGTCCGGCCTCCTGCATGGCGTGGCGGTAGCCGTCGGCGCGGCGCAGTGTACGCTCGTCCAGCTGGGCGCCCATGAAGCCGATGCGGCGGTAGCCGCGGCTGATCAGGTAGCGCGTCATGGTCTGGCCCGCTGCAAACTGGGAGAAGCCGACCGAAGGCTGCTCGTCTTTGCCGGCCAGATCCATCATGGAGACCAGCGGCATGGGGCTGCCCGCCAGCAGTTGCTGTACCCGTGGGCAGGGGCTCAGTCCGGTCAGCAGCATGCCGTCCGGTGCCGATTGCAGATAGGTGGTGATGAGTTTTTCTTCTTCGCGTTCGGAATAGCGGGTATTGCCGATCAGGATCTGGTAGTCATCGCCTTCCAGCGCGTCTTCGATGCCGGCCAGCACTTCGGTGAAGACGGCGTTGGCGAGCGAAGGTACCAGCACGGCGATGACCTTGGACTGGGACGAGGCGAGCGCGCGGGCGGCACGGTTGGGCACATAGCCGAGTTCGGCTACAGATTGCAGGACGCGGTCGCGCAAGGGCTGGGATACCAGGCCCGGCTGGGTCAGCGCGCGGGATGCCGTCATGGTGGCAACCCCGGCGTGCCGGGCAACCATGGCCAAGGTGATACGTCCGCTGGCGCGGCCCTTGTTAAGGGTAGGCTTGAGCATGTCAGGTTGCAAAGAAAAAGGATCGCGACATGATACGGCAGCTTGCCCCATTTGCAACAGGGGCTATTTGCACCCGGCCAACACTTTATGGTTGTTTTTTTCCTGTTCGGCCTTTTCCGCATCGCTCAGGAAGTAGCGTTCGCCGTTTTTATCGTAGTTGGCGATGCGCAGGCCATCATTAATGGCTTGTTGATTCTTCTTGGCAATATCGCAATTGGCTGCCGCCTCGGCGCGCTGGCGGGCTTCGTCGGCCGCCTTGCCGGCGGCCTGCGCCGCTTCGCTCTGGCGCCGGTTGTAGTCGGCATTGCGTTCGGCCAATGTGGGCGCGCTGCGTGCGGGCGTGCTGGCCTCTTCGGCCGGGGCGGCATCCGGATTGAAGCTGGTTTTGCCCGGCGCCTTGAGGATGCGTTTTTCCGGCACATTCGGTGGCGGCGGCCGGTCCGATAGCTGCTTGACGCCTTTTTCGTCTATCCAAAGGTACTGGGCCTGAGCCGCGCTGGCAAACAGCAGCAGGCTCAGGGCGGCGAAAGTGGCGCTGAAGCCGATCCAGTGGCGGGAACGATGGATGGTTTTTAGGTTCATGGCGGTTTCGGAAGTTCAGCGTCAGATTGCCGGCGCCGCTGCTGGCTGAGGCTCTGCTGCGGCAGTTTTTGCTGCGCCACCTTCAAAGGGGAAGAAGGCTAATGATAGCGCGTTCGCGGCAAGCTGCGAGGAAGTTGCAGACAGAATGGGCCAGATTCTGTATAATCTGCTTTTGCGCCTATAGGAAATGCTATGCGTCTACTCCAAAAAGCACTCACGTTCGATGACGTGCTGCTCGTCCCCGCGTATTCGAATGTTCTGCCTGCCGATACGTCTCTCAAAACCCGTCTGACCCGCAATATCACGCTGAATATCCCGCTGCTGTCGGCTGCGATGGATACGGTGACCGAAGCCCGTCTGGCCATTGCCATGGCACAGGAAGGCGGCATCGGTATCATTCACAAGAATCTGAATCCGAAAGATCAGGCGCGTGAAGTAGCCCGTGTTAAACGGTTTGAGGCTGGCGTGCTGCGTGACCCGATCACGATTCCGCCGACGATGAAAATCCGTGACGTCATCCAGCTGACCGAGCAATATGGTATTTCCGGTTTCCCTGTGGTGGAAGGCAAGGAAGTGGTTGGTATCATCACCAACCGCGACCTGCGTTTTGAACGCGAACTGGACGCTGAAGTACGTGCCAAGATGACTCCGCGCGACAAGCTGGTGTATGTGAAAGAAGGCGCCGAAGGTGCTGACCGCGACGAAGCCAAGCGCCTGATGAACAAGCACCGTCTGGAACGTGTGCTGGTGGTGAACGATGCCTTCGAACTGCGCGGCCTGATCACTGTCAAGGACATCCAGAAATCGACCTCGCACCCGATGGCGTCGAAAGACTCGCAGGGCAAGCTGCTGGTAGGCGCCGCTGTAGGCGTGGGCGCCAAGGATGAAGAGCGTATCGAACTGCTGGTGGCTGCCGGTGTGGACGTGCTGGTGGTGGACACCGCCCACGGACACTCGCAAGGCATTCTGGACCGCGTGAAATGGATCAAAACCAAGTTCCCGCAAGTAGACGTTATCGGTGGCAATATCGCTACCGCTGCTGCTGCTAAAGCACTGGTGGAACATGGCGCCGACGCGGTGAAAGTCGGTATCGGCCCTGGCTCGATCTGCACCACCCGTATCGTCGCCGGCGTGGGTGTGCCGCAGATTACCGCCATTTCCATCGTGGCTGAAGCGCTGGAAGGTACGGGCGTTCCTTGTATCGCTGACGGCGGTATCCGCTACTCGGGCGATATCTCGAAAGCGCTGGCTGCCGGTGCTTCCACCGTGATGATGGGTTCGATGTTCGCCGGCACGGAAGAAGCGCCGGGCGAAGTGATCCTGTATCAGGGCCGTTCCTACAAGTCCTACCGCGGCATGGGTTCGCTGGGCGCGATGTCGGATGGTTCGGCAGACCGCTACTTCCAGGACGCCACCATGAAGGCCGACAAGTTCGTGCCGGAAGGTATTGAAGGCCGCGTTGCCTATAAAGGCAGTGTACTGGCCATCATCTTCCAGCTGGTGGGCGGCGTGCGTCAGTCCATGGGCTACTGCGGTTGCGCCACCATCGAAGAACTGCGTAACAAGGCCGAATTCGTCGAGATCACCTCGGCCGGCATGCGTGAATCGCACGTCCACGATGTACAAATCACCAAGGAAGCGCCGAACTACCGTTCGGGCGACTAAGCTCCTTGCAACGCCGGCCGTGTGGCCGGCGTTTTTCTATTGTTGACCTCTTCTGCACATATCCATGCACTCTAAAATCCTCATTCTCGATTTCGGCTCCCAGGTAACCCAGCTGATCGCACGCCGCGTGCGCGATGCCGGCGTGTTCTCGGAAGTCTACCCCTACGACGTTAGCGACGAATTCGTGCGCAACTATGGCGCCGCCGGTGTGATCCTGTCGGGCAGCCACAGCTCCACGCTGGAAGGCGACGCGCCGCGCGCACCGGACGCCGTGTTCGAACTGGGCGTGCCAGTGCTGGGTATCTGCTACGGCATGCAGACCATGGCCGCCCAGCTGGGCGGCAAAGTGGAAAACGGCAAAGTACGCGAATTCGGCTACGCCGAAGTGCGCGCGCGCAGCCACACCAAGCTGCTGGACGGCATCAACGACTTCGTCACCGACGAAGGCCACGGCATGCTGAAAGTCTGGATGAGCCACGGCGACAAAGTGCTGGAAATGCCACCTGGCTTCGTGTTGATGGGTAACACCCCGAGCTGCCCGATTGCCGCCATGGCTAATGAAGAGAAGCGCTTCTACGGCGTGCAGTGGCATCCTGAAGTTACCCATACGGTGCAGGGCAAGGCCATGCTGGGCCGCTTCGTGCACGAAATCTGCGGCTGCAAATCGGACTGGAATATGCCTGATTACATCAGCGAAGCCGTCGAGAAAATCCGTGCACAAGTGGGCAAGGATGAAGTGATTCTTGGCCTGTCCGGTGGCGTGGATTCGTCGGTTGCTGCTGCATTGATCCACCGAGCGATCGGCGATCAGCTGACCTGCGTATTCGTCGACCACGGCCTGCTGCGTCTCGACGAAGGCAAGATGGTGATGGATATGTTCGCCAAAAACCTCGGCGTGAAAGTGATCCGCGTCGATGCCGAAGCGCAGTTCATGGGCCATCTGGCTGGCGTGAGCGACCCTGAGCAGAAGCGCAAGATTATCGGCCGCGAATTCGTTGAAGTGTTCAATGCCGAATCGGGCAAGCTGACCAGCGCCAAATGGCTGGCTCAAGGTACTATCTATCCGGACGTGATCGAATCGGCTGGTAAAGGCAAGAAGGGCCAGACCATCAAGAGCCACCACAATGTGGGCGGCCTGCCTGAGCACATGAAGCTGCAATTGCTGGAGCCGCTGCGCGAACTGTTCAAGGATGAAGTGCGCAAACTGGGCGTGGCGCTGGGCCTGCCGCATCACATGGTGTACCGTCATCCTTTCCCTGGCCCCGGCCTCGGTGTGCGTATTCTGGGCGAAGTGAAGAAGGAATATGCCGACCTGCTGCGTCAGGCCGATGCCATCTTCATCGAAGAACTGCGCAATACGCCGTACGAAGCGGTGGTGGTGCCGGGCTTCGATCAGGACAGCGTGCCAGCCAACTGGTACGAAGCGACCAGTCAGGCATTTGCCGTGTTCCTGCCGGTGAAATCGGTAGGCGTGATGGGCGATGGCCGTACCTATGACTATGTGGTGGCCCTGCGCGCCGTACAGACGCAGGACTTCATGACGGCGCACTGGGCACACCTGCCGCACGCGTTGCTGGGCAAGGTATCGAATCGCATCATTAACGAGGTGCGTGGCATTAACCGTGTGGTCTACGATATCAGCGG
>Ga0187842_1000230_pt1 | contig 30187 bp, 29 predicted proteins | sample SpaLakP09_SKY_41_FD_134514 | JGI IMG/M metagenome (GOLD analysis project Ga0187842, IMG submission 134514) | Oligotrophic lake water microbial communities from Sparkling Lake, Wisconsin, USA - SP09_SKY_41 | ecosystem: Environmental > Aquatic > Freshwater > Lake | place: USA: Sparkling Lake... | reverse complement strand
CAGTACGTAAACTACCAGGTGCAGGACACGCTGGAAACGCGCTACCGCGACGTGCGCCACATCGACAACGTGGCCGACAGCATGCTGGTCAGCACCGGCAGCAGCAGCGCCCGCGACACCGTTGACACGCGCAGCGCCAGCACCGGCGGCTATGGCGGCAGCAACTACGAAGGCACCTATGTGCGCGGCTACGACAACCGCGGCAATGCCAGCTACGGCTATCGCTACAACCGCGAACGCGATGTCTACGAGGCCCTTTATGGCGCGCTGGACACCAGCCTGAGCCTGGATGCCGCCGCGCTGCTGGACCTGCGCGGCGACGGCCAACTGGGCATGAACATCGACGCCACCGGTCAGTTCCGCCTGCAATCGGTGCAAATCACCGTCGATGTGGACACCCCGACCGTGCCCGAGCCCGGCAGCCTGGCACTGGCCGGTGCGGCGCTGGCCGGGCTGGTGGTGGCCTCAAGGCGCAATCGCAAGCAATGAGCGCTGCGGCGGCGGGCGCGCTGTTCAGCCTGAATCCGGCCGCCAGCGTGCATGTGGAGACCCTGTCCAGCGGCTGCCCCATTCTGGTCATTGACGATTGCTATGCCGACGTCACGGCGGTGCGCGAGCGCGCGCTGCGCGGCCGCTTTGATGCCTCGCTGGCCTTCTACCCGGGCGTGCACTCGAACATCGATCGCGACGAGATCATGCCGCTGTTCCGGCAGCTCAGCGACCTGCTGGCGCTGCTGGGCGACGGTCTGGTGCCGCCGGAGAGCTTCATCTCGGATTTCTCGCTGGTCACCACCCCGGCGCGCGACATGCTGGCCAAGCAGAAGCACCCGCATGTCGACCCGGTCTCGCTGGCCGGCGTGCTGTACCTGAACCCCGACTACGAGGTCGGCACCAGCTTCTTCCGCCACCGCCCGTCGGGCCTGGCCTTTCTGCGCAGCGACGCCGACCGCGAGAAGCATGGCCAGTGGCTGCAGGCCAACGGTGAGCGCACCCAGCCCGAAAGCTATGCCGTTGCCGATGACGACACCTGGGAGCACCTTTACTCGGTGGCCGGCCGTTTCAACCGGCTGGTGATGTATCCGGGCACGGCCTTCCACTCGATCGCCATGCAGGACGTCGCCGCCCAGGTCACGCTCAGTTCGGCGCGACTGACCCAGCGCTTCTTTGCCCAACACGCGCCCACCGCGGCGCGCTGATCCGAAAGCTCCCAGCCCATGGTTCCCTACCGTTCGATCCTGATTGTTGGCGGCGGCACGGCCGGCTGGCTGGCCGCTGCCTATCTGCAGCGCATCCTCGGCGCCAACCCGCAGGCGCCGGTGCAGATCAGCCTGGTCGAGTCCGAAGAGATTGGCACCATCGGTGTCGGTGAAGCGACGGTGCCAACGCTGCGCCAGATCCTGCGCGTGCTCGACATCCCTGAGACCGAGCTGTTCGCCGAGGCCGATGCAACGCTGAAGAATGGCATCCGCTTCGTCGGTTGGCGCAATGGCGGCGACGCCGCCAGCGACAGCTTCGACCATCCGTTCGAGGCCCCGATGGTGCAGGAGGGCTACTCGACGATGGTGCACTGGCTGAACCTGAAGCAGCGCGGCCTTATGAACAAGCCCTATGCCGAGGCCGGCATGGTGCAGACCGCCCTGTTCGACGCGATGGCCTCGCCGAAGCTGATGACTTCGGCCGGCTATGACGCACCGGTGCCCTATGCCTACCACCTCGATGCCGTCAAGCTCGCGGCGCTGCTGCGGCGCGTCGCCACCGAACGCGGCGTGCGGCACAGCTATGGCGAGGTGATAGAGGTCGAGACCTCCGAGCAGGGTATCGCGGCGGTCAGGCTCAAGGACGGCCAGCGGCTCACGGCCGACCTGTTCGTCGATTGCACCGGCTTTGCGGCCCTGCTGCATGGCAAGGCGCTGGAGGTGCCCTGGATCTCCTATGCCGACACGCTGCTGTGCGACCGCGCCGTCGCCTGCCCGGTGGCCTACCCGGACCCGCTTGCGCCGCTGCGCAGCTACACCACGTCCACCGCGCAGGCGGCGGGCTGGACCTGGGAGATCGATCTGCAGACTCGCCGCGGCACCGGCTACGTCTACTCGTCGCGGCACTGCTCGGACGACGAGGCGGTCGCCACGCTGCGCCGCTTTCATGGCGACGCCCAAGCGCTGGCCGAACCACGGCTGCTGAAGATGCGCATCGGCCACCGCGCGCGGATGTGGGAGAAGAACTGCCTGGCGCTGGGCCTGGCAGGTGGCTTCATCGAGCCGCTGGAGTCCACCGGCATCTATCTGATCGAGCATGCGCTGCAGCTGTTCATCGACTTCCTGCCGTCCGGCGCCGGCGCCACCCGGGGCCAGGCCAAGTACAACGAGCTGATGTCCGACCTGTACGACGAGCTGCGCGACTTCATCCTGCTGCACTACGTGATCTCGATGCGCAAGGACACCCCGTTCTGGCGCGAGTACACGCAAAGCGTGGTGCTGCCGCCCAGCCTGGGAGCCTTGCTCGCCCTGTGGGACGAGAAGGTGCCGCACACCACCGACCTGCAGCGCAAGATGTCGCTGTTCGGCCCGGCCAACTACTTCTTCATACTGGCCGGCCTCAACCGCCTGCCCAGCCAGGGCATAGGCCAGGCCGCCTACATCCCGCCCGAGGCCAGCCAGCGCGTGCTCGAGCAGGTGGCGAAGATCCGCCTCGCCGCCGTTGCGCAGTCACCGGCCATGCGCGAGTACACGCACAAGATCAGCGCCGCAGTGGCGAACGCGCCACGCAGCTGAGCGCTACTCAGCCCTTGCCGCTGAGTTCGCGATGCAGCCACGCCTTGGCCAGGTTCCAGTCTCGCTTGACGGTGGCCAGGGAGAGGTCCAGCGCATCGGCGATCTCCTCGTTCTCCAGGCCACCGAAAAAGCGCAGCTCCACCACCTTGGCTGCGCGCGGATCGAACTGCTCCAACGCCTGCAGCGCCTCGTGCACAGCCAGCACGTCGGGGTCGCTGGGCAGGGCGAGCTGTTCCAGGCCGGCGAGTGTGGCGCTGACCAACTCGGCCTCGCGCTTCTGCGCCCGCCGCGCCATCTCGTGATTGACCAGAATGCGCCGCATCATGATGGAACTGACGGCCAGGAAGTGGCTGCGGTTCTTCCACTGCGTGCGGCTCTGCTCGGCCATGCGGAACCAGGCCTCGTGGGCCAGCGCGGTGGCGCTGAGCGTATGGCCGCTGTTCTCGCGCCGCAGATGGCCGCGCGCCATGCGCCGCAGCTCCTGGTAGAGCAGGGCGAACAGCTGGTTGCCCACGGCCGCGCCCTCACCCTCGGGCTGGCCGTGATCGCTGAGCCATTGCGTCAGCTCCGCCAAGTCGACCGGAAACGAGGAAGGAAGGTCTGGGAGGTTCTTCACGGCTCCTGATTGTGTATGAGCTTTCCCCGGCTGCGAGCCTGCGTAAACCCACAGTACCCCGCGAATACGGGGTCAGGTCGTTTGTCCTGGATCAATCTCTCTATGCTGGTAGCCCATCACGCTGCCATGGAGTCTGCCGCCGCATGAGCCTGCCCACCGATTCCGCGCGCTGGAACCTCGTCAAGTCGCTGTTTGACGAGGCCCAGCAGCGGCCCGAGTTCCAGCGCGAGGCCTGGCTGAGGGAGCAGGACCTGGCCCCGGAGGTGCGCGAGGAACTGCTGTCGCTGCTGGCCCACAGCACCGGCGGCCTCGAAGCCGCACCCGGCTTTCTGGAACAGCCTGCCGCCACGCCCCGCGAGCTGGGCCAGAGCGGCTGGCCCGGCATGCGCTGCGGCAGCTGGGAGCTGCTGGAGCCCATCGGCAGCGGTGGCATGGGTGACGTGTTCCGCGCCCGCCGTGCCGATGGTGCCTACGAGGGCCAGGCCGCCGTCAAGCTGCTCAAGCGCGGCATGGACTCGGCCAGCGTGCTGGCCCGCTTCGCGCTGGAGCAGCAGACCCTGGCGCGTTTGGAGCACCCGCACATCGCGCGACTGTTCGATGCCGGCCTCAGCGAGCTGGGCCTGCCCTACTTCGTGATGGAGCTGGTGCAGGGCCGGCCGCTGGACCAGGCCTGCGAGGGGCTGGACCTGGAGCAGCGCCTGCAGCTGTTCCTGCAGCTGGCCGACGCGGTGGCCTATGCCCACCGCAATCTGCTGGTGCACCGCGACCTCAAGCCCGGCAATGTGCTGGTCAACGAGCAGGGTCAGGTCAAGCTGCTGGACTTCGGCATCGCCAAGGCGCTGGACAGCCTGCCCGACGCGCCCCATGCCACGCACCAGGCGGCGCGGCCCTTCACGCCGCTGTATGCCAGCCCCGAGCAGGTGCGCGGCGAGCCGGTCTCGACGGCCACCGACGTCTATTCGCTGGGCGTGCTGCTGTACCAGATGCTGACCGGCCAGCGCCCCTATGCCCGCGGCGTGACGGCACCGGCCGAGGCGGCGCGGGCGGTGCTGGAGGACCAGCCGACGCGACCCTCCTCGCTGGGCCCGCCCGCGTCCGGCCAGTCAGATGAAGACAACCGCTGGCTGGCCACGCGCCAGCGCCTGCTCGGCGATCTGGACAACATCCTGCTCAAGGCACTGGAGAAGGACGCGGCACGCCGCTATGTATCGGTGGACAGCTTTGCCGCAGACATTCGCGCCCACCTCAGCGGCTATCCGGTCTCGGCCCATGCACCCAGCCACCGCTATCTGGTGGGCAAGTTCATCGCCCGCAACCGTGTCGTGGTCGGCTTCGCCGGCCTGGCAGCGCTGGCGCTGATCGCCGGCACCGGCGTGGCGAGCTGGCAGGCCCATGAAGCGGCGCTGGCGCGCGACGCCTCGCAGGCCAATCTGCAGCGCATACGCAGCATCACGCGTGAGGTGGTGCTGCGCTACGGCGATGCCGTGACCCATCTGCCCGGCGGCCTGCGCGTCAAGGAGGCGTTGCTGAAGGATCTGCTCAAGCATCTGGGGCAGCTGTCGGCCGAGGCCGGTGGCGATCCGGCCTGGCTGGCCGATCTGGCCGGCGTCTATGCCCGGCTGGCGGAGATCGAGGGCGACGACACCGGCGCCTCGCTGAACAAGGGCGAGGAGGCGCGCGACTACGCCCGCCGTGCGATCGCGCTGGCCGAGCAGGTCTGGCCGCAACAGCGCGCCGACGCAGGCTTTGTCGGCTGGTATGTGCAGGCCCTGCAGGTGCAGGCCCTGGGCCTGCGCGCAGACAAGCGGCCCGATGAATCGGTGCGCGTGATGGAGCAGGCGCTGGCGCGCCTGGACGAGGCCGCCACCCAGGTGCCCGCCGCCCAGCAGCGCGCCCTGCAACTGGATCGCGCCGCCGCGCTGCTGCGCATGGGTCAGTTCTACGACACCCAGACCGTGGCCAGCCTGAACCAGCCGGAGACGGCGCTGCAATGGTTCTCGCGCAGCGAGGCCCTGCTCGACCAGCTGGCCGCCGACGGCAAAGACCTGCAATGGCGCCAGGTACGCGCCAGCCTGCACGGCGCCCGCGCGCTGACGCAGGCGCGACTGAACGGCATAGCCGCCGCGCGCAGCGATGCCGAGCAGGCCGTGGCCGAGCGCCAGGCCGCCGCCGAGCTCGCGCCGGCCAATACAGCCGTCGTCGACGGGCTGATCACCGAGGCCACCAATCTGGGCGTGATCCTGCTGCGCCAGCCCGATGCCACGGCGGCGCTGGCAGCCACCCGCATCGCCTGGGTTCAGTGTGAACGCCTGGCGCGCGAGAACGGCCCGGGCAACAAGTGGGAAGACGCACTGCCCCGCGTGGCCCTGCACCACGGCCGGGCGTTGGTCGAAACCGGCCACTTCACCGAGGCGCTGCCGGTGGTGAAGACGGCGCTGGCCGGCCTGGCCGGCCGCGCCGCCAAACAGCCCGGGCCCCATCTGCAGCGCATGCAGGCCTGGCAGGGCCTGTTCCTGGCCCGAGCGCTGCACGGCACGGCCCAGCCGCAGCAGGCGCTGGAGCTGGTGCGCCAGTCGCTGCTGACGCTGACACCGCTGGCCCAGGCCGACAAGGCCCGCGACGCCCTGCTCAATCTCGGTGAAGCCCAATGGCTGATGTCGCAATGGGAGCCGGTCCAGCGGTCGCAATGGCGGGCCCAGGCACGGCTGTCCTACGAAAAGGCACATGCCCTGCTGGCCCTGGCCGGCGACCATGCGCTGCGTCTGCAGGAGCTGGGCGGCAGACCCTGAGCGGCCACCCGCCTCAGAACTCGCTCAGAACTCGTACTGCAGCCGCATCGACAACATGCTGCCGTGGCGGCCGTAGATCGAGCCGCTGAGCCAGGCCGCCTGGTACTTGAACTCATGGGCGCAGAAGTCCATCTGGCCGGCCAGCATAGGCCCGGCGCGGTGCGACTGGCGGGCATGTGGCGACCAATGGGCCCAGGGGCCGAGCTCGCCGAAGCCCTGCAGACCGAATTGCAGCCAGGGTTTCCAGCGGTGCTTGATCTGCCACTGGTACTTCATCTTGGTCGGGCTGGGCGCGGCACCATCGAAGCGGCGCTCCAGGAACAGATTGGCGTTCAGCTGGGTGCGGCCCACCTCGGTTTGCAAGGCCGGGCCGATCTCGATCTCGACGCCGTCGCTGCGGTCGCGGTTCCGGATCAGATTGGTGTGCACGGCCAGGTCGAAAGGGTACTGGCCCTGGGTCAGCAGACAGTCGTTCTGCCAGTTCAAGGTGCTCAAGCGGGTGGCCGTGCCGGTGCCACCGATGAAGCCGGCGTAGAGCTCGGTGGACCAGCGCTTGCTGACGCCATAGCCGAAGCCGATTGCGCATCGCGTGTCTCCCGAGCAGTCCCAAAGGCGTGAAATGGCCGGTCGTAGCTTGGCGCTGCCCGGCTCAAGGCCGACGGCCGGCCAGCCCGGGCGCGAACACCTCCATCACCCGCAGCTGGGCCCCGCAGCGGTAGAACACCGAGTTGCGCGACCACAGCATCTGCGCCGAGGGTGGGCTGCCGGTGGCGGCCAGCCATTGGCGCTGCAGATGGCGGCGCGTGTGGCCGTACCGGGCCAGCCGGCGTGGTCGCAGCTCGCTTCGCACCACCCGGCGATCGGCGTAGAGCAGATGGGCCAGCGGCCGCGAGCCGAGGCCCTTGACCGCCCGCCAGGGCCCGGCCAGAGCCGACTTGTGCAGGGCTGAACGCGCCCAGACCAGGGGCACGCCATCGACGCGCAGCAAGACTTCGCGCACCAGGGTGCAGCCACGTCGCGGCAGGCCCAGCGCCAGGCGCTCATGGCTGCGCAGGGACTGGGTGCGCTGGCTCAAGACCTCCACCTCGAAGCGCTGGCCCAGGCGCGCCAGGCGCCGGCTCAGCGAACCGGGCGCGCGCAGCCAGTCGCGCAGGCCGTTGCGGCTTGCTATTCCCATGCTCAATGGACCTCTTAGCTGCCGAACTCGTCGCCGAGCTCTCGGGCGCGCTTTTGAGCGGCGAGCACGGCGCGCTGCACCGCGGCACCGACGCCATCGGCCTGCAGGCTGCTCAGGGCCGCATGGGTGGTGCCGCCCTTGGACGTGACGCGCTCGCGCAGCGTTGCCGGCGATTCGTCGGACTGCAGGGCCAGCGCGGCCGCACCGGCGCAGGTGGCCAGCGCCAGCTGGCGGCCCTGTTCGGCCGAGAGCCCCATCTCGACGGCGGCGGTCATCATCGCCTCGACGATGTAGAAGAAGTAGGCCGGCCCCGAGCCCGACAGCGCCGTCACCGCGTCAAGGTCGACTTCGCGCTCCACCCACAGGGTCGTGCCGGTGGGGCGCAGCACCTGCTCGACCAGCGCGCGGTCCGCGGCTGTGACCTCGGGCCGCGCGTACAGGCCGGCAATTCCCTGGCCGATCAGCGCCGGCGTGTTGGGCATGCTGCGCACCACGCGCTGCGCTCCGGTGGCGGCCACCAGCGCCTCGCTGCGTATGCCGGCCATCACCGACAGCTGCAGCGCCTGCTGCACATGGGGCCGGCACGGCAGCGCCGCCTCGCCGAACAGCTGCGGCTTGACGGCCCACAGCACCAGGCCGGCGCGCTGCAGCGAGGCATCGGGCGCGGCCAGTGGCTGCAGGCCGAAGTCGGCCGCCAGCTTGGCACGCTGTGCCTCGAAGGGTTCGACCACCAGCAGATCGGCGGCGGCGTGGCCCGCCTTCAGCAGGCCGCCGATGATGGCGCTGGCCATATTGCCGCCGCCGATGAATGCAATGCAGGTGTTCATATTGCCGAGATCCGCGCTTGAGGGAGACGGCAAGTTTAGGGGCAGTGCGGATGTGAGTTTTGCACCCCAAGCGCTATGCTGGCGCCCAGAAATCGCGGCCCAGACCGCATCAACCGTCAAATCCACTGTCAGGGAGACAGCTCATGCCCATCACCTTCCCGCCGCCCATCATGGAGGGGCTGCCGCATTATCAACAACTGACCCCGGCGCAGATGCTGGAGCAGGCCACCGCACGCTACCAGAGCCTGCTGCGCCGCCGCACCGTGCGCGACTTCGACAGCCGGCCGGTGGACCGCGCCGTGATCGAGCAATGCCTGCTCGCCGCCGGCACCGCGCCCTCGGGCGCCAACCAGCAGCCCTGGCACTTTGCCGTCATCACCGACGCGGCCCGTAAGCAGGAAATTCGCGCGGCCGCCGAGGAAGAAGAGCGCGCCTTCTACGCCGGCCGGGCCCCCGAGGAATGGCTGCGCGCGCTGGCGCCGCTGGGCACGGATGCGAGCAAGCCGTTTCTGGAAGAAGCGCCGCTGCTGATCTGCATCTTTGCGCAGAAGTACGGCATCGATGCCCAGGGCGAGCGCTTCAGCCACTACTACGTGCCCGAGTCGGTGGGCATTGCCACCGGCTTCCTGATCGGGGCCCTGCACGAGGCGGGACTTGCCAGCCTCACGCACACGCCCAGCCCGATGGGTTTTCTGAACCGCATCTGCAAGCGCCCTGACAACGAGAAGCCGGTCATCCTGCTGGTCGTCGGCTATCCCAAGGCGGGCTGCCAGGTGCCGGTGCATGGCGGCATCAAGAAGCCACTGGACCAGATCAGCTCCTGGTTGTAAATCGCCGCCGGCTCAGTGCGTGCCGGCCAGCAGCGCCGCATTGCCCCCCGCCGCCGCGGTGTTGATGGTCAAGGTCTGCTCGGCCGCAAAGCGGTATTGCTGACGCGGATTGGCGGCCTCGGCGGCGCTGATCAGCGGCAGGATGGCGCCGCTGCGCTGGGCCAGGCGACGCAACACGGTGCGCGCCAGGCCCACATCGTTGGCGGCCACGCAGACGCCGGCCAGCGCCGGTGCGCTCAGCAGAGCGCCGGCCACATCGACCGGCAGCACGACCAGCGCAGCCGCAGGCAGACCAGCGGCGACGAACTGCTGGCGCAACGTCTCGCAGCGGCCATTGCCCAGAAGGGCCACGCTATTGCCTGCGACCAGGGCGCCGGCCAGGGCGGCGGCCAGCTGGGCCACGTCGGCACCATCGCTGAGCACGGCGATGACGCCGCGGCCATGCAGGCGCAGCTCATTGCTTTCGCCGGTGGGACCGGGCAGGGCGAGCGGCGCCAGGCCATGGCGGGCCTGCAGGGCATGGGCCCGCACCACCGCGGCAGCGCCCGGCTCCAGCTCTTCAGCGGTGCGCTCCAGCACGGCCACGCGCTGGGCCAACTCGACCTCGGCCCAGGCGACCTGCGCCGTCTGCAGCGCAGCCAGGCGCTCATTCAGATCGGCAGGAGCGGCCACGCCGGAGATCAGGCCGCTCATCGCCTGGGTGCTTGGTGCCGGCTCGGCGCAGAAGCGGCGCAGATAGTGCGGGCCGCCGGCCTTGGGGCCGGTGCCCGACATGCCTTCGCCGCCAAAGGGCTGCACGCCGACCACGGCACCGATGATGTTGCGGTTCACGTAGACATTGCCGACCTGGGCCTTGTGGGCCAGGCGCAATGCGCGGCTGTCGATGCGGGTCTGTATGCCCAGCGTCAGGCCATAGCCCAGCGCGTTGATCTGGGCTATCACAGCATCGGCCTCGCCGCCCCAGCGCAGCACATGCAGCACCGGGCCGAAGATCTCCTGGCCGAGGTCGGAGATCTTGTTGATCTCGAAAGCCACCGGCTTGACCAGACGCGGCACGGCGTCGTGGATGGTGCCCTCGGCAATCAGCTTGGCCTCGCGCTTCAGCCGCTCGACCTGGGCCGTGATGCCCTGATAGGCCTCGTCATCGATGACCGGGCCCACATCGGTGGCCAGCTCGGCCGGGTTGCCGACCCACAGCTCCTGCAGCGCGCCGCGCAGCATCGCGATCAGGCCGTCGGCAATGCTTTCGTGCACGCACAGCAGGCGCAGCGCCGAGCAGCGCTGGCCGGCCGAGCGGAAGGCCGACTGCACGACGGCATCGACCACCTGCTCGGGCAGCGCGGTCGAGTCGACGACCATTGCATTGATGCCGCCGGTCTCGGCGATCAGCGGCACGACGGCACCTTCCTTGGCGGCCAAGGTGCGGTTGATGATGTGGGCCACGGCGGTGGAGCCGGTGAAGCACACGCCAGCAGTGTGCGGGTGCGCCACCAGGGCGGCGCCGACGGACTCGCCCGGGCCGTGCAGCAGCGCCAGCGCGTCGGCGGGCACGCCGCATTGCTGCAGCAGCTCAACCATCTTCAGCGCCACGAAGGGCGTCTGCTCGGCCGGCTTGGCGGCCACCGTGTTGCCGGTGACCAGGGCGGCAACGACCTGGCCGGCGAAGATCGCCAGCGGGAAGTTCCACGGGCTGATGCAGACGAACACGCCGCGGCCTTGCATGGTGTCGCCATGGGCTTGCGCCTCGTCGGCGTAGTAGCGCAGAAAGTCCACCGCCTCGCGCACCTCGGCCACACAGTCAGCCTGGGTCTTGTGCGCCTCCTTGACGAGCAGTGCGCAGAACTCGGCCAGGCGGGCGTCAAGCGCGTCGGCGGCGCGGCGCAGGATGGCGGCGCGCTCGCTGACGGCGGTCGCGTTCCATCCGGCAAAGCCGCTTTGCAGCCGGGCCATCGTGGCATCGACGTCAAAGGCCGTGGCCTCGGGCACCGGCAGGACCGGGTGCTGCTCCAGCGCCAGCCGCAGCGGCTCGCGCTGGGCCGGCGCGGTCAGGTCGGCGCCGGTGGAGTTGGCACGGCCGCGGCCGCGGGCGTCGCGGTACAGATCGACCGGCATCGGCAGCGCGCCGGTGGGCTGGACCAGGCTGATCGGCGAACCCAGCAGCTCGGGCACCTGCACATTGACGTCGGCCAGCTGGTGGACGAAGGACGAGTTGGCGCCGTTCTCCAGCAGGCGGCGCACCAGATAGGCCAGCAGGTCGCGGTGCTCGCCGACCGGGGCATAGACGCGACAGGGAATCGAACCGTCCTTCAGCACTTCGCGATAGACGCCCTCCCCCATGCCATGCAGGCGCTGCATCTCGAACTTGGCGCCCGCCTGGCGGGCCATCAAGACAATGGCGGCGATGGTGCCGGCGTTGTGGCTGGCGAACTGCGGGAAGATCACGTCGGCATGTTCGATCAAGGCCTTGGCGCAGGCCAGGTAGGACACATCGGTGTGCTGCTTGTGCGTGAAAACCGGATAGGCCTCCAGGCCCAGCTCCTGGGCGCGCTTGATCTCGCCATCCCAGTAGGCGCCCTTGACCAGGCGCACCATGAAGCGCAGGCCATGTTTGCGGGCGATAGCGGCCACCTCGTGAATGACGGCCAGCGCGCGGGTCTGATAGGCCTGCACGGCCAGGCCGAAGCCGCGCCACTGCGGATAGGTCTTGGCAATCTGCTCGGCCAGGGTGTCCAGCACGTCCAGCGACAGCTCCAGGCGATCGACCTCCTCGGCATCAATCGTCAAGTTGATATTGGCGTTGGCGGCCAGCTCGATCAGCTGCCAGACGCGGGGCAGCAGCTCGGCGAACACCCGCTCGCGCTGCAGCACCTCGTAGCGGGAGAACAGCGCGCTGAGCTTGATCGAGATGCCATCGGCCGTCTCGGGCGCCTCGGCCTTGCTGCCGGCGGCGATGGCCTTGATGGCCGCGATGTATGAGTCCTGGTAGCGCTGGGCGTCATGCTCGGTGCGGGCGCCCTCGCCCAGCATGTCGTAGCTGAACCTCAACATGCGCTGCTCGCGACGCTGATCGGCCGCCTCGCGCATCGCCTCCTGGATGCTGCGGCCCAGCACGAACTGGCGGCCCAGCAGCTGGATCGCGCGCACGGTGGCAGCCACCACGGTCTGCGCGCCCAGGCGGGTGAACAGGCCGCCGTCGCCATCGGAATCGGGCAGGAACTTCTTGGACAGCGAGATCGCCGAGGCTGACAGGCTGGCCAGCATCTTGTGCGGGCCGTCCGAGGCACCGTCGAACTGGGCGCGGCCCAGCTGGTCGGCCGTCAGCGCAATGGCGGTGGGCGCATCGGGCACGCGCAGCAGCGCCTCGGCCAGGCGCATCAGGGCCAGGCCCTCGGCACTGGTGATCGGGTACTCGCGCAGCAGCGACTCCATGGCCCAGAACGGCGCCGGATTCGAGCGCACCGCCTCGACCCAGGGGCCGGCGGTGTCTATCACGGTCGGCCAGGCCAGGCCGTCGCCCAGGCTGCTGATCAGTTCTTGCAGCACCGCCTGCTCGTCGCGGTAGGGAAAAGGCAGGCGGGTACGCTCGGGAGGCAGGGCGAAGCTGTTCATGGTGTGGGCGTCAACTGGTGAGAATCAGGAGAATATGCGGGGTGCCCATGAATTAAATTCTGCTTTGTGCCGCCGGCCCGGAGAAAAATCTAGCATGTCCAGTGAACAAGACCAGAGTGACGACCAGTTCGGCGCCGCCCGCGACATCGACCGCATCGACCTGCGCATCCTGCGCGCCCTGCAGGCCGACGGCCGCATCTCGAATCTCAAACTGGCCGAGACGGTGCACCTGTCGCCCACCGCCGTGCTGGAGCGCGTCAAGCGCCTCACCCGCGACGGCTACATCCTCGGCTACGAGGCGCGGCTGAATCCGGCCAAGCTGGGCGCCGGCATGATGGTCTTCATCGAGGTGCTGCTGGACCGGACCGCTCCCGACGTGATGGACAACTTCAAGGCCGCCGTGCAGGTGCGGCCGGAGATCCTCGAATGCCATCTGGTCGCCGGCGGCTTCGACTACCTGATCAAGACCCGCGTCGCCGACATGCCTGCCTACCGCGCCCTGCTGGCCTCGGTGATCTGGAGCCTGCCCGGCGTGCGGGAGACGCGGACTTATGCGGTCATGGAAGAGGTGAAGAACACCAGCGCGCTGGCGCTGTGAGGCGCGTGCCTTGACCCATTTGCCAGTGACTGATATCGTTGATATCAATCTCGTCCATGGAGGCACAAATGGCTGACCTGCTGGTTCGCGGCATCGACGATGCCCTTGTCAAGGCGCTGAAGGAGCAGGCCGTCGCCCATGGCCGCAGCGCCGAGGCCGAGCACCGCGAGATCCTGGCGGCGGCGCTGACGCGCCCGCGCCGCCGCAGCTTTGCCGAGGTGCTGGCGGCGATGCCGGACGTGGGCACCGACGCTGACTTTGCCCGGGCCAGCTCCTCCGCCGAGGCGCCGCGTGTATTTGATTGATACCAACGTCATCAGCGAGGCACGCAAGCGGGCCAAGGCCGATCCGGGCGTGACCGACTTCTTCGCGCGCCTTGCCGCCGGGCAAATACCTGCTTATCTGTCTGTCATCACGGTAGGCGAGTTGCGCCGTGGCGTCGAACTGATACGCCATCGCGGCGACACCCAGCAGGCCGACCGGCTTGCCCTGTGGCTGGACGAGATCCTGGATCAGTACGCCAGCAACATCCTGCCGCTGGACGCCGAGGCAGCGCAGGTGTGGGGCCGCCTGCGCGTGCCGCACCCGGAGCACGAGCTCAACAAGCAGGTCGCTGCCATCGCTCTCGTCAACGGGCTCACCGTGGTGACGCGCAACACGGCGGACTTCGCCGGTACCGGCGTGGCGTTGATGAATCCCTTCCAGACGCCGAGCTAACGGGTTAGCGAGCCGGGTTTACCCAGGGGGATAGATACCCCGAAAGGGGGTGCCGGCCTGAACCGCCTCCCCCACCGCCCCTCCCTTGTGGTGATGGAGCGGCGATGCAGCCAGCGAGAAGATGGCTCCATCGCAACCAGCATGTCAAACCAAGGGAGGCCACCATGCTGCAATTCCTGAGCGCCAAGCGCCATGCCGCTGAACCCGCCATCGTCGCGCAGGCCGACAAGCCAGTCGAGGTGGCCCAGGCTGCCGCCCCGGTGGTCGAGCGCCACTTCGCCTGGTTCGACTCCAGCCGCGAGCTCAAGGCGGGCCTGCTCGTGGAGGAATTGCCGTTCTGCCGCGAAGACTGGCTGGCCCTGAGCGGCCAGCGCCTGCAATGAGGCGCTCAGGAGCCGGCCAGGACCAGCGGCTGGCGAGGCAGGATGGGTGGCAACGGCGCCTTGTGAAGCTCGCGGCGGGTGAAGGCCTGCTGGCGGCCGGACAACTTCAAGGACAGCCGCGTCACCATGTCATGGGTGCGCGACGGTGGCGCGCCGGCTGGCAGGGCCATCAGCCAGGCCAGCAGCAGCAGCGGCACCCAGGGTGGGGCATGCATCTTGGGGATGTGCTGCCAGCCGAGCACCGCCAGGCTGACCGCGGCGCCCAGGCCAAAGCCGGTGACGACCTCGGAGACCGAGTGCGCATGCACCTCCAACCGCGACTGGGCCACCAGCAGCGCCAGGGCGAAGCCGGTGGCGATGGCAAGCGACTGGGTGCGCGGCGGGGCATTGGTGGCCATCACCCGCAGCAGCAGTGGATGGATGGCGGCGGCGAACATCGCATGGCCGGAGATGCCGGTGAAGTCCCAGGCTGCACTGCCCAGGCCCCAGCCGATGAAGGCCACCTTGGTGGCCGTCGTCAGGCCCGCGGCAGCGCTGAGCAGCACCAGCCACATCAGCGCGGCCTGGCCCGCGCGCACGCGCCAGGACAGCCATGCTGCGGCCAGCAGGGCGGCGGGCAAGAGGATCTGGGCCTCGCCCAGGCGGGTCACGCCGCGCCAGAACAGCGGCAGCCAGGACGCGTCAAATATCAAAGAACACCGTCTCGCCCTCGCCTTGCAGGCGAATATCAAATCGATAGACAACCCGCCCGTCGCGCTCACCGCGCTGGGCGATCAGCGTGGAGCGGCGCTGCACCCATTCGATGCTGTTCAGCACCGGGTCGGCCGCATTGGCCGCGGCCTCGTCACTGAAATACAGCCGCGTGTTCAGCCCCATATTGATGCCGCGCGCCACCACCCAGACATTGATATGCGGTGCTTGCAACTGACCATTGCGGCCGACAACGGCACCGGGCTTGATGGTGTCGAAGCGGTACAGGCCGGTATCGAAGTCGGCGCCGCCGCGGCCCCAGCCACGAAACGCATCGTCCAGCGGCTTGGCCTGCAGATCGCCGGGATGGGCGTATTTGCCGGCTGCATTGGCCTGCCAGATCTCCAGCAACACATCGCGCAGCACGGCGCCGGAACCATCGGTCACCTGGCCCTCGATGGCGATACGCTCGCCCACCGTGGCCGCCGTGCACAGATCGGCGCCGAAGTTGTTCTCGAAGATGTCGAAGCCGGCCTGCTGCGGCGCCAGACCGATGTGGACGTAGGGGCCACCGGTTTGAGAACTGGTTTCTGGATAACGGTTCGTCATGCTGCCGCTCCCTGCACGGTGTTCTCGAACAGGGTGGCTCGCCGCCCACGCAAGGTGATGTCGAAGCGGTAGGCCCGGCTGTCCAGCGGCACGAAGGCGGCACGGTCCTGCACGGCGATCAGGCCGCGCACCTGCTCCTCTCGGGGAAGAGTGCGCACGATCGGGCAATCGGGTATCAGCGGATCGCCCTCGAAATACATCTGCGTGATCAGCCGCTGGGCCCAGCCATCGCCCATCAGCGAGAAATGGATGTGCGAGGGCCGCCAGTCATTGATGCGGTTGCGCCAGGGATAGGGCCCCGGCTTGATGGTGCGGAACACGTAGTAGCCATTGGCATCGGTCAGCCGCCGGCCGCAGCCGCCAAAGTTCGGGTCTATCGGCGCCAGGTACTTGTCATTGCGGTGGCGGTAGCGCCCACCGGCATTGGCCTGCCAGATCTCGACCAGGGCATTGGGCACCGGCCGGCCGAGTTCGTCACGGACGATGCCGTGGACGATGATGCGTTCGCCGATCGGAAGTCCGCTGTCCTTGGCGAAGTTCAGGATCAGGTCATGGTCCAGCGAGCCCAGCTCATCGCGGCGGAAAGCCGGCGCGGTGATCTCCGACAGCGTCTGCTCGATCGAAATCAGCGCCAGGCGCGGCGAGCGCAGCACGCTGGTCTTGTAGTCGGGCGTCAGCGCCGGCGCGTGCAGGCGCGTGTCGCGCTGGATGAATTCGTCTGTTGGTCGTGGCAGAGGGCCCATGCTGTCTCCGATTTTCGGCCCACTCTACCCGAAGCATCACAAGGCAAACAGCTCCGGCGCCTGCGCCTTGCCATAGAAGTAGCCCTGGGCCCAGTCGCAGCCCTCGTCGCGCAGCCACGTCGCCTGGGCCTCGGTTTCCACGCCCTCGGCCAGCACGTCCAGGCGCAGGGTGCGGGCCAACGCGATGACGGTGCGGGCGATGGCGGCCACATTGCCGTCGCCGGGCAGGTCGCGGACGAAGCTGCGGTCTATCTTCAAGGTTTGCACCGGCATGCGCTTCAGGTAGGACAGCGAGGAGTAGCCGGTGCCGAAGTCATCGATGGCCACGCGCACACCGCGGCTGGTCAGCTGGGTCAGCAGATCGATGGCCTTCTCGGCGTCGTCGAGGAACATGCTTTCGGTCACCTCCAGCTCCAGCGCCTGCGGCGGGCAGCCGGTGGCGGCCAGCGTGGCCTCGACCATCTGCACGAAGTCGGGTTGCAGCATCTGCCGGGCCGACACATTGACCGCGACGATCTGCGGCTGGCCCGGTGCGCCCAGCCAGCGCGTGGCCTGCAGGCAGGCCTCGTGCAGCACCCAGCGGCCCAGCGGCACGATCAGGCCGCTGCTCTCGGCCAAGGGGATGAACTCGACCGGCGAGATATTGCCGCGCGTCGGGTGCTGCCAGCGCAGCAGCGCCTCGGCGCCGATCAGCCGGCCGTCGGACAGGCGCACCTGGGGCTGGTAGTGCAAATAGAACTGGCCCTCTTCCAGTGCCTGGCGCATCGCATGGGTGAGCTCGACGCGCTGCTGTACCGCACGCGTCAGCTCGGGCCGGTAGGCCTGCACCGTGCAGCGCGCCTGCACCTTGGCGCGGCACATCGCCGCATCGGCATTGCGCAACAGATCGTCGACGGTGATGCCGTCGGCCGGGAACAGCGCAAGGCCGATCGAGGCGCCGACATTGAAGCGGGCCTCGCCGATCTGGATCGGCGCCTGCATCGCCTCGATCAGACGCTCGCCCAGCCGCATCGCCGATTCCTCGTCCACCAGGCCGCAAAGCACGACGACGAATTCGTCGCTGCCGACGCGCGCCACCGAGTCGCTCGCCCGCACGACATCCTGAAAGCGGGCGGCGGCGATCTTCAGCACCTCGTCGCCGGCGGCATGGCCGGCGCTGTCATTGACGTCGCGAAAGCTGTCCAGATCGACATAGAGCACGGCCACGCAGGTGTGCTCGCGCTGGGCCACGGTGATCTGGCGCTCGATGCGGTCGCGCAGCAGGGCCAGATTGGGCAGTCCGGTCAGCGGATCGTGCAGGGCCTGGTGCTTCAGCGCCGCCTCGCTCTTCTTGATGCGCGAGATGTCGGCCAGCACGGCCACATATTCGGGTTCGGCCTCGGGCGTTGCGGGAGGCACGCGCACCACGGTGGCCCACAGCGGGATCAGCGCGCCGCTCTTGTGGCGCTCGATGATCTCACCGCTCCACTTGCCCAGGCGCAGCACCTCGTCGCGCAACGCGGCACTGAGCAGCTCGGGCGAGCGGCCCAGCAGCTCCTCACGCACGCAGCCGGTCAGGGCGCACAGGGCGGTGTTGACCTCCTGGATGCGCCACTGGGCGTCGGCCACGAACATGCCTTCGCCGCAATGCTCGAACACGCTGGCGGCGCGCTTCAGCGCCTGGGCCGGCGCGGCGGGCTTGAAGGCCGGCGGGGCGGGCAGCTCCTGATCATCGAACATGTCCGGCGCCGGACACTGGGCGGCTTCGGCAGGCGCCATGGCCCGTTGCAGGTTCAGGCTCAGCGAGCGTTGGCGCGCCAGTTGCAAGGCCTGGCCCCAGCGCTTGAGCAGGCCCTGCTCGTGCAGCACGGCCAGCAGCAGCACCATGGTCAGGGCGAGCAGCCACCAGTCACCAGCACGCCCGTCGGCCAGCGCCTCCGCTCGGCAGGGTGCCACCCAAAGGCAGACAAATCCCCAGGCAACCTTGCGGCCCGCCGTCAACCGGCGTTTGTTTCTTGCAGCTTCTGTTCCCAACGAGCCCTCCATCCGGTGATGCGTGGTGCACGCCGACTTTCGGGTTGCCGGCGCTTCTACGGCCGCCGGTCTATGGTCCCGAAAGACTCTTCATCGCTCCACGCACGGGCTCGTGGCCCGACTGTGGAGCCTGGCCTATCGGCGGTGGGGGTCTGGTCTTGATAGGGTCTAGGGAAAGCACTTACAACACAGCGGCCAAACGCGTGCCCTGGTTAATGGCGCGCTTGGCATCGAGCTCGCTGGCCTCGTGTGCGCCGCCGATCAGATGGGTCTTGATGCCGGCCGCTTTCAGAGGGGCTTCGAGCTCGCGCAGCGGCTCCTGACCGGCACACAGCACGATGGTGTCGGCCGTGATCAATTGCGCATCCTTGCGTTGTTCGCCATAGCTGACCATCAAGCCCTCGGGGGTGATGGCCTCGTAGTTGACACCTGACACCATTTCTACTTTTTTCATTTTCAGCGTAGAGCGATGAATCCAGCCGGTGGTCTTGCCCAGGGTGGCGCCGAGCTTGCCGGCGCGGCGCTGCAGCAGCACGACCTCGCGTGCCGGCTCGCCAGGCGCGGCGCGCACCACGCCGCCGCGCACCTCGCCGGGCTGGGCCACGCCCCACTCGCGTCGCCAGGCGGGCAGGTCCAGCGCCGGGGAGTGGCCCTGCTCGACCAGATACTCGGCGACATCAAAGCCGATGCCGCCCGCGCCGACGATGGCAACACGTGCCCCCACCGGCTTCTTGTGCAGCAGCACATCGATATAGCTCAAGACCTTGTGCGCCACCGCGGGATGGTCCTGGCCCGGGATGCGCGGGTTGCGCGGCGACACGCCAGTGGCCAGCAAGACCTCGTCGAACTTCTCGGCGATAAGGGCCTCGGCCGTGATGCGGGTGTTCAGACGCAATTTCACCCCGGTCAGTTCGATGCGGCGGCGGAAGTAGCGCAGCGTCTCGGAGAACTCTTCCTTGCCCGGAATCTGCCGCGCCATATTGAACTGGCCGCCAATCTCGGCCGCCGAGTCATACAGATGCACCTCGTGGCCGCGCTCGGCCAGGGTGGTGGCCGCAGCCAGGCCGGCGGGCCCGGCGCCGACGACGGCGAAGCGCTTCCTGGCCGGCGTCAGCCTGATCACCAGTTCCTGCTCGTAGGCGGCGCGGGGGTTGACCAGGCAGGTGGAGATCTTCTGCGCAAAGGTGTGGTCCAGGCAGGCCTGGTTGCAGGCGATGCAGGTGTTGATCTCGTCCGCCCTGCCCTGCGCGGCCTTGTTGACGAACTCGGCATCGGCCAGGAAAGGCCGGGCCATGCTGATCATGTCGGCGCAGCCATCGGCCAGCACCTGTTCGGCGACCTCGGGCATATTGATGCGGTTGCTGGTGATCAGCGGGATGTTCAGCCCAGCCGCGCGCAGCTCGCTGCGCAGCTGCTGCGTGACATTGGCAAAGGCGGCACGCGGCACGCTGGTGGCAATGGTCGGGATGCGCGCCTCATGCCAGCCGATGCCGGTGTTGATGATCGTCGCACCTGCCGCGGTGATGGCCTTGGCCAGCTCGACCACCTCCTCCCAGCTGCTGCCATCGGGGATCAGGTCCATCATCGACAGCCGGTAGATGATGATGAAGTCCGGACCCACCGCCTCGCGCGTGCGGCGCACGATCTCGATCGCCAGCCGCATGCGGTTGGCGTAGGAGCCGCCCCAGTCGTCGGTGCGCTGATTGGTGTGCGTGACCAGGAACTGGTTGATGAAATAACCCTCGGAACCCATCACCTCGACGCCGTCATAGCCGGCCTCGCGAGCCAGGGTGGCGCAGCGCACGAAGGCGCGGATCTGGCGCTCGATGCCGCGCACACTCAGCTCACGCGGTGTAAACGGCGAGATCGGCGACTGGATGCGCGACGGCGCCACGCACAGCGGGTGATAGCCATAGCGGCCGGTGTGCAGGATCTGCAGCGCGATCTTGCCGCCCTCGGCGTGCACGGCCTGGGTGATGGCCTGGTGGCGGCGCGCCGCGCCGTGCGTGGCCAGCGTACCGGCAAAGGGCTTGGCCCAGCCTTCGATATTGGGCGCGAAGCCGCCGGTGACGATCAGCCCCACCCCGCCCCGCGCCCGCTCGGCAAAATACACCGCCATGCGCTCGAAATGCTTGCGCCCGTCTTCCAGCCCGGTGTGCATGCTGCCCATCAGCACGCGGTTCTTCAGCTGGGTGAAACCCAGATCCAGCGGTGCCAGCAAATGCGGGTAAGGTGTGCTCATGGGCGCCTCGGTATGACAATCGGCCATCGTAGGCCGGCGCACCCGGGTTTCGCACTGGGGCTTGCGAGCAACTAGGGTGCTGGCCCTAGATCATCCAGGAGAAAACATGAAAGCAGTCTGGAACGGCGTGGTCATAGCCGAGAGCGACGACACCGTGGTCGTCGAAGGCAACCACTACTTCCCCGAAGCCTCGGTGAAGAAGGAATACCTGAGCTTCAGCAACCACCGCACCGGCTGCCCGTGGAAGGGCCAGGCCTATTACCACTCGCTGTTCGTCAATGGCGAGATGAACCCTGAGGCGGCTTGGTACTACCCGGAGCCCACCGAGGCCGCCGCCGAAATCAAGGGGCGGATCGCGTTCTGGAAGGGCGTGAAGGTCATTGACTGAGCCCGGACACAGGGCCCGGAAGGGCCTTGTGCCTGGCGAAGGACTTGCCGCGATACAAGCGGCAAGGCTGATCCTCAGTCCGCTGCGACAAACATGCGCCTATAGGCCGCCGGCGTCAGGCCGGTGGCCCGCTTGAACATGCGGTGCAGCGCGGCCTCGCCGCTGAAGCCCAGCGCCTCGCTGAGCGTCTTCACCGGCTCGGCGCCGCGGGCCAGCCGCTCGGCGGCCTGGCGCAGCTTGATCAACCGCAGCCACTCGCCCGCCGCCACGCCGGTGCCCTGCTGCACATGGCGGCACAGGCTGCGCGGCGAGTTGTTCATCTGCGCGGCGGCCGATTGCAGGTTCAAGTCCATCGCCGGCGTGCGCTGGGCCCACAGCAGCAAGCGGCGCAGCCAGGGGTCCTGCAGGGTCAGCAGCTCGACGCTGCGAAAAGCCGCATGGCGCTGACGCGGCTGCGGCAGCATCAACACCTCCTGCAACTCGCGCAGCTGGGCCTCGTCCATGCGCCAGGCAAGTTGCTGCAGGATCAGCGGCAGATGACCACTGGCCCCGGCCGCCGTGCAGGCCTGCTCGCCCAGCACGACGGGCTCATCGAAATGCCACTGCACCTGCGGAAACAGGCGCTCCAGCAAAGGCGCAAGCCACCAGGTGGCGGTGGCCGGCTGGCCGGTGAGCCGGCCGCTGGCGGCCAACAGGGCCACGCCGGTGCAGTAGCTCCATAGCGCAACGCCAGCCGGCAGGCATTTCAGCGCAGCGATCAAGTCGGGCCGGCTCTGGAGAAACGTCAGCAGATCGGCCTCGGCCGAGGTCCACAGGCCCGGCAGGAGCACCGCATCGACCCCCGCCGTCGCCAACGGGGCCTGCGGCGACAAGGTCTGCCCGTGGGCGCAGGCCACCGGTCGACCATCCAGGCTCAGCCAGCAAAGCTCGAAAAGCGCACGGCCGGCACGCAGATTTGCGGCGGCCACCAGATCGGCGACGGCAAACAGCCCGGCTGGCATGCACTGCGGATAGAGCAACAGGCCCAGTCTCAGGCAGGGTTGGGGTGCAACAGCGTCGCTTGGCAAGAATTGCAAGGAATTACTCCTTTCTTGCCATTGTGAAGGTCGGGCCCGATTTCCACAATCAAGGCCTCAGTCGCTACCCGTACCAGCCCCATGAAGATTACCCAGCTGCGCAATGCCACCGTCCTGCTCGAATTTGAGTCCGCCGGCCAGCCGGTGACGCTGCTGGTGGACCCGATGCTGGCCCCGCAGGGCAGCCTGCCGACACTCAAATACCTGGGCGGCCAGCGTCGACGCAACCCGCTGGTCGAGCTGCCCGAGGGCAGCGACGCGCTGCTGCGGCGCGTCACCCACGGTCTGATCACTCACTGCCAGCGCGGCCACTTCGACCATCTGGACCGGGCGGGCAAACGCTTCTTGCGCGAGCGGGGGTTGCCGGTGCTGTGCATGCCCCGCGACGAGGCTTATTTGAAGGAGCGCGGTCTACAGGCACTGGCCTTTGACGGCGCACAGCGCCAGCCCTTCTTCCATGGCCATGTCACGCCCATCCCCTGCATCCATGGCCACGGCCTGGTGGGCAAGCTGATGGAGCATGGCCATGGCTATTTCATTGAGCTGCCGGGCGAGCCCTCGGTCTATCTGGCCGGTGACACGGTGCTGACCGACACGGTGCGCGACACGCTGCGTCGGCTGCGGCCCGACCTGGCCGTGCTGCCGGCCGGCGGTGCACGCTTCGATCTCGGCGGGGACATCCTGATGACGGAGGATGAGGTCTGCCAGGCGGCCCAGCTCTTCGGCGGCCGGGTGCTGGCCAACCATCTGGAGGCGTTGGATCACTGCCCTGGCAGCCGCGCCAGCCTGCTGCAGAAAGCAGCCAGGCTGGGGTTGGGCGAGCGGCTGCTGGTGCCGCGGGACGGTCAGACACTGGCCTTCGGCCTCACATGATCAGGCCAGCTTGCCGGCGTTGAAGTCCTGCACCGCCTGGTAGATCTGCTCCTTGCTGTTCATCACGAAGGGGCCGTACTGGACGATGGGCTCGTTCAGCGGCTTGCCGGCGATCAGCAGCACGCGGGTCGCCTCGGCGCCGGCCTGCAGGCACAGGCCATCGCCGCTGTTCTTCAGGATCGCCATCCGCTGCGGCGCCACCTCGGTGTCGCCCACGGTCACGCCACCGCGGTAGACGTAGATGAAGGCGTTGTGCTCGGCCGGCAGCGCCTGCTCGAAGCTGGCACCGGGCTCCAGATGCAGATCCAGGTACAGCGGCTCGGTGCCGTCGCGCTGCACCGCGCCCAGCACGCCGTGGCTCTCACCGGCGATCACACGGCCGGTCACCCCCTCGGTCTTGAACTCAGGGATTTCGGCATTCTTGAAGTCGCGGTACCAGGGCTCGCGCATCTTGTCGCCCGAGGGCAGGTTCAGCCAGAGCTGGAAGCCCTCCATCACGCCCTCCTCCTGCTCCGGCAGCTCGCTGTGGATCACGCCACGCCCGGCCGTCATCCATTGCACGCCGCCGTTTTCCAGCAGGCCCTCATGGCCGGCGCTGTCGCGGTGGCGCATGCGGCCGGCAATCATGTAGCTGATGGTCTCGAAGCCACGGTGCGGATGGTCGGGGAAGCCGGCGATGTAGTCGCCGGGCTTGTCGCTGCCAAAGGCATCGAGCATCAGATAGGGGTCGAGGCGGCGCTGCAGGTCCTGCGTCAGCACGCGCGTCAGCTTGACCCCGGCGCCATCGCTGGTGGCCTGGCCCAAGACCTGGCGCTCCACGGTGCGCGGGCTGGTGATCGAAGTGGTGACGGTGGCGTTGCTCATACAGGTCCTCTCGCTAAACGGTAAAGGAAAAAACTTTTAGGCGGTAACCAAGGCGTCGATCTGCACTCGTGCCTCGGCCAGGCCGGCGGCTTCGGCATCGGGGCCCATGGCCAGACCTTCGGCATAGATGAACTCGACATCGGTCATGCCGACAAAGCCCAAGACCGTGCGCAGGTACGGCACTTGCGAGTCGGCCGGCTGGTCGCGGTACTTGCCGCCGCGGGTCAGCACAGCATAGACCTTCTTGCCGGGCAGCAGGCCTTCGACGCCGGTCTCGGTGTAGCGGAAGGTGGTGCGTGCCTTGACGACGGCGTCGATCCAGTTCTTCAGCTGCGAGCTGACGCCGAAGTTGTACATCGGCACACCCAGCACCAGCACATCGGCGGCCTGGACTTCGGCGATCAGCGTGTCGTCCAGCGCGGCGCGGGCGGCCTGCTCGGGCGTGCGCTGCTCGGCCGGGGTGAACAGCGCTTGCAACGCCGATTCGTCCAGCGCCGGATGCGGCTGGCGGGCCAGATCACGCACGACGACCGTGGCGCCCGGCTCGGCGGCCACCAGTTTGGCGACCAGCTCATTGGCCAGACGGGTCGATTGCGACCCCTGGTTGTTCTCGAAGACGCGGGCGCTGGTGTTGATCTGCAGGATGTTCATGGTTCAAGCCTTTCGGGATTGCCGGTGGTGGCGGCGCCTGCTCAGGGACTGGGCCTTGTGCGTCGCGGTAGAGATAATTTATTCCTCACTCCCCAAGAACAGAAGGCCTTAGATTGGCATTCATTGTTCTCCTGGTGAGACAATTGCAAAGCCGCAACCGCCCGCCCCGCCATGGAACCGAATGACTTGCTGATGTTTGCCCAGGTCGCCGATGCCGGCAGCTTCACCCGCGCGGCCGAGCGCATGAAGCTGCCAAAATCAACGGTGTCGCGCCGCATCGCCGCGCTGGAAACCGAGCTAGGTGAGCGCCTGCTTCAGCGCAGCACCCGGAAATTGCTGATCACCGAGTTTGGCGACAAGGTGCTGCAACATGCCCGCCAGGTGCTATGCGAGGTCGAGCAGACGCAGGCGCTGGCCCAGCACCGGCAGGTGCTGCCCAGCGGGCGGCTGCGCGTGTCCATGCCGGCCGACTTCGCCAACACGGCCCTGCAGACCATGCTGGCCGAGTTCGTGAAGACGCACCCGGCGATCTCGCTGGAGCTGGACCTGTCGGCCCGCCGGGTCGATCTGATCGGCGAAAACTTCGATCTGGCCCTACGCATGGGCGATCTGCCGGAAGACAGCCTGCTTACCGCCAAGCGCCTGGGCGTGTTCAAGGTCGGCTTGTATGCCTCGCCAGCCTATCTGGCCCAGCAGGGGGCGCCGGCCCTGCCCGAGGACCTGAACCGCCTGCATGCGCTGATGCTGATGAGCCGCACCGGCGACCCCCTGCCCTGGCGCTTGCAGCCGCTGGAGGGCAGCGAACCCGGCGCGCTGATCACGAACCCCGTCAGCCGCACGCTGGCCAACTCACCCGACGTGTTGATGCGCCTGGCCCAGAACGGCAGCGGCGTGACCACCCTGGCCGACTTCATCGTCGAGCCCCTGATCAGCGGCGGACAGCTGGCCCGTGTGTTGCCCGGCTGGATGGCCGAGCCGGCGGTGGCCTGGGCCGTCTTCCCCGGCCGGCGGCTGATGCCGGCCAAGACCCGGGTGTTCCTGGACGCGCTGTCGCTGACCCTGGACGCCTGCCCGGCTTCGCGCATCGACAGCCCCTGAGCCGCGGCTTCTGTGCGTTCCTCGCCGCAATGTGTCGCCGACCTGCGGCAAGATCGGCCCATGCCCAACACTGCCGCAGCCCCCGCCACACGCCACGCACTGCTCGTCGGCCTGCTGGTGGTGCTGTTCTGGGGCCTGAACTTCCCTATCCAGAAGGCCTTGCTGACGGCCATGCAGCCCGAGGGCTTTCTGTTCCTGCGCTTCGCCGCGATGCCACTGCTGGTGCTTGGCTTGCTGCTGCAGCGCCACGGGCTGAAATGGCCCCGCGTGTCGCGCGCCGACCTCTGGGCGCTGACGCGGCTGGGCCTGCTGGGCCAGGGCCTGCATCTGGCCCTGTCCAGCTACGGCACGCATTGGTCCACGCCCTTCTCCAGCTCGGTGCTGCTGGCCTGCGGCCCGGTGTTCACGCTGCTGATACTGCGCTTCTACGGCCTGGAGCGCTTGCGCCGGCCCCAGCTGATGGGCATGGCGCTGGCGGCGCTGGGAGCGCTGCTGTTCATGTCGGACAAGCTCCTGGCCGCCAACTGGCGTGCCGGCGGTGGCGATCTGGTGCTGCTGGCCGCGGCAGCGCTGTTCTCCTACTACACGGTGGCCGCCAAACCGCTGATCGCCCGCCATGGCGCGGTGCTGGTGATGTGCTACGCCAGCCTGATTGCCACTCTGCCCGTCGTGCTGTACTGCTGGCCGGTGGCGCGCACGGTGAACTGGGCCGCCGTCTCGCCGCTGCTGTGGCTGGGCGCGACCTGGGGCATTGTCGGCATCGGTTTCATCAGCTGGCTGGCCTGGGGCTATGTCAATGCCCAGCGCGGCGTGGCACGCACCGCGCCGCTGATCTATCTGATGCCGCCGATCGCAGGGCTGGCCGCCTGGTTCAGCACCGGCGAAAGTTTCACGGTCCCGAAGTTGCTCGGCGCCGCTGTGGCGTTGGGCGGGGTGGCCCTGGCCCAGTTCACGAATGCGACGCCAGTGCCGGAGCCCGAGCCGCAGTAGTTCAGCCGACGCAGAGTCGCAGTTCGCGCAAGGCATCCGCCGCGATCCAACGCGCGCTCTTCGACGGCTGTTCCTTCAGCCGCTCGGCCAGGGCAATCGCCTGCGGCAGCAAGGCGGCGTTGCGCTTGCCGATCCGCCGCAGCGCCCAGTTGACCGACTTCTTGACGAAGTTGCGATCGTCGTCGGCGGCCTGTTCGAATAGCGGGAAGCAGTCGGTGAAGCGGGCATCGGGCGCCTGCTTGTCATGCACGGCCAGCACCGCCAGCAGCGAGAATGCGGCGCGCTTGGCAAAGCAGTCCTGCGCCTGCGCCCAGCGCGGCACACAACTCCAGGCCAGCGGCGAACGCCGGAAGCTGTTCAGGCAGGCCTGGTCGCAGACGTCCCAGGCTTGCATGCCCTTGGTCCAGTGATCCATCTGCGCGGCGGTCATCAGCTTGGGGTCGGCCACCAGGCTGGCGACGATCTGGGCATCCGGGATGCCGGTGTCCCACAGGGCCAGGGCCAGGTCGTGATCGGTGCCCAGCTGCTTGCCCAGGGCGCGCATCGTCGGTACGTTGAGGCCCAGGCGGCCTTCGCCGACCAGGCCGAAGCCGGCCATTGCCTCCAGGGCCTCGGCCGCGCCTGGGCGCGCAGCAGGCTCAGAACGTGATCGAGGCGGGTCTGCTGCAACAAGCTCACCGCGCGAGCAGTGGCCGGCGGAACGACAGCGGTGCCGGCGCGCGGGTGGCGCCGCGCCCGGCCAGCCACAGGCCCACCAGCACCGGCAACAGCGCCCAGCCGGCCACACCCAGCAGGCGCAGCCAGGGCATGTGCAGATGCGGGCCCAGCAGCGACATCGGCACATAGGCCAGCCAGGGCAGTGCGCAGGCCAGCAGCAGGTGGGTGGGCCGGCCCTGCAGGTTCTTCACCAGCACCAGGCCGAACAGCCAGGCCAGCAGCAGCACCGGCAGGCGGCACCACAGCAGATCGCCCAGCGCGAACTGCAGGGCCGGATGCGCTTGCCAGGCCGCGGGCACGCCCGAGCCTGCCAGCCAGGCCAGCGGCAAGGGCGAGGCAAGCAGCCAGGCCGACAGCAGCACCGTCAGCACGGCAAGCGCGACGCCTGCCGTGAGTGCGACGGCCAGAGAACGTTGATGCAACATGAGCAGCCCCTGGGCGCATCGAGCCATCCCCTGAGGATGCCCAACAAACCCGATGGCGTTCTTGTAGGTTTGAGACCAGCGGGGGAGCTTAGGCAGCCGTCACGCCCCTGTCTATTGGTAGGCGCTCCAGTCCGGCATCCCACCCCGTCGTCACAAAACAAGCACAATGCGCGGCAGTCCCGAACCGGGCCACAAGCCTATGGAGTCCTCGATGACCTTTCGCTTCCGTCTGAACCACGGCGCCGCCGCCGCCCCGCTGGCCATGAGCCTGGCACACCCGGCCATCGCCGCCTCAAGTGCCACCGGCCCCAGCGTCGCCTGGCAGGCCGCCGCCGGCGATGCCGACATCGAGCGCGCCTTCGCCCAGGCGCGCAGCGAGAAAAAGCCGGTGCTGCTGTACTGGGGGGCCAAGTGGTGCCCCCCCTGCAATCAGCTGAAGGCGACGTTGTTCAACCGCCAGGATTTCATCGAGCGCTCGCGGGCCTTCGTGGCCGTCAATATCGATGGCGACCTGCCCGGCGCGCAAAAGCTCGGCACCCGCTTCAAGGTGCGCGGCTATCCGACGATGATTCTGTTCAACACCGACGGTGCTGAGCTGACCCGCCTGCCGGGCGAGGTCGATGCGGCCCAGGTGATGCCGGTGCTGCAGGTCGGCCTGGCCGGTGGCCGGCCGGTCAAGGCGGTGCTGGCCGATGCCCGCGCCGGCAAGCCGCTGAGCGCCAATGAGTGGCGGCTGCTGGCCTTCTACTCCTGGGAGACCGACGAACAGCAGCTCGTGCCCCCGGCCGAGCTGCCTGGCATGCTGACCCAGCTGGCCGTGGCCAATGCCAGCAGTACCAACAATGAGGCCGCCACCACCACCCGGCTGTGGCTGAAGGCGCTGGCCGCCAGCAATGAATCCAAGGGGCTGAAGCCCGATGCCGCGGTGCGCGATCGCGTGATGGCCGTGCTGGCCGACCCGGCAGCGGCCCGCGTGCAGATGGATGTGCTGGTCAACAGCGCACCGGCCATCTTGCAGACCCTGGTCGCCGCCGGTGGCGACAAGAAGGCCCTGCTGGCCGCCTTCGATACCGCGCTGCAGAAGCTGCAGGCCGACACCACCCTGTCACGCGCCGACCGCATCACCGCGCTGGGCGCCCGCGTCGAGTTGGCCCGCCTGGACCTGCCCAAGGACGCCGCCCAGGTGCAGGCCCAGATGCCCGCCGCCCTGTTGACCAGCCTGCGTGAACATGCGGCCCGAGACGACCGCGAGATCACCGATGGCTACGAGCGCCAGGCCGTCATCACCTCCGACGCCTATGTGTTGGGCCAGGCCGGCCTGTGGGCCGAGTCGGATGCGCTGCTCAAGGCCAGCCTGGGCAAGAGCCATTCGCCCTACTACCTGATGAGCCAGCTGGGCGGCAATGCCAGGAAGCAAGGCCGCAAGGACGAGGCGTTGAAGTGGTACGAGGAGGCCTTCAACAAGAGCGAAGGCCCGGCCACCCGGCTGCAATGGGGCTCCAGCTACCTGACGGCCCTGGTGGACCTGGCCCCGGCCGAGGCAGCCCGCATCGAAAAGGCGGCCGCCCAGCTGCTGACCGAGGCCGGCCAGGACAAGGGCGCGTTCTACGAGCGCAGCGCGCGCTCGCTGCAACGCGTCGGCGCCAAGCTCAACAGCTGGAACCAGGACGGCAAGCATGCCGCCGCGCTGAAGCGCCTGCAGGTCCAGCTCGACGGCGTCTGCGCCAAGCTGGACAGCAACGACGCCCAGCGGGCGACCTGCGAGGGCGTGTTGAAGGTGGGAAAGAAGACCTGACCCAGTCAGTTGGGGACAGAGCGACCGGTCGGCTGCGCCGCGTCGGTAGGTCTGTCCCGCAAGAGTTTTAGAGGCCCTCTGCCTTCAGCGCTTCCTGCACCGCAGGACGCGCTGACATCCGCGCCATGAAGGCCACCAGATTCGGCAGATCGGTAATGTCCACGCCGACGTACTGGCCCCAGCGGGCCACCGTAAACAGGTAGGCGTCGGGGACGCTGAAGGCCTCGCCCATCAGGTATTGCTTGCCCTCAAGCTGGCCATTGACCCAGCTCAGGCGCTGCTTGACCTTGTCACGAGACAGGGCCTTGGCCTCCTCGGGCATGGCCGGATTGAACAGCGGCGAGAAGCCCTTGTGCAGCTCGGTGCTGATGAAGTTCAGCCACTCCTGCAGGCGGTAGCGGGCCATCGTGCCGTTGGCGGGCGCCAGGTTCTTGGCCGGCACCTGGTCGGCGACGTATTGCAGGATGGCCGGACCTTCGCTGAGGCGCTCGCCGCTGTCCAGCTCCAGCAGCGGCACATAACCCTTGCTGTTGATGGTGTAGTAGTCGGTGCCGTCCTGCAGCTTGTGGGTCTTGGTGCTGGCCAGCACCAGATCAAAGGGCAGGCCCGCCTCGTGCAAGACGATGTTGGGGGACAGCGAGCAGGCGCCGGTGCTGTAGTAGAGCTTCATGGCTTATCTCCTTGAGGGTGGGGTTG
>Ga0187842_1000229_pt1 | contig 30189 bp, 34 predicted proteins | sample SpaLakP09_SKY_41_FD_134514 | JGI IMG/M metagenome (GOLD analysis project Ga0187842, IMG submission 134514) | Oligotrophic lake water microbial communities from Sparkling Lake, Wisconsin, USA - SP09_SKY_41 | ecosystem: Environmental > Aquatic > Freshwater > Lake | place: USA: Sparkling Lake... | reverse complement strand
TTGGCGCCCTGGCGCTTGGCCTGGTTGGCCAGGGTCCAGAAATGCAGATTCGAGGCTATCGAGTTGCTGCCCCAGATGACAATCAATTGGCTGAAAGCGAACTGCTCGACACGCATGCCGACCCTGTGGCCATAGGTCGCGGCCAGCGCCGCACCGCCGGCCGAGGCGCAGACCGTGCGCAGCAGCTGCGAGGCGCCGAGCTTGTTGAAGAAGCGCGCGGCGATCGACTCGCCCTGCAGCAGGCCCATCGTGCCGGCATAGCTGTAGGGCAGGATGGCCTCGGGGTTGCGGGCGGCGATCGCCTTGAGGCGGCCGGCGATATCGCTCAGCGCCTCATCCCAACTCACCGGCACGAACTGACCCCTGCCCTTGGGGCCGACGCGCTTGAGCGGCGTCAGCACCCGCTCCGGGTGGTAGCTGCGCTCGGCATAGCGCGAAACCTTGGTGCACAGGGCGCCCTGGGTGGTGGCGTGATCGGGGTCGCCCTGGATCTTGATCACGCGCCCATCCTGCACCGTGATGCGCATCGCGCAGGTGTCGGGGCAATCGTGCGGACAGGCGCCGTGGATCGTGGTGGGCATGCTTTTCGACACAGAAGCGTCGGCGGAAGGCGTAACTGCGGGATTCATGCGCGCACTATTGCACACAGCGGCAGGCCTTGCCGCGCTGCCCCCGTCAAAGCCGCATCCCGCCGGGGAAAATACACGGCAAACGAGCCACGCCCGCGCACGGGCCACCAACACACCAGGGAAACAGCTTGCAAAGACGACATTGCCTGAAGCGCTTGGCGGGCCTCGGCGGCCTGGCGGCAGGAGCCCTGCCACTGTGGGCGCAGGCCCAGGAACGTCGGCGCATCGTGCTGGGCCAATCGGTGCCGCTGACCGGCCCGGCCGCCCAGCTGGGCCTGCAGATGCAGGCCGGCGCCAAGCTCTTCTTCGACGCGGTCAATGCCGCCGGCGGCGTCAATGGTTTGCCCATCGAGCTGAGGACGCTGGACGACGGCTACGAGCCCGAGCGCTGCAAGGCCAACACCGAGAAGTTCATCGAGGACGATGTGTTCGCCTTGTTCGGCTATGTGGGCACGCCCACCTCGCTGGCCGCCCTGCCCCTGGTGAACCAGCACAAGATCCCGTTCTTCGCCCCGTTCACCGGCGCCGAGGCGCTGCGTGAGCCGTTCAGCCGCTGGGTCTTTCACCTGCGTGCCTCCTATTTCGACGAAACCGCGCTGATCGTGCGCCAGCTGACCCAGCTGGGCCTGAACAGGATCTCGGTCTTCCACCAGAACGACGCCTATGGCCGCGCGGGCCTGGACGGTGTGTTGCGGGCGCTCAAGCCGCTGTCGCTGACGCCGGTGGCGACCTCGACCGTGGAGCGCAACAGCGTTGACGTGGCCAAGGCGGTCAAAGATCTCGTGCCCGCCCTGCCCGAGGCCATCGTGATGATCAGCGCCTACAAGAGCTGTGCCGCCTTCATCCGCGAGGCGCGCAAGGCCGGCTATGGCGGCTTGTTCTACAACGTGTCCTTTGTCAGCACGCAGGCGCTGTCCGATGAGTTGGGCAAGGAGGCGCGCGGCGTCGTCGTCAGCCAGGTCATGCCCTACCCCTTCGGCGTGGCCACCGGCGTGGTCGCCGAATACCAGACCGCGCTGCAGAAGGGCGGCGGCGACCAGCGGCCCAACTACACGGCCATCGAGGGCTTTCTGGCCGCCAAGGTGATGACCGAGGGCCTGCGCCGCATGGGCAAGGTCAGCCGCGATAGCCTGGTGGCCGGGCTGGAAACGCTGAGCAACTACAACGCCGGCGGCTTCCAGGTGAAGTTCGGCCCGCAAAAGCATGTGGCCTCGAACTTCGTCGAGCTGTCGCTGCTGACCGGCGACGGGCGGGTCAAGCGATAGTACCGGCGGTCAAAGCGCGCTGAGCCCGCGCATAAGACAGCAACTGCTTGCTATCTTATGGCTGGCGAAGGCGAAGGCGCCTACCAGCGCCTTCGCTGACCGCACAAGCCCCGCGCCCCGCGGTGCCGGCCCCAAACTGCCGGAGTACACTCATTTTCACCAGGCGCGCGCTGCCGCGGTGAGCCCGCGCGCCGTCAAACTTTGGAGTGCGCGCGATGAAGCTGATTGACTCTATTCTTGCGGATGCGGCCAGCATCCAGGCCCTGCGACGGGACATCCATGCCCACCCCGAGCTGTGTTTCCAGGAGGAACGCACCGCCGATGTGATCGCCAAGGCGCTGACCGACTGGGGCATCCCGGTGCACCGCGGCCTGGGCAAGACCGGCGTCGTCGGCATCGTCAAGAACGGCACGAGCAGCCGCGCCGTCGGCCTGCGCGCCGACATCGACGCGCTGCCGATGACCGAACACAACACCTTCGAGCACGCCAGCAAGCACACCGGCAAGATGCACGCCTGCGGCCATGATGGCCACACGGCGATGCTGCTGGCGGCGGCCAAGCACCTGTCCAAGCACCGCAATTTCGACGGCACCATCTATCTGGTGTTTCAGCCCGCCGAAGAAGGCGGCGGCGGCGCCCGCGAGATGATCAAGGACGGGCTGTTCGAGAAGTTCCCGATGGAGGCGATGTTCGGTGCCCACAACTGGCCCGGCATGGCGGCCGGCGAATTCGCGCTGCGCTCCGGCCCGGTGTTTGCGTCGAGCAACGAGTTCAAGGTCATCATCCGCGGCAAGGGCGCCCATGCGGCGATGCCGCACAACGGCATCGACCCGGTGCCGGTGGCTTGCCAGATGGTGCAGGCCTTCCAGACCATCATCACCCGCAACAAGCGGCCGATCGACGCGGGCGTGATCTCGGTGACGATGATCCACACCGGCGAGGCCACCAATGTGGTGCCGGACAGCTGCGTGATCGAGGGCACGGTGCGCACCTTCACGCTGGAGGTGCTGGACCTGATCGAGCGCCGCATGAAAGTCATCGCCGAGAACACCTGCGCCGCCTTCGAGACCACCTGCGAGTTCAGCTTCAAGCGCAACTACCCGCCGACGATCAACCATGCCAACGAGACCGAGTTCGTGCGCAAGCAGCTCGGCGCCATGGTGGGCGCCGACAAGGTGCAGGAGTTCGAGCCGACGATGGGTGCAGAGGACTTCAGCTTCTTCCTGCTGGAGAAACCCGGTTGCTACTTCCTGATCGGCAATGGCGACGGCTCGCACCGCGTTGGCGGCCACGGCATGGGCCCCTGCATGCTGCACAACCCCAGCTATGACTTCAACGACGACCTGATCCCGCTGGGCGGATCGATGTGGGTACGCCTGGCCGAAGCCTGGTTGGCCGAACCGCAGAAATAAGCCATGAGCGACAGCAAGATTGAAGCAGCGTTTTCGCAACGCTACGCCGAGGCGCGCAGCAAGTTCCTGGCCGCCGCCGAGGCCGCCAACCTGGACGTGCACAGCCATATCCACCCGCTGCTGGGCCAGGACGGCGAGCAGCTGGCCATGGACGTGGTGCGCGACGGCCCGGCCGATGCCGGCATGCTGCTGATCATCAGCAGCGCCTGCCATGGCGTCGAGGGCTTTTGCGGCTCGGGCGTGCAGATCAGCCTGCTGCAGGACGCCGAGTGGCGCGCCGCGGCCCATGCGGCCGGCGTGGCCGTGCTCTACATCCATGCGCTGAACCCCTACGGCTTCTCCTGGTGGCGCCGCGTCACCCAGGAGAACGTGGACCTGAACCGCAACTTCCACGACTTCCATCAGGAACTGCCGCACAACGCCGGTTATGCCGAGCTGGCCGGGGCCCTGGTGCCCAGCCAATGGCCGCCCTCGGCCGGGGACGAAGCGGTGCTGGCCGCCTATGCCGCCAAGCATGGTGCGTTCGGGCTGCAGGGCGCCATCTCGGGCGGCCAGTACGAGTTCCCGGAAGGCCTGTTCTATGGCGGACGCAACCCGACATGGAGCCATATCACCCTGCGCCATGTGCTGCAGGAACATGGCCGCCAGGCCGCCAAGCTGGCATGGATCGATTTGCACACGGGCCTGGGCCCCAGCGGCCATGGCGAGAAGATCTTTGCCGGCAGGAACGACCCGGTGGCGGTGTCCCGCTCGCGCGCCTGGTGGGGCCCCGAGGTGACCTCCACCTACGACGGCAGCTCCAGCTCCGCGCCGCTCAGCGGCCTGATGTGGAACGTCATCTACGACGAGTGCGCTCAAGGCCAATTCACCGGCATCGCGCTGGAGTACGGCACCCTGCCGATCGATCAGATGATTGGCGCGTTGCGCTGCGACCAGTGGGTGGAAAACCATCCCGAGCTGGATGAGGCCACACGCACCCGCCTGAAGCGCCAGGTGCGCGACGCCTTCTACACCGACACGCCCGAGTGGAAGCAGCAGATCGTCGAGCAGGCGGTGGCGGCCGCCCATCAGGCTGTGCGTGGCTTGAGAGGCTGATGGCCGGGGCGCGTGTCAGCATCGGCTGACAACAGGACGCGTCCCAGTCCGAGCGACGCCAAGTTCAGGTCCGCCGATGATGGACTCCCTTACCGGAGTTCATCACCATGAGCAGCCCGACCTCGCACAAGCGCCCCAGCGACCCGATCGAAACCCCCGACGATGACGAACCGGACATGCTGCCGGTGGAGCCCGACGAGGGTCTGGTGCCCGCCGTCATTCCCGAAGACGAGGAACACGACCGCATGGTCGATCCCGAGGAGTGACCGGCCAAGGCAACAATAGCGACGTGAAGCCGCTGTTCATCGTTTTCAATATCGGATCGGGCCACGGCGACGCGGCGCTGGCACGGGAGACCATAGCGACCGCCTGCGCGCAGGCCGGCCGACGGTGCGTTGTGATGCTGGTCGACGCGCCCGGGCGCCTGGCCCAGGTGGCCCATCAGGCCGTGCGCGAGGCGCAGCAGGCCGGCGGCATCGTCGTGGCGGCCGGCGGCGATGGCACGATCAGCGCCGTGGCGCAGGTCGTGCTCGGCAGCGGCGTGCCCTTCGGCGTGCTGCCGCATGGCACCTTCAATTACTTCAGCCGCACGCACGGCATTCCCGCCGACATCGCACAGGCGATGCAGGTGCTGCTGCACGAGTCACCGCAGGCGGTTCAGGTCGGACTGGTCAATCAGCGGGTTTTCCTGGTCAACGCCAGCCTGGGCCTGTATCCGCAGTTGCTGGAGGACCGCGAAACCTGGAAGCGGCAGTTCGGCCGTCACCGGCTGGTGGCCCTCGGCGCCGGCCTGGCGACCTTGCTGCGCGGCCACCGCAATCTGCGCCTTCGCATCGAGCTCGACAGCAACACGCGGGAGCTGCGCACCCCGACGCTGTTCATCGGCAACAACGCCTTGCAAATGGAGCAATTGGGCTTCCCGGAAGCGCAGGCCATCGACTCCGGCCGACTGGCGGGGGTGATGCTGCATCCGGTGGGCCGGCTGGCCATGCTGTGGCTGCTGTTGCGCGGCGCACTCGGCCAGCTGGGCGATGCAGACAAGGTGCGCAACTTCTCGTTCAGCCAGCTGACGGTGAGCCGGTCGCGGGCCTGGGGCATGCAGCACATCAAGGTCGGCATCGACGGCGAAGTCACGCGGCTGAGGCTGCCACTGCGGTTCAGCGTCTCGCCGGAGCGGCTGCTGCTGATACGGCCCGCCGCGCCGGCACCGGAACGGGCCGCGACATGACCGTGCTGCTGCAGGTCTCCGACCCGCACTTCGGCACCGAACGCGCCGAGGTCGTCGAGGCGTTGGTGGCGCTGGCGCTGGCCCAGCGACCCGATGTGCTGCTGCTGTCCGGTGACATCACCCAGCGCGCCACGCACGCCCAATTCAGTGCCGCACGGACCTTTGTTGACCGTCTGCAAGTGCCGGTGGTGCTGGCGATTCCGGGCAATCACGACATCCCGCTGTTCAATCCGCTGGCACGCCTGCTGATGCCCTACGCACACTACGCGCGCGCCTTTGGCGACGGGCGGGAGCCGCAGTTCGAGAACGACGAGGTGCTGGTGCTGGCCCTGAACACCACCCGGCGCTACCGGCATACCGATGGCGAAGTCTCGGCCACGCAGATCGAGGCGGTCGCACAGCGCCTGGCAGCAGCTCGGCCGGGCCAGTGGCGCATCGTCATGACGCACCAGCCGGTGGCCGTGACGCGTGAGCAGGACAGCCACAATCTGCTGCGCGGCCATGAGGCCGCGCTGCGGCGCTGGGCCAAGGCGGGTGCGGACATGGTTGTCGGCGGGCACATCCACCTGCCCTTCGTGCTGCCTCTGCGGGAGCGGTGGCCCGATCTGGCCCACCCGATGTGGGCGGTGCAGGCGGGCACGGCGCTGAGCACCCGTATTCGCGCCGATGCGGGCAACTCGGTCAACATCCTGCGCATTGACGCAGCCCATCTCGACGATGGCACCCGGCGCGGCTGCAGCGTCGAGCGCTGGGATCATGACGACACCCGGCGCTGTTTCGAGCTCGTGCGCGCGCACCGGATGTCGCGGTCGCATGACGACTGAAACCCAGGGAGCGCCCCAACCGCTGGTGACGGCCGGTACGCTCGCAGCGGCCGGCTTCGCGATCGTGATCATTGCGGCGGCCGTCTTCGCCGAGATCAGCAGGCAGCTCGTGCCCGGGCACCCGCTGTCTGCGGTCGACGCGGCGCTGAGCGCGTTTGTCGCCGCACACATGGGCGCCGGCACGCGCCAGGTGTTTGCGGCGCTCACCCACCTCGGCGACCCGATCACGCTGACGCTGCTGGGCATCGCCGTCGCCTGGCGGCTGTGGGTCGCAGCTCAGACTATGCTGCTGCTGGGCTGGGTACTCGCGCTGGGCGGCAATGCGCTGCTGAATCCGCTGCTGAAAGACATCTTCGCCCGTGCCAGGCCCTTGCTGGCGCCGGAGCAGGGCATCGAGCCGGGGTGGAGCTTCCCAAGTGGCCACACTTCCGGCGCTGTCGTGGCCTACGGCATGCTCGCCTATGTGGTGCTGCGCACCCTGCCCGCGCGCTGGCATCTGCCGGCCCTGCTGGGCGCAGCGGTCACCGCGCTGACGGTGGGCGCGAGCCGCATCGTCCTGCAGGTGCATTTCGCCAGCGATGTGGCCGCCGGCCTGGCCTCGGGCATTGCCTGGCTGACGGTGTGCATCGTCGGCGTCGAGCTCAGCCGTTTCGTGCAAACTGCGCCGATGGCCCTGCACTCGCACAAGCAAAAGTCCGCCCGCGTCCTGAGGCATCCCTGGGCGTTCGCGCTGCGTGTGCTCAAGGCCTTTCGCGCCAACCAGGGCCTGCTGCTGGCCGGCGCGGTGGCCTACTACGCGCTGCTGTCCATCGTGCCGCTGCTGATACTGACGGTGATCGCCCTGTCGCATTTCGTCGACCAGGCCGAGCTGCTGATGACGCTGGGCCGCTACCTCGAGTGGCTGGTGCCCGGGCAGTCGGCCGCCATCATTGCCGAGCTGGCCCACTTCCTGCTGCACCGCGACGTGATGGGCTGGGTGCTGCTGGTCAGCATGCTGTTCTTCAGCTCGCTGGCCTTTACCGTGCTCGAGAACGCGATGTCGGTGGTCTTCCATCACCGGGTGGCGATACGGCGGCGCCACTTCCTGGTCTCGGCGGTGATTCCCTATGCCTACATCCTCTGCCTGGGTGCAGGGCTGTTGCTGGTCACCCTGGTGGCGGGCAGCCTGCAGGCGATGGGCGAGCAGCAGGTCACTTTTCTGTGGCGGGACTGGTCGCTGACCGGCGTGTCCGGCCTGCTGCTCTACCTGCTGGGCTTTGCCGGCGAGGTGTTCGTGCTGACCTCGATCTATCTGGTCATGCCGGTGGGCCGGCCCTCGCTGGCCCATGCCTTGGTCGGCGCCCTTGTTGCAGCGCTGCTTTGGGAGCTGTCACGGCGGCTGCTGGTCTGGTACTTCTCGACGCTGTCGCAGATCGGCACCGTCTACGGTTCACTGACCACCGCGATTGCCGTCTTGCTGAGCCTGGAGCTGGCGGCCACGCTGCTGCTGCTCGGCGCCCAGGTGATCAGCGAGTACGAACGGCTGGACCTGGGCGGCACGGCCAAGCCGCAGGCCTTCAGCACCGAGCCGGTGCCTGGCTCGCGTCGATAATGGCAGCCCCGCCCAGCCACCTGCAGACCATCATGGACATCAACGCCGATCAAGTCATTGCCGACACCCGACTGTGGATGGAGCGCGCCGTGATCGGCTTGAACCTCTGCCCCTTCGCCAAGAGCGTGCATATCAACAACCGGGTGCGCTATGTCGTCAGCGAGGCCACCGACGAGGACGCGCTGCTGCAGCAACTCGCCAATGAGCTGCTGTTCCTGCAGGCAGCACCGCCCGACAAGGTCGAGACCACGCTGCTGATACATCCGCTGGTACTGGCCGACTTCCTGGACTTCAATGACTTTCTGGAAGCCGCCGACGGCACCATCGAGGCGCTGGAAATGCAGGGCGATCTGCAGGTCGCGAGTTTCCACCCGCAGTACCAGTTCGATGGTGTGGCCCCCGACGACATCACCAACTACAGCAACCGCTCGCCCTACCCCACCCTGCACCTGCTGCGCGAGTCCAGCATCGAGAACGCCGTGGCGACGATGAAGGACACCGACGCGATCTATGAGGCGAATATGGAGACCTTGGAAAACCTGGGGCTGGAGGGGTGGCGGGCGTTGGGGCTGAAGTCTTAGGCCGGGCCCTGAAGGTCATGCCCGATGAGTGTGAGGAACTGCCCGAACAGCTGAGGCTCACCATTCAAACCGGCTCGGATGCAACTTCGCTGGGCCCGGTTTCCGAGGCCGAGAATGCACGTCGAATGAAGCAAATCGACAGCTGCGAAGCGGTCTGCCGGTCTTGGACCGAGGTGATGACAGAGCTACGCGCCAAGCATGGCTGAGTCGCAGCAAGTCGAATAGCACGACTCATTTCCAAAAACTCAGGTCACGCCACGACTTGTGGCCTATGGCAGCAGTCGAGTTTGGCCATTCTCGAACCAAGAGGGTTCAAAACCGTCCCGCAACAACACCGCTCTGGTCATGGCCAGACCAGCGTCGCGCGCACGATCGAGGTACTTGGCCAATGTGCCGGCATCCTCGCTGAACAAATGGCTGATGGCTTCGCAGTCGCACTGAGCCAAAAGCTTGAAGTCATCCTTGACCCGGACGCGATCGTCTTCCGGATCCCGAACCATGCTCCTGATGATCAATCCGCAGCGCATGGCGTGATCAACATTGAACGGCAAAACGACAAAGTTTCGCAATGGCAGATCGTTGATGGCCTGCTTGACTTGAAACTCCGAAATCACAATCGAGGACAGATACATCGGCACCTGACGGCGCACGCACTCCCGGTAGTACGCCACCGCCACGGCATGATGAGGGCGGGTCGGATCCGACAACGAGATTAAGAAGCTGGTGTCCAGCAACGCGCTGTTCAACGCGTACCTCCACGCAGTTCGTCAACCCAAGCAGTAGCGTCAGGCACGTCACGCCAAGCGGTCGCACCACGCCGCGTCAGGCGCGTCAACTCATCTTCATCGACTTGAGGTGCGTACTCCACAAACTCGACTAAGCGGGCATTTCGTAACTCGCGAGTCAGCACGTTGTACTCGGCCTTGATGCGAAGCATGGCAAACTTGTAGAGGCGATTTACCGTGTCATCGCGCAACACATCTCGTTCAGCCGTGACCTTAAGGGTGCGCCCATCTGGCAGTTTCACGTGGGCATTCGCTTTGCTAGCACCACCCAAATCCTGAATCTCACCACGGATATAGCGCTCAACCTGAACCCATTGATCGGCGTCATCAGCGTGAAAGTCCGACTCCGCATTGACAACGATAGGCCGGTCCAAAAAGGGGGCAGAGATTCGGTAGGCCACTTGACGAGACTGGCGCGCAGACTTTTGCCAGCGCTCCATCACTTCCCGGCGCTTGGCGTCCAGGCTGTCCAACAACTCGCCGCTCAGCAACGCGCGCAAGTCACGAAACAAGCCGGGGGCAGACAACAGCGGCGAGGTCTCAATCGCGAGCGAGCCCTTGCGGACAGCTACTTCCAAAGTCTTGGTATCAACATCCTTGCCGTCCCCTCGCAAAAAGGAGGCAACGTCGGACGAAAACTCAGCCAGATCGCCCAAGCGCACGCGCTCAGGCGTGACTTCAAAGCCCTGTGAGTGGTCAATCAAAGCAATGGTGATTCGCTGGGCGTCCATTTGAGCTCGATTCTAGACGTCGCTGAACAGCCTGTGCGGCCCAATAGCAAATGGACCATCGTGCGACCAGCTTCAATTGAGCGCAGAAATGTGTAGCACCTGCGCCAGGCAGTCGAAAAACACCGTGTACAGCAGTATCGGCAGCGGCAGGCCGATCAAGGTGCCCAGCAGATAGCTGCGGAACCTGACGCCGGACAGCGCCAGCGCGTAGTTCAGCGCCGGCACGGTCTGGAACAGCAGGCGCAGCAGGGCCACGCTCTGGACCGGATGGGCATCCAGCCGGGCGAACAGCCGGGCCGCGACGCGGCCGCCGAGCTGGCGCAGCGAGTCGCCACCCAGCAGCCGTATCAGCCAGAAGGTGAACAGGCAGGAGACGCAGGCCGCGACATAGGTGGCCAGGCCGCCCCACCACTGGCCGAGGGCCAGCACGGCGGCGGCGAGGAAGATCCAGCCCGGGATCTGTATCAGATTGCCCAGCGCGAACAGCAGGGTGAAGATCAGCAGCCCGCTCAGCCGATGCTGCTCGAAGCTGTCATGCAGGAACTGCAGATTGAAGTGCGAACGCAGGCCGGTGAACTGGAACAACGCCCAGAGCACGGCCAGGAACAGGGCAACGGCAATCAGGCGCTGATAGCGCCGCAGGCGCGCGGAGGACACGAGGGCTAGAACGGGTTGTAGCTCTTCTCGCGCCGGTAGTGCACATAGCCCACGCTGGCCCCGGTACGCAGACCCACGCCGATGCGTATCGGCGCCAGGGTGATGCCGTTCAGTCGCTGGTAGTTGATGCCGGCGCCGCCGATGTAGTACAGGCTGCCTTCGACGCCGGGGAAGCGTTGGTAGATCGCCGAAACGGCGGGCAACTTGTAGACCAGTGTGAAGACCTTGGAGGCATTGGCGCCCGCGTCCAGGCCTATCGAAGGCCCAGCCCAATAGACCCGGGCGCTGCTGCCGCCCTTCATCTGCAGCTGGCCGTCGCCATAGCGCACACCGATGGTCAGGGCGGCCGAAGCCTCCTCACCCTTGATGTAGCCATTCGGCCGACCCTGCTCCTTGAACGCCTTCTCGATCACCTTGGCCAGACCTTCGGTGGTATTGCCGAAGAAGTCGGTGGCGGCGGTGACGATGGAGTCCTGGTCGTAGGTGTTGTCGTCGGCCGCAAGGGCCGGCAACCAGGGGCTGGCCAGCGCCAGACCGGTACCCCACTGACCGAGGCGCAGCAGGGCCTCGCGCCGGGACTGCGCCGCCGCGGACGGCTGATCAAACTCTTGCATGTTGAGACCCTTTTGATTGGCAGGCCCTAGCCTAGCTCAATCACGGCCCTTGTGGCCCTTGCCGCGATCATCGTCGTGGCCCCGGCCCTTGTCACCACGACCGTGGCCGCGGCCACGGTCGTCATGCGACTTGTGGGCATGTTCCTGCACCCAACGCTCCTGCACAAAGTAGACCGGCTGGCCGCAGGCCGAATAGCGGCCGCAGTAGCGGCCCCATTCGCGCTGATGGTCGGATGGCACATACAGGTAGATGGGGCGCTGATGGATGGCCACCGGCGTCGGCGCGTAGATCACCGGCTGCGGGTAGACCACCATCGGCGGCGGTGCATCACCGAAGTTGATGCGGCCGTAAACGCCGGGTTGGTTGATCTGCACGGAAACCCCGACCTGAGCCAGCACGGGGGTGGCCATCAACGAGGCCGAAATGGCGAGAAAGACGGCAATGCTGCGCTTCATGTGGGGGTCTCCTGCTTCAATCGATCAAGGACGAACGACGACCTGGTTCTTCACCGCCATCACGCCCTTGACACCACGGGTGATGTTCTCGGCGATGACGCGCTCTTTTTCGCTCTTGGCGAAGCCGGACAGCATGACGGTGCCCTTCATCGTCTCGACGCTGATGGCCGAGGCGTCGACGTCCTTGTTGTCGATAAAGCGGGCCTTGACGGCGGTGGTCAGGGCCGAGTCATCGATATAGGCGCCGACGGTTTCCTGGCCGCGCGTCACGGCGCAACCGGAGAAGGCAGCCAGGGCGGCAACGGTGAACAAGACAGTCAGTGTGGAACGAGCATTCATGATGGAAATCTCCTGGTGGTGGATGGTGAGGAATTGAGGGCCAAGCGAGGCAAGGTCAGCCGCGCCGGAAGAGGCTGGCCACGAAGCTGAGCACGGCCAGCACGACGAACACGAAGAACAGAATCTTGGCAATGCCCACGGCGCTGGCGGCAATGCCACCGAAGCCGAACACGGCGGCGATCAAGGCGATGACAAAGAAGACGATGGCGTAATGCAGCATGACGAAACTCCTGGGCAAGAGGCGCCTGGGCGCCCGGTATTCACGGCTCGCATCCGGTGCCTTCGGTGAAGCTGAAGAAGGCGGATGCGATGGAGTGACTTTGCGCCGCGGGCCTTGCGCAAGCCATCGTCCGAGGGCGCGAGGCCCTGTCGGCCGGGACAGGCGCAGCTTGTAGGACGAGAACTACGCCGGTTGCTGCGGCAACAACGCGCTGATGCAGGTGCCTTCGCCAGGAACCGAAGTCACCGTCAGTCGCCCGCCATCGGCAACGACGCGAAAGCGCATGCCCAGCAGGCCATGGGCCGAGCTCCGAGCCTGCGCGGTATCAAAGCCGATGCCATCGTCACGCACCTCCACGCACACCTCATCGCCCTGCGGGGCCAGCAGGATATTCACCCGGCTGGCCTGGGCGTACTTGGCGATATTGGTCAGCGACTCCTGCACCAGGCGGAACACCGTCAGCTCGGCCGAGCTGCTCAGGGCCACCGGTTGCAGCTCGCAGTGCATGTCCAACCCCGAGCTCTGGCCGAACTCTTGGGCCTGGATTTCCAGCGCCGCCACCAGCCCCAGATTGCCCAGTGAGGAGGGCCGCAGGTCTTCGATGATGCGGCGCTTCAATGCGATACCCAGATTCAGCGTTTCGTTGAGGTGCAGCAGCCGCTCACTGGCCTCGGGGTTGCTCTGACCCAGCCGTGCCTTGATGCGCGCCGCGTCGAGCTTGGCGGTGGTCAGCAACGCGCCGAGCTCGTCGTGCAGCTCGCGCGCCAGGCGACTGCGCTCGTCCTCGCGGGCGGTGAACAGATGCCCGGTCAGCTCGGTCAGCTCGCCGGTGCGGCGACCGACCTCGGTCTCCAATTGGTCGCGCTCGGCCTGCACCGCCAGTTGCAACGCTGCGCGCTGGGCCTGCAGCACCGCGCTCTGGCGCAGGTACAGAAACAGTGCCAGCAGGCTGATCAGGGTGGTCAGGGCCATGCCGATGCGGTTGAACAGCAGGGTGTCATACACGTCCTTGCGACCGGCCTCGACCTTGATCGACTCCAGTGCCAGCAACTCCTGGGCGGCATCGCGCAAGGCCTGCATCTGCTCCTTGCCGATATCGGTCAGCAGAATGTTGCGCCAAGCTTCATCCTTGCCCTGGTCGAACAACTCGATGATCAGGTCCAGTTCAGACAGGCGGCGCTGCGCCATCGTCTCCAGCTGACGCATCGGCACGGCGGCCGGCTTGTCGCCCTCGTAGTAGTGCTTCAGCGCAGCCAAGGCACGCTGCACGTCCTGGGATGCCTCGCGGTAAGGCTCCAGGTAGTCCTTGCGCGCGCTGAGCAAATAGCCCCGCTGGCCGGTCTCTGCGTCTATCATCCGACGCAAGACCTGCTGTATGTCCAGGCGCGCCACGGCCATCGTGCCCAGTTTGTCCATCGAACCGGTGGAGCGCCAGAACGCCAGCTCGCTGATCAAAATCAAGGCCACCGCCATCGCCAGGGCGAGCGGAAACGCCAGCGCGCGGCGCCGGTGCGGTGACAGCAGGTCCAGGGCTGGTGCTTGCATCTAAACTCCTAGCTCAATCAGTTGGGGACAGAGCACCGTGTGGTCTGTCCCGAAAGCAAAAAAGGGGAGCCCATGATTCGCGTCGCCATCGTTGACGATCACGCCATTGTGCGTGCCGGACTGCGCCAGTACTTTTCCGAACAGGTGGATCTGCGCGTGACCGGCGAGGCGGCCTCGGGCCGCGAGGCCATGGAACTGGTGCGCCAGGGCGACCTGGACGTGATGGTGATGGATCTGTCCATGCCCGATCAGAGCGGCGTCGACGCGCTGCTGGCCATCAAGGCCCGCGCGCCCGAGCTGCCGGTGCTGATACTCAGCGGATTCTCCGAAACGCACTATGCGGTGACGCTGCTGCGCCAGGGCGCCAGCGGCTACCTGAACAAGGAATGCGATCCGGAGGAAATCGTCAAGGCCATACGCACGGTGGCCCGGGGGCGCAAGTACATCAGCCCCACGGTGGCCGAGTTGCTGGCCGATGGCCTGGGCGGCGACAGCGAGCAGCTGCCCCATGAGCAGCTGTCGGAGCGCGAGTTCCAGGTCTTTTTGCGTCTGGCCAAGGGCGAGACCATCGGCCATATGGCCGACGGCATGTCGCTGAGCGTGAAGACCGTCAGCACCTACCGCTCGCGGGTGATGGAGAAGATGAAGCTGGCCTCGAACAGCGACCTCACCTACTACGCGCTGAAGAACGGGCTGATTCAATGACTCAGTGGGCGGCGGCGGCCAAGCCGCTGCAATAGTCCAGCAAGGCGTCGATCTCGTGCGATTTGTCGAACACCCGGTCGGCGCCAAGGGCCAGGCAGCGTGATCGCATATCGGGCGTGGCGTAGTTGGTCAACACCACCATGCGGACCCCGGGGCGCAAGGGCCGCAGCTGCTTGAGCACACCCAGGCCGGAGCCCTGGCGCAGGAAGATGTCGATGATCACCAGGTCATAGACGGCCTCGCTAGGACTCAACCACGCAAGTGCCGAACCTTCGTCAACGGCGCTGCCGACCACCGAGACCGGGGCCATTTCCTCCAGGGTGGCGATCAGATTATCTCGGATCACGACACTGTCTTCGACGATATAGGTCTTGAGCAGCGGCATCGGGGGCTTGGTGAAGTTCAGAGGCTGCGACAGCGCAGAGGCATCAGCCGTCGGCACCGAACCGCGCGGCGCCGCCAGGCTCGCATTCTGGGCCTTCACGGCGTTCCACCACGAAGAAAAATCATCATCTTGTCGCCATCAGGATGGGCTGGCGCATGGTGTTCACCGATCGGCCTCGTTCGCGGCACCCTTTGCATGCTGGGCATGCTGGCCGACGTCGGAGACCGTCGGTTCGGTCGTGTCTGCCATCGGTTGACAGGCGGCGATGGCCAGGACGTTCATCAGGACGAACAGCAACAGGGTGATTTTGATTGCGTTCATGGGAACTTCGCTGCAGTGGGGGGCGGGCCTTGGGTTTATCGATCGACTGATGTGCACCATAAACCCGCCGGCGAGCCCTGCACATCGGCGGCAGGCGCTAGCCCTTGTACGCCTTGTCCTACACGGTGGGCCGACAATGCCGCCACATCAATCACCCCGGATCCCCACATGCCCACCCCCGACGACTTCAATCAGCGTGGCGCCCAGGCCCTGCCCGGCCATCTGGGCATTGTCATCACTGGCGCCCAGCCGGGGCGCGTCAATGCCACGCTGAATGTCAAGCAGCACCTGATGGCGCCCAATGGCTATCTGCATGCCGGCAGCGTCGTCACGCTGGCCGACACCGCCTCGGGCTATGGCTGCCTGGCCAGCCTGCCCGCGGGCGCCAGCGGCTTCACCACCATTGAGCTGAAGTCCAACCACCTGGGCACGGCGCTGGACGGCCAGATCGAATGTCTGGCCACCTTGGCCCACAGCGGCAGGACCACCCAGGTCTGGGACGCCGTCGTCAGCCACCGGGGCAAGACGATCGCTCTGTTCCGCTGCACCCAGATGATTCTGTACCCCAAGGCCGGCGCTTGATCCGTGACAGCGGCCTGCGGCCCCAGCGGTTTGAGCGCTCGTCCGCACGGCGGCGGTTCGCTGGTCAAGCCCGTCGTCGTGGCTGTGATGGGCGCTACCATTCACCGCTTGATCGCCAGCGAAGAAAGTTGACCCCATGTACAGGAACATCTGCATCACCGCCCTGCTCAGCCTGGCCTGCGCCGGCAGCTGGGCCCAGGCCAGTGCCCCAGTGGGCGCGGCGCCGCCCATGACGCCCGCTGCGGCGGTCGCGGCCAAGGAGCCCGGTGCCGTGGTCAGCGAGACCGGCATGGTCTATCGCTCGCTGCGCGAGGGCACCGGCGCCAGCCCGCTGTCCACCGACAACGTCAAGGTGCATTACCGCGGCACGCTGCCCGACGGCACCGAATTCGACAGCTCCTACAAGCGCGGCGAGCCGGCCAGCTTTCCGCTGAACCGCGTCATCAAGTGCTGGACCGAAGGCGTGCAGCGCCTCAAGGTCGGGGGCAAGGCAAAGCTGACCTGCCCGCCGCACATCGCCTACGGCCCGCGCGCCGTCGGTGGCGTGATTCCTGCCAATGCGACGCTGCTGTTCGAGGTCGAGCTGCTGGAAATACAGCGCTGAGCCAGACCACAGCGATGTCCGGATTTGCCTGCAAGCGGTCCCTGGCCGAGGCGCCACGGGCGGTTTGATTGCCCATGATAGAGGCTTCACTCAACAGGAGCCCACCATGCGCACCGCCCTTGTCCTGATCGACGTTCAGCAATCCTTCACCCAGCGCCCCTACTGGTCGGCCACCGACGTGCCCGCCTTTCTGGAGCGCAGCAATGCGCTGGTCGAGGGCTTCGAGGCCCGCGGCCTGCCCATCGTCCGCGTGATGCATGTGGACCCGCTGCCCGCCGGCAACCACTTCTCGCTGGAATCGGGCCTTGTGCGCCCGCTGGACGGCCTGGTCGACTTCACCCCGGCGCTGGAGATCGAGAAGCATCGTCACAGCGCCCTGGTCGGCTCCGGCCTGAGCATCTGGCTGCACCAGCAGGGCATCACCCGCCTGGTGATCGCCGGCATACGCACCGAGCAGTGCTGCGAAACCACCACCCGCCACGCCAGCGACGAGGGCTGGGAGGTTGACTATGTGACCGAGGCGACCCTGACCTTCGACATGGTGCAGCCCGACGGCCAGCCACTGACGGCGGCCCAGATCAAGGCCCGCACCGAGACCGTGTTGGCCGACCGCTTTGCGACGATCTGCACGGTCGAGCAGGCGCTGGAGCGCGCCGCCCGATAACGCAAAATGCCATCACCATGATTGATCTGCTGTTCCTGGTGCTGCCCGGCACCCTGCTACTGGACCTGGCCGGCCCGGCCGAGGCCTTTCGCCTGGCGAACCGGCATCTGGAGCAGCGCAGGCGCCCGGCCGCCTTCAGGCTGCGCTATCTGAGCCCGGCGCCCGAGGCGCTGTCATCGGTGGGGCTGATGCTGGCTGGGCTGGAGGCCCTGCCCGAGCTGCTGCCACCCGCCAGCTGGACGGTGCTGCTGGGCCAGCCCGGCCAGCTCAAGGAGCACCGGTGCATGCTGGCCAGCCCGAACTGGCAGACGGTGCGCCAATGGCTGAGCCGGCATATCGCGCCGCGGCTGCTGGAGGCCGACTCGCCGCACCGCCTGCTGAGCGTCTGCGCCGGTGCCTTACTGGCCGCCGATGCCGGCCTGCTGGCGCGGCGCCACTGCACAACCCATCATGAGATGCTGGCCACCCTGCAAGAACTGGCCCCGACGGCCGAGGTTGTCAACAACCGCGTGTTCGTGATCGACGGGCCGGTGGCCAGCAGCGCCGGCGTCACCGCCGGCATCGACCTGGCCCTGCACCTGATCGCCGGCGAATGCGGCGAGGACATCACCGCCGCCGTGGCCCAGGACATGGTGGTCTATCTGCGCCGCGGCCCGCGCGACCCCGAGTTGTCGCCGCTACTGCAGCACCGCAACCATCTGCATCCGGCCGTGCACCGGGTGCAGGACGCCATCACCCGCCAGCCGGCCGAGGATTGGTCGCTGCAGCGCATGGCCGCGCAGGGGGCGGTCACACCACGCCATCTGAGCCGGCTGTTCGCCACCCATGCCCAGGTCACGCCGCTACGCTATCTGCAAAACATCCGGCTGGAACGTGCCCGCCAGGTGCTGGCCCACGGCGCCTCGGTCACGCAGGCGGCGCTGGAGGCCGGCTTCAGCTCGGACCAGCAGATGCGGCGGGCCGCTGCGCGCCTCGGGCCCTGATCAGTTGAGGCCAGAGCTTTCCGGGGTACCGGCAAGGTCTAGCCCCAAGAGCTACAACTGCTTAGCCTCAAACGTATTGCACTGAGCGACGGCCCCGGTCTGCAGCCCGCGCTTGAACCAGGTCACGCGCTGGGCGCTGCTGCCGTGGGTGAAGCTCTCGGGCATCACCGTGCCCTGTGACTTGCGCTGCAGGGTGTCGTCACCGATCTGGCTGGCGGCGTTCAGCGCCTCCTCGACATCGCCCTGCTCCAGGATCTGCCGCGCCGCCTGGGCGTGGTGGGCCCAGACACCGGCAAAGCAGTCGGCCTGCAACTCCAGCCTCACGCTCAGGGCGTTCTGCTTGGCCTCGCTGATGCGGCCACGCATCGCATCGACCTTGCCCGAGATGCCCATCAGGTTCTGCACATGGTGGCCCACCTCGTGGGCGATCACATAGGCCTGCGCAAAGTCGCCGGGCGCGCCCAACCGGGTTTTCATCACCTCATAGAAGCCCAGGTCGATATAGACCTTCTGATCACCCGGGCAGTAGAACGGCCCCATCGCCGACTGGCCCTGGCCGCAGGCGGTGGGCACGCTGCCGCGGAACAGCGCCAGCTTGGGATCCTTGTAGGTGCCGCCGGCCTGACGGAACTGCTCGCGCCAGACGTCCTCGGTGTCGGCCAGTACGGTGCGCACGAACTGCGTCATCGGATCGTTGTCCGGGGCGCGCGGTGCCGGTTGGCGCACCTCGGACGGCGCACTGCCACCGCCACTGAGCAGATTCAGCACCGTCATCGGATTGATACCGAACATCCAGCTGGCCAGCACCGCCACCACCACCGACCCAACACCCAAACCGCGCCCGCCGATGCCAAAGCCGCGGCCGCCACCGGAGCCGCCGCTTCCCATGTCTTCAACGTTGTCGCTCTGGCGATTGCCTTCCCATTTCATGCCCAGCTCCTATATAGATATTGGCGCATCGTAGCCCCCGCACAGCACTCATCGCGACAGACGCAGCAGCTTTCCGCTGTCGGACAACCGCACCAGTGCGCCGTCCGGCGCCTGACGCACATCGCGGATGCGTTCACCCAGGCTGGCAAACATCGCCTCGCGACCCACGACTGTGTTGCCGCTGAGCTGCAGCCGCCACAGCGCCTGACCGGCCAATGCCCCCATGAACAGCTGCCCCTGCCACTCCGGGAACATGGCTCCGGTGTAGAAGGCCAGGTTGCTGGGTGCGATCGAGATCGGCACCCAGAAGCTCAGTGGCTCGACAAAGGCCGGCGCATGCACGCCGCCGCCGATGCGGCAGGCGTCGCCAACCGGGCTGCCGTACTCGCAGCCATAGCTGCGCAAGGGCCAACCATAGTTGGCGCCGGCGCGGGCGATATTGACCTCGTCGCCGCCCTGCGGGCCATGCTCGCTGACCCATAACTCGCCGGTCACCGGATGCAGGGCCGCGCCCTGCGGGTTGCGGTGGCCATAGCTCCACAGGCCAGGGGCGGCGCTTGCACCCAAATTCGGGTTGTCGGTCGGCACCGAGCCATCGCGCTGGATGCGCACCACCTTGCCGAGGTACGAGGCCAGGTCTTGCGCCGGGCTGCCCTGCTGGCGCTCGCCCAGGGTCACGAACAGGCTCTTGTCGCGACCGAACACCAGCCGCGAACCGTAGTGGCCGCCGCCTGTGACCTTCGGCGCCTGTCGGAAAATCACCGTCAGCCCGGTCAGGCCACTACCGGTCCAGCGGCCACGCGCCACCGCCGTGCCCGAGCGGCCGGCCTGGGCGCCGCTGCCGGGCTCGGAGTAGGCGAGATAGACCCAGGGCGCGCTGGCAAAGTCCGGATCCAGTGCGATATCCAGCAGCCCGCCCTGGCCGCTGGCATCGACCGCGGGCAGGCCGTCGAGCGAGGCGATCTGCGTCTTGCCATCTGTGCCCAGCAAGGCAAGCCGGCCCGCCTTGAGGGTGACGAGCATGCGGCCGTCCGGAAGCAGGGCCAGCGCCCAGGGACTGGCCAGGCCGGCGTTCAGCGTGCTGAGTCGAGGTTCGGCGGGTGGCGGCGCCGGGGCGGGTGCGGGTGCAGCGACGGCGGCCTGCGAGTCGCCACCGCCACAGGCGGCGCCAGCGAGCCCGAACAGGACCACGGCGAACCCCTGCCAGGCGCTGGCCAGGCCGGCCCCGGTGCCTGCGGCTTCAGGCTTCGGTGGGCATTTCATCATCGCTTCCTTCGCGGCATCGCAGATGGCAAGTGGACAAAATGATAGTCTTCGACCGTACCGGACGGCTGGCAGCGTGCAAGCAGATGTGTGCATGCCAAGATCGCCGCTGACCGACCGGCGCCCTGTGAATGGACGGGCCGACCACCTACATGCACTCGATCACCACCACCCTCGCCTTCGTCATGGTCCAGCAGAGCATTTTCGCGCTTGGCTGGTTCGCGGCGGGCATGGGCCTTAACCTGGTGCGCAAGGCCAGTCTGTGCTGGTCGGCCGCGACCCTGATCACGGCCGTCGGCCTGGGGCTGATCTCGATGCGCGGCCAGGTGCCGGACTGGCTGAGCTACCCGCTCGCCGACTGGCTGACCGTGCTGGGCATGGCCCTGATACAGCGCGGTGTGCAGGTCTTCAACCGCACGCGCTCCGCCCCCTGGGAAATGCTGGCCCTGCTGCTCGTCACCGGCCTGGCGATGGCCGGGATCGCCGCCACCGACGGCCACCATGCCACAGGCCTGGTATTGGCCACCTCGGCGGCCGTGGCCTGGACCTTGTTGCGCACGGCACAGTCGCTGTTCTTCTCGCTGCGCCAGGAGTTCGGCGTCGGCCGCGCCGTCGGCACGAGCCTGCCGTTTGCGCTGATGGGTCTGGCCTTTCTGACCCGCTTCATCGGCGGCATGCTGCGCCCCGACGTGGTCGGCCAGCCGGTCAATGTGGCCGGTCCCTTCAACGAGGCCCTGGTGCTGGGTTTCCTGATGATCGGCCTGGTGACGAATCTGAGCCTGTCCTATCTGGTCGTGTCGCGCATCCTCAGCCAGCTGCAGCGGCTGTCCCTGCATGACAGCCTGATCGGACTGCTGAACCGGCGCGCGCTGCAGCAGCGCCTGGAGCTGGAATCGCGCCGCATGATGCGCACCCAGCAAGGCTTTGCCGTGATCATGCTGGACATCGACTACTTCAAGCAGCTCAACGACAGCCATGGCCATGCCGCCGGTGACTTTGCGCTGGCCGGCCTCGCCGACGAGCTGAGAGCCGTCTCGCGTGAAATCGACCATGCCGCGCGCATGGGGGGCGAAGAATTCTGCCTGGTGCTGCCGCAATGCGATCTGGACGGCGCGCTGCTGGTGGCCGAACGGCTGCGCGGCCGCATCGCCGCGATGAGCCTGCCCTGGGAGGGTGAGGAGTTGCGGCTGACGGTCAGCCTGGGGGTGGCGGCAGCCTCGCCGGCCGAGGCGCGGCCGGGCGCCAATGCCGCCGAGTTGGTGCTGCGCCTGGCCGACCGGGCCCTCTATCGGGCCAAGGCGGCCGGCCGCAACCGGGTGGAAGCCCAGGCACAGGCCGAAGTCAGGCCCGGCCTCGTCGCCTGAAGGAGGAACCATGAAACGCCGCACCCTGTTGATGACACCGCTCGCCCTGCTGCCCGCCTGGGCCCTGGCCGACAGCCCCAGGGTACAGACCCTGGATCAGGCCCTGGCCTGGCTGGAAGGTCTGGACAAGGCCGGCGGCGCCAAGACCACCGGCGCCTGGCCGCTGGGCGCGGTGCTGGACCACCTGGCGCAGAGCATAGAGATGAGCCTGGAGGGCTATCCGCAGCCGAACAGCGCGCTGTTCCAGCACACCGCCGGCGCGGCGGCCTTCGCCGTCTTCAAATGGCGCGGCAAGATGAGCCACAAGCTTGATGAGCCGATTCCCGGCGCGGCACCGGTGCCCATGCAGGGCGACTGGTAGATCGGCGCCCGGCGCCTGCGCCAGGCGATTCAGCGCTTCCAGGCCCACAACGGCACGCTGAAACCGCACTTCGCCTATGGCGCCTTGAGCAAGAGCGACTTTGCGGCCGCCCACAGCATGCACATCGCCAACCACCAGGACGAAGTGCTGCTGGCGCCGGCTAAGGCTTGAACGCCGGATCCGCCTCGGCACCGGGCCTAGGCTTCCACTCCAGCGAGTAATAGGCGCCGCGATCCCGCGCCCAGGGGTCGAAGGCGTTGATCACGGGCTCCAGCTCGGCCTGCAGCTCGGGCATCGCGCGCAGCAGCACCCGCTTCAGCGGCGACACCGGAACCTCGTGGCCGTTCGACTTCACCTTTTCGATCTGCGCGCCGGTCGGGCCGTTGTCGGTGACCCAGCGCACGCCGAGGCCGGTGTAGAACTCGGGCCGGAAGCTGGAGGTGAAGAAGCGGTCGCTGAACAGGCGGCGCGAGGCATTCAGGATGAAGACCTGGAACTGGGTCTCCGAGATCGCGAAGCCATGGGGCCGGGTGTACTCGGACAGCCAGCCGACCACGTTGTCCAGGTCCTCGATATTGTCCACCAGGCTGCCGTCCGGATGGCCCAGGCAGTCGTTGATGGCCGAGCCATCGGCATTGCGCTGGGCCGTGGTGATGATCTTGGACGCATCGCAGCGGTGCTGGCCATAGACCTCGCGCAAGGTCTCTACCGCGCGCTCCTGCTGCAGCCGTGCCGGCGAGCCGGCGGCCAGGCGCTGGTCGATGAAGTCGTCAAAGCGGGTCAGCTGGCGCAGGCCGTACTGGCGGCGGAACTCGTTGAAGCGGGGCACGCCGCGCTCGCGGTCGCGTATCAGGTCCAGCGCCGCCACATCTATTCTGTTGGTCGGGCTTTGCAGCCGAGGCAGGTCCAGGTTCTGCAGGAACTGGGGCAGATTGTTCCGGGTCAGCAGGCCCAGGCGCTGGCGGCCCATCGACAACGCCCAGTTGGCCACGCCCCTGCCCTGCATGGCCTGCGTGGCCTTGCCGCGGAAGGTGCTGACCACCGGCACCTTGGCACGCACCCGGTTCGGGTTGGCATCCCATTCACGGTACTCGATCAGATCCGGCACCAGCGCATGCAGGCGATAGACGCTGACGAACTCTTCGGGGAAGTTGAACGGCGAGCCGAAGTGGTTGATGCCGCCGTTGACATGCTGCGGATTTGCCAGGCTCCACATATCGCCGGGATTCGGTGCCGTCTTGGCCATCTCGGCGTTGTCCGGCGCGACATGGTTGCCCAGGCCGAAGATGCCCGGACCCGAGGCGAACACCGAGTACCACTGGGTGGCCTTCCTGGCATCGTCGGAGGTGCCGAAGTTGTTGACGACGATGCGCTCCAGCGCCGCCGACACCAGCTTGGCATCGGCAAAGAGGCCATTCCAGTTCGAGTTCATGCCCAGGTACAGCGGCTCGTCATAGAGCAGCTGAGGCGTCCACTCGATGGTGTGGATCTTGGCAATCATCGCCGCCACCACCAGGCGCGCGGCCTCGAACAGCTCGTCCGGCGTGACGTCGGCATAGGCGATCGGTGCCGTCGGCCGGGCCGGGTTGCGCAGGCCCGAGTCGGCGCGGGGCGTCAGCGCCGCCTGGGCGCGAAAGGCGTTCACAAAGCTGTTGTGCTCGCGCGCAAACAGGTTGTGATAGAAGCTCATGCCAATGGTCCAGTTGTCCGGGAAGGCGGTCGCCTCCTGGCCGGCCCATTGCGGCGCGATCGGGTCACCGGGCGCGAAGGCGGGCAGATAGCCTTGCTGCTCGCCCGCCCCTGCCCGCGAGTCGGGCGCCAGCAGCAGTTTGGCTGCGTCACGCGGGTCGCGCTTGACGCGCTGCCGCGAGCGGGTGTCATAGCCATAGAGCTGCGAGGCGTCCCACCAGGCGGTGTTGTGGTTGGCCATGGTCTTGTAGGCGCGCGTGAGCTGCGGTCCGCTGCTCGTCATGACCGTGGTCGGCTCGCCATCCTGCACCACCAGGGTCCTGTCGATGCGGTCGCCCGGCCGGCAGCCCAAACGCGCGATCTCGGCCGCGCTCAGCGGCTGGCCCCGGCTGTCAAGGGCGCAACCCACCGGCATCTGCTCGGCGGCGTTGTGGCCCTCGTCCAGATGGGTGAACCAGTCGTGGGTCATGAACTGGATCCAGAACGCGGCCAGCACGTTGAAGAACGGCGCCTTCTGGTAGTCGCACTGCGCATCGGCATCGTCGCCGGGCAAGCCCTGGCCCTCGCGACATTTGTCGGGGGCGGACTGGGCACGGGTGAACAGCTTGCGGCTGATGAGCTGGGGGTCGGGCTTGAGCAGGCTTAAGCGGTCGCCATGGCGGTTGCGTGCCAGCAAATTCTTGCCCAGGTCGGGGAAGGTGGCCTCGAACTGCGCATTGCGCGCGAACGGCGTGCCGCTGGAGCCCATCAGCGGATTGCGCAGATCATTGCAGATGCCGCTGAGGGTGCGCCCGCGTATCAGCTCGCCCTGGCACAGCTGAGTGCCGTCGCCGCCAACGGCGGCATAGTCGGGCGAGGTCCTGGGCAGGCGCATCGCCGGCCAGACCTTCAGCGCCGGGCCGGCCACGCCGTCGCGGCCCAGCGCATAGTCGGCATAGGTGCCGGCGTTGTCGAACAGATTGAACTTGACCAGCTCGATGCGCTGGTACTCCAGGTCCATCAGCGCGCCGTCGATGCCGCGGCCGTTGCGCGACAGGTGCAGGCCCACCGAGGTGGTGCCCGGCGCCAACGTGGAGGCGTCGCCGGCGGCCCAGTAGTTGGCCCAGTCCACATAGGGCGTGCTGCGAAAGGCCAGCGGCTTGTCGCCGCCCCGGCAACGGGCCACGTCCTCGCCGACCTTGCCCTGGAAGCGCTGGTCGCGCTCGGCCGCCACCGGCCTGAAGCCACCGGCCACCATATCCACACAGCTGGCGAAATCGCTCTTGCCGCCTTCGCTGCTGGCACAGCCAACCAACAGGGCGAGCGAGACCCACAGCAGACAAGTCCAGTTCCGGTCCGGAATTCGAATCATCGCGGTTCTCCCTGCGCATACCCTGGCCGGGCACGCTCGTGAGTATCGGAGCGGGCAACTGCAACCGCAACACCTAAGACTAGGCGCCGAGACGTCAAGCATTGGTCGAAGCAGTACCGTCGGTGCAACAATCGACGCTCTCTTCCTGAGGGCCTGCCATGAGTTCGCTGTTCACGCTGCTGTTCTGGTGCCTGCTGTTCGTGCTGTGCTGGCCCCTGGCCCTGCTGGCGCTGGTGCTGTGGCCGCTGTTCTGGCTGTTGTCGCTGCCCTTCCGGCTGATCGGCATCACCTTCGATGCCCTGTTCGCGCTGCTGCGCGCCATGCTGTTCCTGCCGGCCCGCCTGCTGGGCCATAAGGGGTCATAGGGACTGATGGATCAGTTGCTGGTGGTTCTGGCCGTCGGCGCGGCCGCGGCGGGCTTTGTGCAAGGGCTGTCGGGCTTTGCCTTCGGCATGGTGTCGATGTCGATTTGGGCCTGGACGGTGGACCCGCGCCTGGCGGCGGTGATGGCGGTGTTCGGCGGCCTGACCGGCCAGTTGCTGGCCGCGCTCACGGTGCGTCGCGGCTTTGACTGGCGGCGCCTGCTGCCCTTCCTGCTCGGCGGCCTGGTCGGTGTGCCGCTGGGCACGGCGCTGCTGCCGCAGATCAATGCACAGGCCTTCAAGGCCGGCCTCGGCGCACTGCTGGTGATCTGGTGCCCGCTGATGCTGATGGCCAAGCAGCTGCCACGCATCGGCTTCGGCGGCCGCGTGGCAGATGCAGCGATCGGTGCCATTGGCGGCGTGATGGGCGGGCTGGGCGGCTTCACCGGTGCGATACCCACGCTGTGGTGCACCCTGCGCGGCATGGACAAGGACGCTCAGCGCGCCATCATCCAGAACTTCAACCTCGGCGCCCTGGCGTTGACCATGGCCACCTATATCGGCAAGGGCATGGTGACGCGCGAGATGCTGCCGCTGTTCGGTGTGGTGGCCCCCGCGATGCTGGTGCCCACCTTGATCGGGACCCGCCTCTACATCGGCATCAGCGAAGCACGCTTTCGCCAGATCGTGCTGAGCCTGCTGACCGCCTCGGGTGCGGCGTTGCTGGCGTCATCCGTTCCCAAGCTGCTCGCCTGAGTTCAGCGCCCACCCGCCGGCAGCGGCGCCAGGCTTTGCAGGTACAAGTGCAAAGCAGCAGCGTCCGTATCGTTCAGTTCCTTCAGCGCGCCAAAAGGCATCACCGGGCTGACGGCCGAGCCGTCGGGGCGTTTGCCATCGCGCAGCATCTGGGTGAACTGCTGGGCGCTGGCGTAGCGGGTCATCGCACTGCCGGCGCCGGGCGTCAGATTGGCCGCTTCCGGCCAGTCGGGTGGCCCGCCGGGGATCTTGCCGCCCGACAGCTTCGCGCCGTGGCAACCTATGCACATCGTGGCCACATAGGCGCCGTGGGCCAGGGTCACCGACTCGGGCACCGGCTGCGGGGCCGGCAGGCTGTGGTCGATCTTCTCGTAGGCATCGGGTATCAGGCCGGCGGCATACAGGGCCTTGGGCACCAGCGGCAGCTTGATGATGGCCGCCTCGCCGGCCACCGGCGGCAGCTGGCGCACATAGGCGACCAGGGCGGCCAGATCGGTGTCGGTGAAGCGGGCATAGTCCTCGCTGGGCATGATCAGGGCCGGCCGGCCATTGGGCTTGACGCCAAGCCTCAAGGTGCGAACCCAGTCCTCGGGCTTGTAGCCGGCGACCACACTGCCCGGGCCGGGGCTGATATTGGGGCCCCTCAGCTTCAGGCCATCCGGCGCCTCGACGAACACCTTGCCCGCGCCATTGGCGCCATGGCATTCGGTGCAGCCGCGCGAGTTGTAGAGATAGCGGCCGCGCTCGACTGCAGGTCCGTCATCGCGATAGGCCAGCGGCTGTACCTTGACGTCCAGCACCCGCTGCATGCGGCGCTCGGCCAGCGGTTGGGCCGCGAGCAGGGCCACGGCGACCACGCCCACCAGACCGGCCAGCGTCAACGCGCCGCGCTTCAACCATTTGTTCATGCAACGGCTCCTCAGACGAAGTGGGCGGCGCGCTGTTGCGCGGGCAGACCCAAGGCGCCGGCCAGCTTGCGCCAGGCGACATCATCGAGCCGCGGGCGCAGCATGTCGAGCACGCCGCGGAAGGCCTCGGGCGGCATGCCCTGCTGCATATCGCCGAGCATGCCGGCACGCTCCTGCGGGCTCAGCGCGGGCAGCATCCAGCGCAGGGTCTGCATCATCTCCGCGGGCGGGATGCTGGAGACCAGCGCATGGTGGATCTCGACCAGCTCCGCATCGCTGTAGTGCTGCCACAGTGCCTTGTTATTGGCCGTCTCCTCGATATGCATGTGCTGGAAGTTCTCGGCCACGAACAGCGCCAGATGGCGGTACAGACGCAGCGCCAGCGCACCGCGGCGCTCGGGCACGGCCTCGCGCAAGCCCTGGGTCTCGGCCTGCAGCGCGGCAATGCTCTGCTCATGCTCCAGATGCTCGCCGGCAGTGCGATGGGCGCCACCGGGCTGGCGCGCATTGATGGCGGTGTGGACGAATTCGTTCTCGTGCTTGAGGTGGCTCAGGCAGGCCGTCAGCAGCTCGTCGAGCTGGGCCAGACTGGCTTTCAGATCGACCGCGTCATGCACATCCATGTCGCCGACGCGGCATAGCGCGTGGCACATCTGGCTGCGCAGGGCCTTGTGGATCGGGGCATAGAGATCGGCGCGGACGGCGGCGGGGCTGGCGTGGTTCATGGCAGGCTCGCGAAGGGTGTTGGCAGGGCAGGCCAGTGTCTCCACGGCACGCTGTCACGGCATCCACCAAAAGAGCCACCGCAGCCGTCCATGACGGGCCATGCTCAAGCCCAGGGCCGCAGTTCCTCGGGCCGCTGCCGCACATAGCCCAGCACCTGGCGGCGTTTTTCGGGGCCGCGCTTGCCATCGTCACTGCCGCTGCTGTCGCCAAAGAACTCGGGGGCCACATCCTCGATGCGTTCGTAGATGCCGCGCCACAACTTCTTCAGGCCGTGGACAGAGACGCCCAGGGTCTGCATCAGATAGTCGTCGCGGTCATCGAACAGGCTCAGCCAGAGCAGGCGGCGCTGCGCGGCCGAGAAGCGGAACAACGGCGGCTGGTGCTCGAACGCATGGCGCACCGAGGTGCCGGGCAACTGCTGCAACGCCTCGTCGCGGCGCATGCGGAACAGCACCGGGCGCAGGCCGGGGGGCAGCGCGGCCAGCGCCTCGGTGGCCGGGCCGGCGGCATAGGCGGCCGGCAGAAAGCCCGCCGCTGCCACACCCGGCCCCTGCAGGGCACTGGCCTCGAAGTAGATCTCCGCGAGGTGGTAGCCGCCATGGTGGTTGCGGAAGGCCTCGTTGGCCACATTCAGCAGCGCGCCCATATAGGCGTCGCCCAACCGATTCTCGCGTATCGAGTGGTGCAGCACCATCATCGCCAGGCCCTGGCCGGCATTGCCCTGGCCGACGTCGCGATCGGTCATCAGCGGCAGACTGCCATCGACCAGGGCGGCATAGATCCGGCGCGAGACATGAGGCTGCGGCGCGCTGTCCAGTTGCAGCCGTGGCACCCACTCGCGAGGCAGCACCAGGGTCACGCCCCAGCCCTGGATGCGCTGCCCGGGAGGCATCGCCATGTCCTCGGTGACGCCGGTGATCATCGCCGGCGAGTCCACCAGCCGCTCCCACAGTGCCGGCAGGGCCCGGCGCAGTTCAGGCCCAAGGTCCAGCCAGTCCGGCAGCAGCTCCATGCACTCGGCCAGGTCGGACCGTGTCAGCGTGCGTGCACGCATGCGCGGGGTATGGCGGGTTGCAGGGGCAACGGGCATGGCTCTCCTCGATGCGGGGGCCCTGGCGGTCGGGCCGGCCGCGATGGACGCAGATTATACGGAGGGCAGGCAGGCGTTCGGGCTTGGGGTAGGCCCGTAGCGGCGTGCTACTTGCGTGCCAAAACAGCCCCAAGACCGGCCACCCAGGGGGCCGTCGGCACCAGGGCCTCGACCGTGGCGAAACCGGCCTCCAGGCACCACTGCTTGCAGTCGGCCGCGCTGAAGGCAAAGGCGTCGCCGAGCTCGACCAGCATGTTCAGCGAGACCAGCAGCCCGGCGGTATTGCGCCGGCGTTCATCGTCGATCAGATGGTCCAGCACCAGCAGGCCACCGCCCGGCGGCAAGACAGCGTGCACACGGGCCAGCAGCGCCTGCTTCTCGGCCAGGGTGCAGGCATGCAGCTGGCTGGCGATCACCAGATCAACCTCGGGCCAGTCCGTCGCCGCCAGTTCCAGGTTGCGGCAATCCACCTCCGGATGCAGCGCCGCGAGTTGCCCGCAAAGGCCGGCCCTGCCGCCCCCTAGATGGACGACGCGGCGCAGCGCTGCAAAGTCCAGCAGCTCGCTCAGGGCCCGGGCCAACTGCGCCGGGCCGCCCCAGCACAGCGACAGGCCGACAGGTGCGGCGGCCCCGGGCCCGCCCTGGGCCTGGCCGGTGCGCAGCGCATCGCCCAGCCGGCTCCACAGGGTCAGCGAGCGGGCGTGGGCCTGGGCCAGGTCCTGGCCGATATAGGCCGTGCTGCGGCGGTCAAGAAAATGGCTGCTCTCACGGGTGTTGATGTAGACCGCGTCGCCGTCGTCACCCTCGCGCTCCAGCAGGCCCAGGGCCACCAGCGTGTCGGGCAGGTCGGGTATGGCGCGGGCGCTCAGACCCAGGGCCCGGCGCAGCTGGCGCGCCGAGCGCGGGCCCTTGCCCAGCTCGGTGAACAGGCCCAGCTCAATCGCCGCCACCAGGGCCTGGGCCGCACAAAAGCCCAGCTCCAGCTGAAGAATGCGTTCAGGCGACAGCGTGTACATCGTGGCCGGGCCGCGGTTCAAGGCAGGGCCCGCAGCCAGGCCGCGGCCTGGCCTCGCGAGGTCGCGCCCAGCTTGTTGAGGATGTTGGCGACATGGCGCTTGACAGTGTGCGGGCTCAGATCGAACGCACGGGCGATCAGCTTGTTGCTCTCCCCGG
>Ga0187842_1000225_pt1 | contig 30367 bp, 26 predicted proteins | sample SpaLakP09_SKY_41_FD_134514 | JGI IMG/M metagenome (GOLD analysis project Ga0187842, IMG submission 134514) | Oligotrophic lake water microbial communities from Sparkling Lake, Wisconsin, USA - SP09_SKY_41 | ecosystem: Environmental > Aquatic > Freshwater > Lake | place: USA: Sparkling Lake... | reverse complement strand
TCGCGCTCGTCGAAGCCGGCCATGGCGTTGAGCAGCAGGGCGCAGTCTTCGGCCGTCTGGGCCATGGGGCCGCCCTGATCGAGCGAGGAAGCGAAGGCGATCATGCCGAAGCGCGATACGCGGCCATAGGTCGGCTTGATGCCGGTGATGCCGCAGAACGCGGCCGGCTGGCGGATCGAGCCGCCCGTATCGGTGCCGGTGACGGCAGGCGCCAGACGGGCTGCCACCGCAGCGGCCGAGCCGCCCGAGGAGCCGCCCGGTACGGCGTTCTTGTCCCACGGATTTTTCACCGCGCCGAAAGCCGAGTTTTCGTTGGCCGAGCCCATGGCGAATTCGTCGCAATTGAGCTTGCCCAGGGTGACCATGCCGGCCGCGCGGAATTTTTCCACCACGGTGGCGTCGAACGGACTGACATAATTGGCCAGCATTTTCGAGCCGGCGGTGGAGCGCCAGTCGCGCGTGACGAAAATATCCTTGTGCGCGATCGGCACGCCGGTCAGCGGGGTGGCCGTGCCGTTGGCGATGCGGGCATCGGCTTCGGCGGCTTGCGCCAGCGTCAGGGCGCGGTCCACGTGCAGGAAGGCGTTCAGATCGCTCTGTTCGATACGGTCGAGGAACTGGGTCGCCAGTTCGGTGGCGCTGATGGCTTTGCTTTGCAGCAGAGCGGATAACTCTTTAACGGTTTTGGTATGCATGACGATTTCTATCTTTGATCGGGGTACGGAACGGAGCAGAGCGGTGCCGGCGGCACGGCCTTACTCGATCACTTTCGGTACCAGATACAGGCCATCCTGGGTTTTCGGCGCCACGGCCTGATAGTCGTCGCGCCGGTTCGGCTCGCTGGCGACGTCTTCACGCAGGCGCAGGGCGATGTTATTCATGTGTGCTGCCAGCGGGTGGCTGAGCGGAGCGACGCCTTCGGTGTCGACCGCCTGCATCTGCTCGGCCAGCGCGAAAATGCCATTCAGCTGTTCCAGCGCGGTGGCGGATTGCGCCTCGTTCATCTCAAGCTGGGCCAGTTTGGCAATGCGGGTTACGTCGGATAAGGTCAGAGACATGGCAAATGGCGCGGTCTGGCCGCGCAGGTTGTGTTATTTTAATGATAAAAATCCGGACTGATCGCCCGAAAGTGGATAAATTACCGACAAAAGCACGGAACAGCCGCCCAAACAGCGGCTTTCACCGATACACTTTAGGGTGGATATTCGGCAAATCGCAGTCAAATTATAAGGTAGAATGGCGGGTTGATGCGTTGTCGGCGCTGAATCATTGCTGCCGCCGCTACATGACAGGATTTCTTTCTAACGGATTACGCGCACATTAGTGGCGCCACAGGACACACATGTTTGGTTTTTTACGCAGGTATATTTCCACCGATCTGGCCATCGACTTGGGCACGGCCAACACCTTGATTTACGTACGTGGCCAGGGCATCGTCCTGGATGAACCATCGGTCGTTGCGATCCGCCAGGAAGGCGGCCCGAACGGCAAAAAGACGATACAGGCAGTTGGTAAAGAAGCAAAACAGATGCTGGGTAAAGTACCTGGCAACATCGAGGCGATTCGCCCGATGAAAGACGGCGTGATCGCCGACTTCACCGTCACCGAGCAGATGCTCAAGCAGTTCATCCGCATGGTGCACGATTCGAAATTCTTCCGCCCATCGCCACGCATCATCATCTGCGTGCCTTGCGGCTCGACCCAGGTGGAACGCCGCGCGATCCGCGAATCGGCGCTGGGCGCCGGCGCTTCGCAGGTGTACCTGATCGAAGAACCGATGGCGGCAGCAATCGGCGCCGGCCTGCCGGTGTCGGATGCGACCGGCTCGATGGTGGTCGACATCGGTGGCGGTACCACCGAAGTGGGCATCATCTCGCTGGGCGGCATGGTCTACAAAGGCTCGGTACGGGTGGGCGGCGACAAGTTCGACGAAGCCATCGTCAACTACATCCGTCGTAACTATGGCATGCTGATCGGCGAACAGACCGCAGAAGCGATCAAGAAAGCCATAGGCTCGGCTTTCCCTGGCTCCGAAGTCAAGGAAATGGAAGTCAAAGGCCGCAATCTGTCGGAAGGTATCCCGCGCTCGTTCACGATTTCGTCCAACGAAATTCTGGAAGCGCTGACCGACCCGCTCAACAACATCGTTTCGGCCGTGAAGAACGCGCTGGAACAGACCCCGCCGGAACTGGGTGCCGACATCGCCGAAAAAGGCATGATGCTGACCGGTGGTGGCGCACTGCTGCGTGATCTGGATCGCTTGCTGATGGAAGAAACGGGCTTGCCGGTGCTGGTGGCGGAAGATCCGCTGACCTGCGTGGTACGCGGCTCCGGCATGGCGCTGGAGCGGATGGACCAACTGGGCTCGATCTTCTCCTACGAATGATCCGATAAGACGGGGCCGCACAGAGCGGCCCCGGTTTTTGGTGCTGAGTTGTTAGTCTCGTAGGCGCGCGAGCGCCGGATTACTGGAAGTCATGGAATACAGTCCTCCGCCACTTTTCAAGCAAGGCGCTCCGGCCCGGGTGAAGATGATGGTGTTTGCGTGCATCTCGATTGCACTGCTGCTGGCCGACTCGCGGGTGCGTACTTTGCAAACCGTGCGCAAGGTTGCCGGCACCATTCTGTATCCCCTGCAGATGGCGGCCCTGATGCCGCGCGATGCCATCTTCGGCGTCGGTGATTATTTCTCCTCTCTGTCCGCACTGGAAAAGCAGGTGCGCGAGCTGAAACGCCAGCAGATCGCCAGTGCACTGCTGTTGCAGCAGGCGCAGCAGCGCGTGGCGGAAAACAACCAGCTGCGCCGCCTGATCGATGCGCGCGAACACCTGCCGATCAAATCCATGCTGGCGGAAATCCTGTATGACGCGCGCGACGTCAACAGCCGCAAGATCATTCTCGACCGCGGTAGCCAGCAAGGGCTGGTACTGGGCCTGCCGGTGATTGACCATCAGGGCGTGGTAGGGCAGGTGACGCGGGTGTTCCCGTTTACCTCCGAAGTGACGCTGCTGACCGACAAGGAGCAGGCGATTCCTGTCCAGCTGCTGCGCAACGGCTTGCGCAGCGTGGCCTATGGACGTGGCAAGGCCGGCACGCTGGAGCTGCGCTTCACGGCGCCGAATGCCGATATCCAGGTGGGCGACATCGTGGTGACCTCCGGTCTGGACGGCGTGTATCCGGCCGGGCTGGCGGTGGCGCGCGTGTCGCAGGTGGAAAACAGCGCCGCCGGTTCGTTCGGTGGGGTGATTTGTCAACCGCTGGGCGGCATTTCGAATAACACCCAGCTGCTGGTGCTGCTGTCGGTGCCGGATATGCCGCCGCGTCCGCCCGATGAAGAGCAACGCCAGCCGCGCAAACACAATAACAAGATGGCGCCGATCAAGGATCCGGCCAGGGAGGCAGAGGGCGCTGCAGCCGCAGCGGCCGGCACCGCTGGCGCGCCTGCCGCTGCTGCAGGCACGGCTGTTGGCACGGGTACTGCCGGTGCCGCAGTGGCCGCCAATAACAATGGCGCACCGGGCCTGATGCCGGTGATGCCGGCGACCCGTCCGGCACCGGCGCCAACCGGGGTGACGGAAACGGCTACGCCGACCACCTCCACCACTGCGCTGACGGGCGCGCCGCCGGGCGCCAGAGCGCCCGCTGCGCTGGCACCTGCCGCCACGGTGCCTGGTGCCGCCAAGCCAGCCACTGGCACGCCGGCCGCGCCAGCGCACGCCAATACGCCGGCTGGCGCACCTGAGCGCGCCAAAGCCAAGGAGCCAGTACGATGAACCGTCCTTATTACATCCTGCTGCCGGTGAGCCCGCTGTTCATCGCCTTCAGCCTGTTCTGCGCCTTCCTGCTTAACCTGCTGCCGTGGGGGAATTTCATCGGCGTACCGGATTTCGTCGCGCTGGTGCTGGTGTTCTGGGGTATCCACCAGCCGCGCCGGGTCGGCATCGGTACGGCATTCTGCCTCGGCCTGCTGATGGATGTGCATGACTCCACCCTGCTGGGCGAGAACGCGCTGGCCTACACGCTGCTGTCCTATTTCGCCATCATGCTGCACCGGCGCGTGCTGTGGTTCCCGCTGGTGACGCAGGCCATGCATGTGTTCCCGCTGCTGCTGATGGCGCAGTCCGTCCAGCTGCTGGTGCGCTTCATCGTGTCCGGCAAATTCCCCGGCTGGTTCTATTTTGTGGAAAGCGCCGTCTCGGTGGTGCTGTGGCCACTGGCGACCTGGATCCTGCTGGCGCCGCAGCGGCGCGCAGTAGACCGCGACCACACCCGTCCGATCTGACCCTGCCGGCCGCATGACTGAGCTCAAGGACAATCAGCGCGAACTTTCCCAGTTCCGCCTGCGCCTCACGGTGCTGGGCGGACTAGTGTTCATCAGCTTCGGCCTGCTGCTGTCGCGCTTTATCTGGCTGCAGGTCTACAAGCACAGCGACTACGTGGCGCAGGCGGAAGAGAACCGCATCGCCATCGTTCCGATCGAGCCTAACCGCGGCCTGATCCTGGACCGCAACGGCGTGGTACTGGCACGTAACTACTCGGCTTTCACGCTGGAGATCACGCCTTCCAAGCTCAATGCCACGCTCGATGAGACCATCGACGAACTGGCCAAGCTGATCACCATCGAAACCAAGGACCGCAAGCACTTCAAGAAACTGCTGGAAGAATCGCGCGGTTTCGAGAGTGTGCCGCTGCGTAACCGCCTGACTGACGAGGAAGTGGCGCGCTTTACCGCGCAGCGTTTCCGCTTCCCCGGCGTGGAAGTGCAGGCGCGCCTGTTCCGCCAGTATCCGCTGGGCGAAATCGCCTCACACGTGATCGGCTTCATCGGCCGCATCAACCAGTCCGAGGCCAAGCTGATTGCGCAGATGGACGATGCAGCCAATTACAACGGTACCGACCATATCGGCAAGGAAGGGCTGGAAAAAAGCTACGAGAAGCAGCTGCACGGCATTACCGGCTACGAGGAAGTGGAAAAATCGGCCGGTGGCCGTGCCATCCGCACGCTCTCGCGCACCCCTGCTACGCCGGGCAGCAATCTGATCCTGTCGATCGACATCGAGCTGCAGAAGGTAATCGAAGAGGCGTTCGGCGAATGGCGCGGCGCACTGGTGGCGATCGAACCGGCCACGGGCGATATTCTGGCCTATGTCTCGCGCCCCGGCTACGATCCCAACCTGTTCGTCGACGGTATCGACAGCCAGAGCTGGAACGAACTGAATAACTCGCTCGACCGGCCGATGGTGAACCGTCCGCTGTCCGGCACCTATCCGCCCGGCTCCACCTTCAAGCCTTTCATGGCGCTGGCCGCGCTGGAACTGCACAAGCGCACGCCCGGCCAGACCATCTACGATCCCGGTTCGTTCACCCTGGGCGGGCACAAATTCCGCGACGATAAACCGGGCGGCCACGGTACCGTGGACATGTATAAATCCATCGTCGAATCGTGCGACACCTATTACTACCTGCTCGGCAACGAGCTGGGCATAGACGCCATCCACGATTTCATGAAGCCTTTCGGTTTCGGCCAGATTACCGGCATCGATCTGGAACACGAGAAGCAGGGCGTGCTGCCGTCCAAGGAGTGGAAGGCGGCCCGCTTCAAGAAAAATCCCGCAGCGCAGAAATGGGTAGGCGGCGATACCATCTCCATCGCCATCGGCAACGGCTATAACAACTACACGCCGCTGCAGATGGCGCACGCGGTGGCCAATCTGGCCAATAACGGGGTGGTGATGAAGCCCCATCTGGTCAAGATCATCGAAGATAGCGCCACTCGCGCGCGCAAGCTGACGGTGCCCAAGGAAAGCTACCGTATCCCGCTCAAGCAGGAAAATATCGACATCATCAAAAACGCCATGGTGGGCGTGACCCTGAGCGGTACGGCGGCACGCGCCTTTGCCGGTGCCCAGTACACTTCCGGCGGCAAGACCGGTACTGCACAGCTGATCGCCATCAAGAAGAACGAGAAGTACAACGCCAACCTGATCGCCGAACGCCTGCGCGACAATGCGCTCTACACAGCGTTTGCGCCAGCCGATAATCCCCGCATCGCGATTGCGGTGGTGGTGGAAAACGGCGGCTTCGGTGCCGGAATCGCAGCACCCATCGTGCGCAAGGCGCTCGATTACTACCTGCTGGGCAAACGCCCGCATGAAAAAGAAACCACCGCCGTACCGCGCGAGGACGCAGAACTGCGTTCCGTGCAGGACGTGCAAGCCGAGCAAGGCCTGAGCGACGAAAAACGTCCCGGCGCCGAGACTCCCGGCAACAAGGAATAAGGGAAACCATGCATATTAACGAAAGGCGCTCGCTGTGGCGCCGTCTGCGGCCATATTTCACGGTATTCGATGTGCCGCTGGCCATGATCATAGGCGCGCTGCTGTCGGTCGGGCTGATCACGCTGTACTCGGCCGGCATCGGCATACCGGGCAAGGTGGAAGACCAGCTGCGTAACATCTTCCTCGCTTTCATGGTGATGTGGGTGGTGGCGAATATTTCGCCGCAGATGATGATGCGCATTGCCGTGCCGGCTTATTTGGTGGCGGTGGCGCTGCTGGTGGGCGTGGCCCTGTTCGGCACCATCAAGCTGGGCGCGCGGCGCTGGCTGCATGTGGGGGTGGATATCCAGCCTTCCGAATTCATGAAGATCGCCATGCCGCTGATGCTGGCGTGGTTCTTCCAGCAGCGCGCGGGCCAGCTGCAATGGATACACTATGCGATTGCCGCCGTGCTGCTGGCGATCCCGGTGGGCCTGATCGTCAAACAGCCCGATCTGGGGACGGCGCTGCTGGTGGTGGCCAGCGGCTTTGCCGTGATCTTTCTGGCCGGTCTGGCGTGGAAGGCGCTGATCGCGCTGCTGGTGGCCGGTGCCGCCAGCCTGCCCGTGATCTGGTCGGTGCTGCACGACTACCAGCGCGAGCGGGTGATGACGCTGATCGATCCGACCTCGGACCCGCTGGGCAAGGGCTTCCACATCATCCAGTCCACCATCGCAGTGGGCTCGGGCGGCATAACCGGCAAGGGCTGGACCCATGGCACCCAGGCTCACCTTGAATTCATCCCGGAGCGCACCACCGACTTCATCTTCGCCGTGTTCTCGGAAGAATTCGGCCTGACCGGCAATCTGGTGCTGATGGTGCTGTACCTGCTGCTAATCGGCCGCGGGCTGGTCATCGCCGGCAATGCGCCGACTTTCTTCACCCGCCTGCTGGCCGGTGCCATCACCATGATCTACTTTACCTATGCCTTCGTGAACATGGGCATGGTCAGCGGCATTCTGCCGGTGGTGGGCGTGCCGCTGCCGTTCATGAGCTATGGCGGCACGGCGCTGCTGACGCTGGGCCTCGGTGCCGGCATCCTGATGAGCATACAGCGCCACCGCAAGCTGGTGCAGACTTGAGGCGCAGCGGGAGCGGTCTGCCATGGTAGAAATGAAGGACACCGGGCGCGAGCTCGCGCAGTTCCGTGTCCGTATCACGGTGCTGGGCGCGCTGGTGCTGTGCTGTTTCGGTCTGCTGCTATTGCGCCTGCTCTGGCTGCAGGTGGTCAAGCACGAGGAGTTTGCCACCAAGGCGGACGAGAACCGCATTGCGCTGGTACCCATCGTGCCCAGCCGTGGCCTGATATTGGACCGCAATGGCGTGGTATTGGCGCGTAATTATTCCGCCTTCACGCTGGAGCTCACCCCGTCCAAGCTGGCCGCGCCGGTGGACGAGGTGATCGACGAACTGGCCAAGCTGGTGACGGTGGAGCTGAAGGACCGCAAGCGCTTCCGCAAGCTGCTGGAAGAGTCGAAAAATTTCGAAAGCGTCCCGCTGCGCAACCGTCTGTCGGATGAGGAGGTGGCGCGCTTTACCGCCCAGCGTTTCCGCTTCCCCGGTGTGGAGGTGCAGGCTCGTCTGTTCCGCCAGTACCCGCTTGGTGAAACCGCCTCGCACGTGATCGGCTACATCGGCCGCATCAACCGCAGCGAAGCCAAGGCGCTGGAAGAGAGCGACGACGGCGCCAACTACAACGGTTCCGATTACATCGGCAAGGAAGGGCTGGAAAAGAGCTATGAAAAGCAGCTGCACGGCACGACCGGCTACGAAGAAGTAGAGGTGACTTCGCGCGGGCGCGCCATCCGTACGCTGTCGCGCAAAGCTGCCGTGCCGGGCAACAATCTGGTGCTGTCGATCGACATCGAGCTGCAGAAAGTGGTGGAAGAAGCCTTTGGCGAACGGCGCGGTGCGCTGGTGGCGATCGAGCCTGCTACCGGCGATATTCTGGCCTATGTCTCGCGCCCCGGCTACGATCCCAACCTGTTCGTCGACGGCATCGACACGGCCAGCTGGAATGAGCTGAATAATTCGCTCGACCGGCCCATGGTGAACCGTCCTCTGACAGGCACCTATGCCCCCGGTTCCACTTTCAAGCCATTCATGGCGCTGGCTGCGCTGGAGCTGGGCAAGCGCACGCCCGGCCAGACTACGCCCGATCCCGGCTTCTACTATCTGGGTGGCCACAAATTCAACGACGATCTGGTCGGCGGCCACGGCTCGGTGGATATGCGCAAGTCCATCATCGTTTCGTGCAATACCTATTACTATGCGCTGGGCCACGACATGGGCATCGACGCCATCCACGATTTCATGAAGCCGTTCGGCTTCGGCCAGCTGACCGGCATCGATCTGGAAAACGAGAAGACCGGCGTGCTGCCTTCGCAGGCGTGGAAGCGCCAGCGCTTCAAGGGCGCAGCCGGGAAATGGGTGGGCGGCGATACTATTTCGGTCAGTAACGGCTCCGGCTACAACGCCTACACGCCGCTGCAGATCGCCCATGCGGTATCGAATCTGGCCAATGACGGCGTGGTGATGAAGCCCCATCTGGTCAAGATTATCGAGAACGGCGCCACGCGGGCGCGCCGTCTGACGGTGCCCAAAGAGAGCTACCGCATCGCGCTGAAACAGGAAAATATCGATTTCATCAAGAATGCCATGGTGGGCGTGACCAGCGAAGCGGGCGGCACCGGCTTCCGCGCCTTCAGTGGCGCGGCCTACACGGTAGGCGGCAAGACCGGTACGGCACAGGTGATCACGATTAAGTCGGGCGACAAGTACAATGCAGCCAGGCTGGCGGAGCGCCTGCGCGATAATGCATTGTTTACGGCATTTGCGCCGGCCGACAAGCCGCGCATTGCGCTCGCACTGGTGGTGGAAAATGCCGGCAAGGGCGGGCTGGAAGCGGCGCCGATTGCGCGTAAAGCGATAGACTATTATTTGCTGGGCAAGCGTCCGGCCGAAAAAGACAGCACCAAGGTGGCGCGCGAGGATGCCGTCGCCGTGGTACCGGTGGAAGGCGAATTGCTGGAGCAGCAGGCCGCGGAAGTAGAGCAGGAGCGCAAGGCGTCCCTGACGCCCGCAGCGGCACCAGCACCGGCTGCACCGACAAAAAAACCGTAAGGAGACAGGCATGCGTGATTACCGGAGTCGTATCCTGACGTGGCTGGCCGCGCTGGCCCTGCTGGCGCTGGCCGGATGTAGCACTGCGCCTGTGGTCAGCGATACTGCCCGCGTGCCGCGCCCGACGGCAGCGGCGGCGCCCGTGGTGCGTGCGCCGGCGGCAGGCAAGCCTGCCACAGGATTGCCTGAGCTGCCGCCAGCCAATTCCGGCCGTGGCGGCTATTATCAGGATGATGGCCCGGGCGATGCGCCACCGCCGGATCTGGAAAACGTGCCCGATGCCGAAGTGCGCAATGATCCGCTGCTGCCATTTTCCAACCGTCCGTACACGGTGTTCGGCAAAACCTATACGCCGATTACCGATAACCGCCCGTTCAGTCAGATCGGTGTCGGCAGCTGGTACGGCAAGAAGTTTCATGGCCAGCGCACCTCGTCCAGCGAACTGTACGACATGTACAAGATGACGGCTGCTCACCCCATATTGCCGATTCCCTCATATGCCCGTCTGACCAATCTGGTGAGCGGCGCTGTGGTAATCGTGCGCATCAATGACCGCGGCCCTTTCCACGCCAACCGGGCCATCGACGTTTCCTATACCGCCGCGCTGAAACTGGGCCTGCTGGGCAAGGGCAGCCACGAACTGCAGATCGAGCGCATACTGCCGGAAGAAGTGGACCGCATGCTGGCGACGCGCAGCGGGGTTTCCACCACAGTGGCGCCACGGCTGACATCACAGGCAGCGCGCAGCAGTGCCGGCGCCGGCCTGCTGGGGCGCGGCGACGCGGGGCCGCCATTGTTGCTGACTGCCGCCACGACACTGGGCGAGTCGGCACCGGCCAGCACCAGCGACATCGAGGCGCTGATGCGCGATGACCGGGCACCGGCCGAGGGCGAGGCGCAGCCGGCCAAAGCGAACTTCTATCTGCAGCTGGGCGCCTACGCGCGCGCCGAGAATGCCGAAGCCGTGCGCAGCAAGCTCAATGGCAGCGGTCTGGAAGGGCTGGAAGTGGTGAAGAATGGCGTGGTGCACCGCTTGTTCGCGGGGCCGTTCAGCAGCCGTCAGGATGCTTTGCAGGCAGCGCGCGGCTTGCCGACAGCGCTGAACCTGAAGCCTATCGTGATCCAGCGCTAGGCTGCGCCAGCCGGTTCGCAACCAAGCGGGCAATCTGCCAGCCGGCCCGGCCGCTCATGCGCCAAATGGCTGTCGCCAGCGGCTTATTTGCAGCTGCGGCTCTCCGTGCCGGGGAAGCTGCTGCGCAGCTGATCGAGGCGGTTTTTCAGGTCAGGATCGACATCGCGGAACTGGAACGACAGCAGTTTGCTGCCGCTCATGCGGGGCGCTATCTTGGCCGTCCGCACGCCCTGTTTCATCAGCGCGGCCAACTGGTTCTGCGCTGCCGTTTCGGTCTTGAATACGCCGAGCGAAATGGCCCAGCGCAGCGGCGTGTTGTCGCTCATGATGAAGTAGCTATGCACGCCCAGCGCGCGCAGTTCGGCGGCCTTCCTGTCGGCCCCTTCCTTGCTGCCCTGGGGCGGTATGTACACCACGTAGCTGGAAATTTCGCTGCCCGGCAGATTATGGCGCGACTGGCGGTCGCCCAGTTTCAGCGGTGCCAGCACGGTTTCAAAGCGGCGCGCATCGGCCAGCACGAAGCTGGCGATTTCCACGCAGGCCTGTACTTCGGCCGCCGGCTTGGCGGTTGCTGCCGCACCGGCGCTGGCGCTGGCCGTAACGGCGGCACTGGCCGCGGCGGCGCTGGCGTTATTGGCTTTGTCTTCCGGGATGATGACCAGCTTGTCGGCATTGAGCTGGTTGCTGAGCCGCTGCGGCTCGCGTTCGTTGCCGCTGAAATGGCCCAGATAGCCTTTGCCATAGGCGAACAGCCCAGCATTTACCGCTAACAGCGACCAGAAAATAAATTTCAGCACGACGCTTTCCTCGATTGTTACTGCTTATCCGGCGCTGCCGCTGGCAGCGTGCAGGCCGATCAGAACGATGTTGTCCACCGTGCGGTACGGTACGGTGAGCATGGGTGCGATGAACTGGGCCGCGCCGCCCGAGATGATGCATTCAACTGCCTGATGGCGCTGGAACGCATGTTCGATGGCACCGCTCTGCGCAGCCAGACAGCCGCTCAGAATGGCATCGTCCGTGTTGTCGGCAAATCCATCCGGCAGCTTACCGTCTTGCGCGATCTGCGGCAACTGCGCGGTGTTGCGCGCCAGCGAACTGGCCATCAGGCCCAGTCCGGGCAGGATCATGCCGCCGAGGAAGCGGCCATCGGCCGTGACGGCATCGATGGTGGTGGCGGTGCCGCAATTGGCCACGATGACAGCGCGCCCCGGCGCCAGTACATGGCCAGCGATGGCGGCAGCAAAGCGGTCGCAGCCCAGCTGGGCGGGGTTGCGGTAGCCGTTCTGCAGGCCGGCCATTTCGGCCACCGAGGCAAACCAGCTGATGGTCTGTTCGGGCAGCAGCATGGCGGGGAAAGTACGCTGCAACACGTATTCCAATTGCACACGCAGGGCATTGCCGGCCACGTTGGCGATGATGATGCGGTCCACGCCCTGTTCGGCCACGGCGTCGTGCAGATGCAGTTCCAGTTGCGGCAGGTCGGCGTGGCTGACAGCGCCATGGGCAAACCATGCGCCCAGTGCTGCGCCGTTTTCCACCAGCGCCCATTTGACCCGCGTGTTACCTGCGTCTATCAGTAGAATCATATTTGTCCGGTTAGGTTGCGTTGGGCGCTGCAGTGCCGGTGTGGTCCGGGTGCAGGCGCAGCGAGACGTCGCCCGATAGCACTTCGACCCGTCCGGCTGCGGTATCGAGCAGCAGGCGGCCGATGGCATCCACGCCTGCCGCACGGCCCTGCTGAACGATCTGTTCATGATCGAGGACTACCACCGCGCGGCCATGCCATGCATGCAGCGCATTCCAGCGTTCGCAGAAGGGGGCGAAGCCGGTATCGTCGAATTCCGCCAGCACGGCTGCCAGACGGCTGAGCAGCGCGGCCACCAGCTGTTCGCGCGGCATCTGCGCCAGCCACGGCGCTGCGGCGACGCTGCGGCCGATCCGGCTTTCCAGCTGGTCCGGCATCTGCAGGTTGAGCCCCACGCCGATCACGGCCCAGATGGCGCCATCCGTATCGCGCCTGGAAGTCTGGCTTTCCACCAGTATGCCGGCCAGCTTGGCGCCGTCGCGCAGCAGATCGTTGGGCCATCTGATCTGTACCGGCACGCCCAGGCTGCCCAGCGTTTCGGCCAGCGCTACGCCCACCGCCATCGGCAGGCCGGACATGCGGTGCAGCGGACCCTTGAAGCGCCACGCCAGCGAGAACATCAGCGCCGCGCCGGGTTCGGACAGCCAGCTACGGCCGGCCCGGCCCCGTCCCGCCGTCTGCTGGTGGGCGATGCGCAGGGTGGGGCCGGCCAGCGTATCGATGCGGGCCAGCAGGTCGGCATTGGTAGAGCCGGTCTGTTCGACGATTTCGATGGCGACATGGCTGGCACTGCTGGCGCAGGCAGCGCTGATGGCCGCCGCACTGTTCTGGTCCAGCGCAGCGCTTTGCGGCAGGGGCCTCAGTGGCTGCATGGGCTGCATCATGCGCCACCCTTGCGCGGCTTGTGCGGCGCGTTGCCGAAGGCCAGATCGTACAGCCAGTTGGGCAGCAGACGCAGCACCTTGGCGACCACGCCCATCTGCCACGGAATCACGCGGTAGCTGCTGCCCCGTGCAATGGTCTGCACGGCCTGGACGGCGAATTTTTGTACCGGCATCAGGAACGGCATGGGGTAGGGATTAATCTGCGTCATTGGGGTATCGATGTAGCCGGGGCAGATGGTCACCACGCGGATATTGTGCCGCTTGAGTTCCAGCCGCAGCGATTCGCAGTAGCTGATTACGGCTGCCTTGGAGGCGCTATAGGCTTCGGCGCCGGGCAGGCCGCGGATGCCGGCCACGCTGCCGATGCCCACCAGCCGTGCCGGTGTTCCCTGTACCTTCATGGCAGGAATGAACGGCGCAAAAGTGGCCGCCGTGGCCACCACATTGGTGGCGATGACGGCATCGAATACCGGGATATCTTCGGAAAACTCGCTCAGCGTGCCGACTGAAATGCCGGCGTTGGCCACCACGATATCGATGCCGCCTGCGTGGCCAAGAAAATCCTGCGCCGCTGCGGCAATGGCGGCATGGTCGCGCACATCGACCGCATAGGCGCGGTGCCGTTCGGGGTGGGGCAGGGTAGCGATCAGTGCATCGAGTACGGCGCTGCGGCGCGCCAGCAGACCTAGCGTGGCGCCATGCGCCGCATATTCGGCGGCCAGTGCCGCGCCGATGCCGCTGGAAGCGCCGGTGATGAAGACCCGCTGGCCAGCGCTGCCCCGCTTGTTCATGCTTATTTCTTTTCCGCTTTGGCCTTGGCGACCAGGATATCCATTACCTGCAGCGCCTGCGCGTGCAGCTGGGCTTCCGAAGTAGCGCTCTTGCTGCCTTCGTTTGCCATGGTCGGCGAAGTGATGTACTTGCCGTCGATGGCGATCAGCGGCCACGAATCCACCGTGTAGGCATCCATCATCGAGCTGGCGCGGCGCACGCTGCCGCCCACGCCGAAGCCGCGATAGGTGTCGATGAATTTCTGTTTGTCGATGCCCTGTTTGGCGATGAAGTCGAATACCATCTCGTCGCGGTTCATGCGGTTGCGGTTGACGTGCATCTCCTGGAAGATCTTGCTGTGCATGGCGTCGTTCATCAGGCCCATGGCGCTCAGCGTGAAGTACATCTTCTGCTGCGGCAGGTCAGTGCCCTGACGCGAAATGTGCATGCGCTTGAAGACGATGTTGTCGCCCTGTTTTTTTACCCATGCGCTCAGGTCCGGATCGAAGGCGTTGCAGTGCGGGCAGGCGTAATCGAAGAATTCCAGTACTTCCACTTTCTTGCCCGGCTCGACCGGCTGGGCACTGGCCAGCACGCGGTACTCCACACCGTTCTTCGGATCAGCCGGTGCTGCAGCCGCCATGGCCACCACACCCAGCATCAATGCACCTGCCAGCCATTTCATGAAACGCATAGAGCTACTCCCGATACAAGATAGGTTGAAGATAAGTTGAAGATAGACCGAATTGCAGTGGACTGAGGCCGTCTTATTTCTGGTTGCGCACCACGGCCACATCGATACCGTTTTCCGACAGCTTGCTGCGCACCTTGTTCATGGCTTCGACCTGATTGAAGGGCCCCATGCGCACGCGGTGCAGTACGCCGTTGTCGGTAGCGCGGTCCGAAACATTGGCTTCGAAGCCCAGCAGGGCCAGCTTGGCGCGTGCGCTTTCGGCGTCGCCCACTTCGCGGAAGGCGCCGATCTGCAGGTAATAGATGTATTTTTCGTCGCTGCTGTCAGCCGCTACCTTTGCTGCCGCTACCGGTGCCACATTGGCCGCTGCCGGCGTGGCGGCCGGTTTGCTCTTCTCGACTACCGGCGCCTGCGCCGTCGCGGGCGCGGCCGGTGTGGCTGGCGCCGCAGTGCCCTGGATCTTGTCCACTACCGACTGCAGCGGATCGGCTGCCGGTGCTTTCGGCGCGTCCTTGGCAAAGTCCCGCGCCGCTTCCCGCGCCGCATCCTTGTTGCCGTACATAGGCTTGTTCGGATCGGCTGTCTGTCCCGCCGTCGGTTCCGCCGTCTTGCTGCTGCGTCCCTTGTCGGTGAATGGCGTGGCGCCCTTGTTGATGACGAGCGCCACGACCACAGCGATCGACAGGCCGACCACCAGCCCGATCACGATGCCGATGATGGTATTGCCGCGCTGGCGAGCCAGAGTAGGGAGACGGGAACGGAAAGTCATAGTGCGGGACATCCTCGGTAATTACATCTTGCTCGGTGCCGAAACACCGATCAGTGCCAGACCATTGCGCAGCACCTGACGGGTCGCCACCATCAGCGCGATACGGGCCGCTTTCAGGGCTTCGTCGTCCACCAGCACGCGCTCGGCGAAGTAGAAACTGTGCAGATTGGCGGCCAGATCGCGCAGGTAGAAGGCGATCTGGTGCGGACCCAGCTCGGCCTGCGCGCGCGCCAGCGTTTCCGGATAGGCAGCCAGCGTGGCCAGCAGGGCGGTTTCGGTCGGTGCCGTCAGCGGCGACAGGTCGACATTGGCCAGGTCCGCTTCGTTGCCGGTCCACTGTTCCAGCATGCGGCAGATACGGGCGTGGGCGTACTGCACGTAGTACACCGGATTTTCGTCCGAGGTTTTCAGCGCCACGTCGACATCGAACACGAACTCGGTGTCGGCTTTACGCGAAATCAGGAAGAAGCGCACGGCATCGCGGCCTTTTTCGATGTCGCCGCCGCCCGTCCATTCGATCAGATCGCGCACGGTGACGTAGGAACCGGCACGCTTGGAAATCTTGACTTCCTCGCCGCCCTTCATCACGGTGACCATTTTGTGCAGCACGTAGTCAGGGTAGCCTTGCGGTATCCCCACGTTGACCGCCTGCAGGCCGGCGCGCACACGGGCGATGGTGCCGTGGTGGTCGGAACCCTGCACATTGATGGCCTGGGTAAAGCCGCGCTGGAATTTGACGATGTGGTAGGCCACGTCCGGCACGAAGTAGGTGTAGGTGCCGTCCTTCTTGCGCATTACGCGGTTCTTGTCGTCGCCGTAGTCTTCGGTTTTCAGCCACAGCGCGCCTTCTTCTTCGTAGGTCTTGCCGGACTTGTTGAGCATGTCCACCGCAGCATCCACCTTGCCGTCCGAGTACAGCGACGATTCGAGGTAGTAGTTATCGAACTTTACGCCAAAGGCCTGCAGGTCGATATCCTGTTCGTTACGCAGATAGGTGACGGCGAACTGGCGGATCGATTCGATATCTTCCACATTACCGCTGGCGGTGGCGGGCGCGCCGTCGGAGGCGGAAACCGTCTTCTTGAGTTTGAAATCTTCGGCGATATCGGCGATGTAGTCGCCGTTGTAGGCCGATTCCGGCCAGGCAGCATCGCCCGGCTTGAAACCGCGCAGACGGGCTTGCACCGAATTGGCCAGCGTCTGGATCTGCACGCCGGCGTCGTTATAGTAGAACTCGCGGGTGACGTCATAGCCCTGCGACTGGAACAGCGAGGACAGTGCGTCGCCCAGTGCGGCCTGACGGCCGTGGCCTACGTGCAGCGGGCCGGTCGGGTTGGCCGAAACGAATTCGATGATGACTTTTTTACCGGCACCGGCGCTGGCGCTGCCGAAAGCGGCGCCCTGTGCCAGCACGGCTTTGACCACGGCCTGCTTGGCCGCAGCGCTGACGCGCAGGTTGATGAAGCCGGGACCGGCGATATCGGCCGATTCCACCAGACCCTGGGCCGCCGGATTGGCCAGCAGCGCGTCCACCACCTTGGTGGCCAGCTCGCGCGGGTTCATTTTCAGCTGTTTGGCCAGCTGCATGGCGATATTGCAGGCGACGTCGCCATGCGACGGGTCGCGCGGGCGTTCCAGCACGACGTTGGCAACCACGTCGGTGCCGGCCAGCAGAGGGGCCAGAGCGGACTGGAACAGGGCGGAGATATCTTGTTTTTGTTGGGCGAGCATGGGCAAGGGGGCGGTCTAGCCGCGCAATAGGTCGAGTAGGTCTATCCAGAAGCGAAAACGGCCGGTACGCTGGCACCGGCCAAACAGCGGTAATTATACTGGTTTGCCGACGGTGGGTCATTGCGGCGGACGGGGCCTGTAGCCCGGTTGCCGCCGGAATGGCATCGCCACGGCAGAGTCACTACTGTATACTGCGCGATTACTTGGCAATTCGCGCGCCATGGCCGTTTCGGCCCGGCTGGCGCGGCGCTGCCGGCCTACTCTGGAATTAGCATATGAACAAGCGTCCGACGCTCTCTCTGAAAACCCCTGCCAAGGCGCCAGCCAAGGCGCCCGCACGGCCATCCGTCTACGGGGCCGCCCGGGAAACCGGCAAGGCAGCCGCACAGGCTCCGGCTAGGGCAGCAGATCAGACGCCGGCCAAGGCTGCCGTCAGGGCAAGCGCGGCAGTCAAAGCGCCCGCCAGAGCGCCAGCGGGCGAGCTGCGCGCCAGCCATGCGCGCGAGTTCAAAGCGGCCCTGCAGACCAGCTTCCAGACCGGGCTGAAAGGCGATTCGCTGGCCTTCAGCCTGCTGGGCGCGGCCCAGGCAGTGGCGCTGGTGCGTACCGGCACCAATCTACCGCAGGCGCTGGCCCAGCTGTGGGCGCGCAGCGAGACTAGCCCGCAAGCACGCGGCGCCATGCAGGATATTGCCTACCGCTGCATGCGCCAGCTCGGCCAGAGCGAAGCCCTGATCGCCCAGCTGGCACCGAAGGCGCCCGATCCGCTGGTAGCAGCCCTGCTGGCCTGCGCGCTGGCGCTGATGACGGCGCCCGATGCGGTAGCGCCCTACGAAGAATTCACCGTGGTCAACCAGACCGTGACGGCAGCCGAAGCCCACCCCGATACGGCACGCGCCAAAGCCATGGTCAACGCCGTGCTGCGCCGCTTCCAGCGCGAACGCGCGGCCTTGCTGGAAACCGCATTGCTGCAGCCGGTAGCGCAGTGGAATTACCCACAATGGTGGATCGATGCGGCCCGCACGGCCTGGCCGCGCGAGTGGCAGGCTATCCTCAAGGCCGGCAACGGCGCGCCGCCGCTGACGCTGCGCGTCAATGCGCGCAAAACCACGCTGGAACAGTATCTGGCCACCCTGCAGCAAGCGGGCATGGCGGCCAGCGCCATCGGCCCGTATGCCGTGCGGCTGGAAAAGCCGGTCGGCGTGCACCTGATTCCCGGTTTTGCCGAAGGCATAGTGTCGGTGCAGGATGCCGGCGCCCAACTGGCTGCGCCCCTGCTCGATGTGCACGACGGCATGCGTGTGCTCGATGCCTGCGCTGCGCCGGGTGGCAAAACCTGCCACATCCTGGAACTGGCCGATGCCCAAGTGACAGCACTCGATGCCGACCCCAAGCGGCTGGCGCGGGTGGGCGAGAACCTTGAACGGCTGCAGCTCAAGGCCACCCTGCGCAGCGCCGACGCCCAGAGCGCGGCCTGGTGGGATGGCCAGCAGTTCGACCGCATACTGGCCGATGTGCCGTGCACGGCCTCCGGCATCGTGCGGCGCCATCCCGATATCCGTTGGCTACGGCGCAAGGGTGACACGCTCCAACTAGCAACACTTTCCGCCAAAATCCTCGACAATCTTTGGCAGATGCTGGCACCGGGTGGTAAATTGCTATTCGTGACCTGTTCGCTCTGGCCACAGGAATCCGAGGCGCAGGCCGCGGCATTCGCAGTACGGCATCTGGCTGTGCGGCTCGATGCCCCCGGTCAGTTGCTGCCCGGTGGCGTAGCGGGACAGGATCATGATGGCTTGTTCTACGCCCTGTTCCAGAAAAATGCGTAGTTTTAGCTCCCTTTGCCCGCACCAACCAAGTACCGGCCCTGACGTGACACGACGAGTTCTTCGCCTGCTGATCGCCCGATTCCTGCTGATACTGGCGTGCGTCCTGCCGCAGCTGGCGCATGCCGACGGGGTGGAGATCCGCCGTTCCAACATCGAAGCGAGCGAAGAAGGCTACCGCCTGAATGCCCGCTATGGCTTCGAGCTGAGCTCCGATATGGAAGATACCTTGCGTTACGGCGTATCGTTGTATTTCACCACCGAAGTGGAATTCACCCGCCCGCGCTGGTATTGGTTCGATGAAAAGGCGATCGTTGCGCGGCAGACCATTGTGCTCGGCTATAACGTCCTGACCCGCCGATATAGCGTCAATGTTAACGGTAGCCTGAAGCAAAACTTTTTCTCCTCGCTGGATGAAGCACTGCTGTCGATTCGCAATCCCAACCGCTGGGTGGTGGCGCCCCGTTCGGCCCTGAAAGTGGGAGAGAACTACAACGTCAAGCTGAGCATGGGCCTGGACACCAACTACATCTCCAAGCCACTCAAGGTCAGTGCGCTGAATAACAGCGAATGGCGTTTGACCTCGGACAAGAAAATCTTCCAGTACAAGGCGGAGTAAGTGAATACAGCGTTGCGGTATTTATCCGTCGTTGGCGGCGTGGTCGTCAGCATACTGCTGTTCCTGCTGGCTTCCGCTTCCGATAACTCCGGATTTTTCGACCGCTACTATGGCTGGCTGCTGGGCCTGAATGCCGCCGTGGCCTGCGCCTTGCTGCTGCTGGTGGCCGTCTCGCTGTTCCGCCTCTACGTACGCTACCGCACGGGGGCCTTCGGTTCGCGCCTGATGACCCGGCTGGTGCTGCTGTTCGCCGCCATCGGTGTGCTGCCGGGACTGGTGATCTTCTTCGTATCCATCCAGTTCGTCTCGCACTCCATCGATTCGTGGTTCAACGTACCGGTGGAGGAGGCGCTACAGTCCGGCATTAATCTGGGCCGCGCCGGGCTCGATACTGCCCTGGGCGAGCTACAGACCACGGCGCGCCGCACGGCCGACCAGCTGTCGGAACAGCCTTTCGGCACTGAACGGGCCACGCTGGCCTATCTGGTGAAGCAGCAGTACGGCATGCAGAACGCCATCATCGTCGACGCCGAAGGGGGGCTGATCATCAGCGCCCGCGCCAGCCGGGGCGGCAACCTGAGTGCCGATCTGCCCACCAGCGAAATGATGGCCAAGGCCAAAAGCGACGGCCTGTATGGTGCGCCCGAGGGCGGCAACGAGTTGCGCAGCAATCTGATCAACCCACCCGGTGGCGCGCGCGATGTAGTGCACCAGCTGCGCCTGCGCGTGGTGCTGCCCATCCCGGAACGGCCGCAGCCGAACGGCGTGCATCTGGCGCCGCGCTATCTGCAGCTGATCCAGCTGGCACCGGAACAGCTGGCGGCCGACGGCGAAACTATCCGCAGCGCCTATTCCGACTACAAGGAACGCTTTGTGGCCCGCGTAGGGCTGCGCAAAATGTACATCGTCACCCTGACGCTGACCCTGCTGCTGGCCGTATTCGGCGCCATTGCCAGCGCCTTCCTGATCGCCACCGATCTGGCCCAGCCTTTGCTGCTGCTGGCCGAGGGTACGCGCGCCGTGGCCGAGGGCGACCTGTCGCCGCGCCCCATCATGACCACCTCCGACGAACTCGGTACGCTGACCCAGTCGTTCAATATCATGACGCGCCAGCTGTTCGATGCCCGCACGGCGGTGGAACTCAACCGCGCAGCGCTGCAGAACGCCAAGGCCCACCTGGAATCCGTGCTGGCCAATATGTCGGCCGGGGTGATGGTGCTCGATCCGGAATTCCATCTGGTCAGCTGCAACGACTCGGTGGAGCGGATTCTGCAGCAGCCCGGCACGGCCCTGCTGGGCCAGAAGCTGGACCAGATCGACGGCCTGCAGGAATTCGGCGGCGCCATCGTGGCGGCGTTTGCCGCCCAGAGCGCCCAGTCGGCTTCGGACCGCACGCTGCAGCGGCTGCACTGGCAGCGCCAGATCGAAGTGCCGCGCCGCTCGGCCAGCCTGGACGACAATGACCAGACCCTGCTGGCGCGCGGCTCGCGCCTGCCCATCGAAGGGGGCGAAAGCGGCTATCTGGTGGTGTTCGACGATATTTCCGACGTGATTTCGGCGCAGCGCTCGATCGCCTGGGGCGAAGTGGCGCGCCGGCTGGCGCACGAGATCAAGAATCCGCTCACGCCCATCCAGCTCTCGGCCGAGCGCATGCAGATGAAACTCGATGGCAAACTGGCACCGGCCGACAACGAGCTGCTCAACAAGGGCACGGCCACCATCGTCAATCAGGTGGCGGCCATGAAGCGCATGGTGGACGATTTCCGCGACTACGCCAAAACCCCGCCGGCCCAGCTGGAACCGCTGGACCTGAACGCCCTGATCGAAGAGATCCTGAACCTGTATCTGGCCGGCGAGGGCGACGATATCATCCACCCGCAACTGGCGCCTGGCCTGCCACTGGTGATGGGCGACGCCACGCAACTACGTCAAGTGATCCATAATCTGCTGCAGAATTCGCAGGATGCCATGGCCGAGCGTCCCGAGGGCGCGCCGCCGGCGCACATTGACGTGATCAGCGAAGCCATCCATTATCAGGGCGCGGATGGCAGCACGCGGACGGCAGTACGGCTGGCAATCAGCGATAATGGCCCCGGATTTGCGCCCAAAATCCTGGCGCGGGCCTTCGAGCCCTACGTCACCTCCAAGGCCAAAGGCACCGGTCTGGGGCTGCCGATGGTGAAAAAGATTATCGAAGAACATGGTGGACGGATCGATATTCAGAACCATGTCGATAGAAGTGGTGCGTCGGTAGTGATTTTGCTGTTAAAGTTAGCGCCGACGACGCACAATACCGAAGTAAGCACCTGAGTTAGTACCTGAGTTTTAGTACCTGAGTTGCACGGATTAGAAAAATCATTGCCGGCTATAAGCTGGCGAAATGAGGAAGGCAAGGGAAGATGGCAAATATTCTGGTAGTGGACGATGAAATGGGTATCCGCGAGTTGCTCTCGGAGATACTGAGCGACGAAGGACATGCAATAACACTGGCCGAAAACGCCCAGCAGGCACGTGAAGCGCGGGCCGCCGGTGCGCCCGATCTGGTGCTGCTCGATATCTGGATGCCGGATACGGACGGCGTCACGCTGCTCAAGGAATGGCAGCGCGACGGCTTGCTGACTATGCCGGTGATCATGATGTCGGGCCATGCCACCATCGATACGGCGGTGGAAGCGACGCGCATCGGTGCGCTGAACTTCCTTGAGAAGCCAATTGCCTTGCAGAAACTTCTGAAGGCGGTACAGCAAGGGCTGACCCGCGCACAGGAAACCGTACGGGCGCCGGCGCTGGCAGCCCGCCCGGTGGTGTCCAGCCCGGTGGAAGAGAGCAGCGCCAGCAGCTTTGGCCAGGCCAGTCCGGCGGCGGCGATAGCCGTGCGCGGCGGCGCCACCATCGCCGGTGCCGACAACCACATGTTCAACCTGTCGTTCGATCTGCCGCTGCGCGAAGCCCGCGATGCCTTCGAACGCATGTACTTCGAGCACCATCTGGGCCGCGAAGGGGGCAGCATGACCCGTGTGGCCGAGAAAACCGGACTGGAACGTACCCACCTGTACCGCAAGCTCAAGCAACTGGGAGTGGAGCCGGGCAAACTCGCCAAGAAAGGCGTGTAAGCCGGTGTCCGGCGCTGCGGCACGAGCGCCGGTAGCCACCTGGCTGGCCACCGGCGCGCAGCGCGAAGCGGCGATTGCCGCCCGTCTCGCTGCTGTCAGTCCGGCGGCCAGTGCAGTTTCTTCTGTTGTCATCCTCGAAGGCATGCCCACCGGGCTATCGCCGCTGGCCGATCTGGCCGATACCTCTTCCAAGCTCCAAGTGTTGCGTATTGCTCCCGGTTGCCTGCATTGCAGCGGCAATCTGGTTTTGCGAGTAACATTGAACCGTGTTCTGCGCCATCCGCCCGCGCAGCTGTTTATCGGGCTGGCCAGTGCCGAGCACCTTGATCTGTTCCGTGACTTTTTACAGGCGGCCCCGTACGCCGCCTTGCTGGACCTGCAAGCTGATCTGTCAGCCTGAACTTCGCTGCCGGACAGCAGGACTTGTAATTGGGCGTCTCCAGCCCCACTTCGGAGGGGAAGGCGCAACCGACCAGTGTTACGTCCCTAGTGAAAGGAAGCAGCATGAACCTCATCTACAACAGCGAACAGTTCAGCGTCCTCGAGTTTGGTGTCGACCGCAGCCATGAAGCCTTGCGTTTTGGCGGCTATGAAATTGTCGATAAAGGGGGCAAGCGCGAAATTTTCATCAACGGCATACTGGCACAGAATTTCCGCCGCGACGTCAGCGAGCTGATCGCGAGCGAACCGACGATGGCCGAGATCGACGAATTCCTCGGCAGCTACAATGAGGCCATGAGCTATCCCGCCACCCTGCACTGAAGGCTGCTGCGCAGTGTCTGGCCGGTGCCGGCGTGACAACACGCCCGCACCGGTTTTTGCTTGGTGCCGTAGTAAATTCGCTGCTGGGCTGGTACGGCCAGTGGTTATAATCGGGGGATGTGCCAATTACTCGCAATGAACTGCAATGTGCCGACCGACATTGTGTTCAGCTTCACCGGCTTTGCCATGCGTGGCGGCCAGACCGATACCCACCATGACGGCTGGGGCATCGCCTTTTTCGAGGGCGCCGGCGTGCGTCATTTCGTCGACCATCAGGCCGCCGTGAGCTCGCCTATCGCCGAACTGATCAAACGCTATCCCATCAAATCCAAGAATGTGATCGCGCACATCCGCAAGGCCACCCAGGGGCAGGTTGCGCTGGAGAACTGCCATCCCTTCGTACGCGAGCTGTGGGGCCAGTACTGGGTATTTGCCCACAATGGCGACTTGAAAGCGTTCGCGCCTGTACTCGATGGGCCGTATCGTCCGGTCGGCACCACCGATAGCGAACTGGCGTTCTGCTACATCATGCAGCAATTGCGCAGCCGTTTCGGTACCGCGCGCCCTGACCGTGCGGCACTGCGCGCCGCGCTGGCCGTGCTGACGCAGGAAATTGCCGCCTATGGCACTTTCAATATGCTGCTGTCCTCAGGCGCGGAACTGTTTGCCCATTGTTCCACCAATCTCGTGTATCTGGTACGACAGTTTCCGTTTGACACGGCGCAATTGTCGGATGAAGATGTACAGGTGGACTTCTCGCAGGTGACGACCCCCAACGACCGGGTCGCCATCATCGTGACGCAACCGCTGACGACCAATGAACAGTGGACGGCATTCAAGCCGGGTGAGTTGAAAGTGTTCGTGGACGGTATGCCAGAAACGCAACTGTGATGTAAATTGTTTAAGACAAAGTTGCGTTTCAATGTCAAAATAACAGCATGGCGCAGTGTCGCCGCTTTTTGTATTGGCAAACGCAATGATCGAACTATCTCCCCGCGGCCCCGACGCCGATAACTTACGCGTACGCGAGTTCTATCTGGGGCGTCAGCCTATACTCGACCGTAATCAGTCACTGTTTGCCTACGAATTGCTGTTCCGTAATGCGCCCGTGGGACCGGCCCGCATCAGCGACGAATTGAGCGCCACTGCCGCAGTGATCGCCCATGCTTCGCAGCTGGGCATGGAGCGTACGGTGGGCGATGCAATGGGCTTTGTCAACGTCGATGCCGAAGTCATCATGACGGATATCTTTTCCTTCCTGCCGCGTGAACGGCTGGTGCTGGAGGTAAGCGAACAGACGCCGCCCACGCCAGCGCTGATCAGCCGCATGGCTGAACTGCATGCACAGGGTTTCCGTTTTGCCCTCGACGATGTGGCAGGCACGGCGCCCGGCCTGCACCGTCTGCTGCCGCTGGTCGATTATGTGAAGCTTGATGTGCAGAAGGTGGACCTGTCCAGCCTGATGAAGCTGGCGCCGCGCTTCCGCGAAAGCCGCAAGACCCTGATCGCCGAGAAGGTTGAAAGCCGCGAAGAATTCAAGAACTGTCTGGATTTGGGCTTCGATTATTTCCAGGGCTATTACTTTGCCAAGCCTGTCATCATGAGCGGCAAGAAGCTGTCGCCGTCGCAGCTGGCCGTGATGGAGCTGATGACGCTGGTGACCTCGGATGCCGACAATCTGGAAATCGAACGGGCCATCAAGCGCGATGTGTCGCTGGCGCTTAACTTGCTGCGGCTGGTGAATACGCCTGCCGTAGGCCTGCGCCACCGTGTCGATTCGCTCAGCCAGGCCGTGATGATACTGGGCCGGCGCCAGCTGCAGCGCTGGCTGCAAATCATGCTGTATGCCGAGCCCAGCAAGCGGGGCCATAGCATGACCCCGCTGCTGATGCTGGCCACCACCCGTGGCCGCCTGCTGGAACTGCTGGCCGGCAAATTGCGTCCGGCCCATCGCCAGTCTGCCGAAATTGCGTTTACAGTCGGCATCATGTCGCTGATGGATACCCTGTTCGGCCTGCCCATGGGCGATATTCTGGCGCAGATCCCTGTCAGCGCCGAAGTCACCGGCGCGCTGCTGGAGCGCGAAGGCTTCTTCGGCGACTTGCTCAGGCTGGCCGAATGCATAGAACGTCTGGGCGATATGGACCACCAGATTCTGCCTACGCTGCGCGATCTGGCCGTTTCCACCGACGATCTGCTGGAGCTGGAGATGGCGGCCTTCGAATGGAGCGATAACGTGGTGCGCTACGCACTCTAAGGTCCGCTGCCTTCAGCAGCCTCAGGTGGCGTGCCCCGCACCGGGCCAGTGCTTGTGCAGCTCCGGATCGGTGCGCATTTCCCATAGGGCCAGTACCACTACCGCAATGCCGACGACGAGCGAATTCCACATCAGCTCGCGGTTGTCGGCAATTTTCATCAGCCAGGGCGACAGGGCCACCCACAAACCTACCAGCAGATTGAGCAGCACTGCCCAGAAATAGGTTTTATACAGGTCGAATGCGGCCAGGATGGCCATCACTGCGCCGGAGATCATGGCCGTCCCTGCCTGTATCGAAGGGATGGGATAGGAAAAGACCCACGGTGAAACAAAGAACCACAAACCCAGCAGCAATATCAGTTGACCCTGCCAGCGTTTGAGGGATGGATGGTTTTCCGGATGAGTTGCCATATATACCTCCTTGATTGAGCCGCCGGATGGCGACATTCCCGTTTAGGCTCGCTGTTGCGCAAAAAGTTCATATTTTTATATTTCCTCTTGGCTAACTTGCCTAATAAGCATGACATCGCTATGCTGGCCGCTTATCGAAATTACAATCGACAGGATGGCTTATGGCAGCGGTTCTACTTAGCGTCAATCAGCTCAGCAAGTCCTACGGTGCCCGCAAGGCCGTGGACGGAGTGAGCTTTCAGGTACAGCAGGGCCAGACCCTGGGGCTGATCGGCCCCAACGGCGCAGGCAAGTCCACCACGGTGGGCATGATCTGCGGCCTGCTGCGTAGCGATAGCGGCAGCATCCTGCTCAATGGTGAGCCGGTTACCCAGGGCAATAGCGCAGCCAAGCGCCAGATCGGCTATGTGCCGCAGGATCTGGCCCTGTACGACGACTTGTCCTCGCTGGAAAATCTGAAGCTGTTCGGCGCGCTGTACGGCATGAAGGGCGCGGCGCTCAATCAGCGCTGCGAACAGGTGCTGGCGCTGGTCAACCTGAGCGACCGGGCCGGCGACAATCCGTCCACCTTCTCGGGCGGCATGAAGCGCCGGCTGAATATTGCAGCAGCCTTGCTGCACCAGCCGCAGCTGCTGATCCTCGATGAACCGACGGTAGGCGTCGATCCGCACAGCCGCAACGCCATCTTCGATACGCTGGAAGCGCTGCAGGCACAGGGCTGCGCGCTGATCTACACCAGCCACTACATGGAAGAAGTGGAACGGCTGGCCGACCATCTGGTCATCATCGATCACGGCAAGGTGCTGGCCGACGAAACCCCGGCAGCGCTGTACCAGCGCCTGCCCGCACAGGCCGCGCTGCAGGTGGAGCTGGCCCATCCGGCCGGTGCCGAGCTGGTGGCCGCCTTGTCTGCTCAGGACGGCGTCAGCAGCGTGCAGGCCAGCGGCCAGCAGCTCGATATCGGGCTGGCGGATGCGGGCCGGGCGGCCGCCGTGCTGGGCTGGCTGGCCGGGCAGGGCGTGGCGCTGCTGCATTTCGCCACTGCCAAGACTTCGCTGGAAAACATTTTCCTCAACCTCACTGGCCGTTCGCTGCGCGACTGATCACCATGACTGCTCTGATAGCTTTGATCCGCAAGGACCTGAAACTGTATCTGCGCGATAAGCGCGCCCTGATGATGCATCTGCTGATGCCGGTGGTACTGGCGGCCTTCTTCGGCTCGCTGTTCGGCGGCGGGCCGGAGGCCAATACCAGCAAGGTGGAAGTGGGCCTGGTGCTGCTCGACCAGTCGGAAGTGGGCAAGCAGATTGCCGCCGGCCTGCAGGCCGACAGCGCGCTGAAAGTCAGCCTGCTCGACCAGGCGGCGGCCCAGGCGCAGGTGCGCAAAGGCAAACTGCCGGTGGCTGTGGTGATACCGGCAGGCTTTGGACAGAGCGCTGCCGATGCCCTGTTCAGCGGCATCGACAAGCCCAGCCTGACGGTGTATTACGACCCTTCGCAATCGACCATGCTGGCCATGGTTAAAGGCCTGCTGACCCAGCAGGTGATGCAGGCCAGCAGTGCCGCCGCCTTCAATTTCAAGGATAGCAGCATCACCAGCAAGCAGCTGCAGCGGGTGGCCGATAGCGACCTCGCGGCAACGGACAAGGCGCAGCTGACCGACTTCCTCGGCAGCCTGAAAAAATATCAGGACCAGCGTGCTGCCACTGCGCAGAAGGATCTGGCCGAAGGTAAAACTTCGAGCGCAGCAGCGGACCAGAAGCCGACCGGCATGAGCGTGCCATTCAGCACCAGGGACGAGGCGCTGAGCAGCGGCCCGCGCTACAACGGCTATGCCCACTCGTTTGCCGGCATGGGCGTGCAGTTCATCCTGTTCATGGGCATAGACATGGGCATCAGCATCCTGCTGGCGCGCCGCTCCGGCATCTGGAACCGCCTGATGGCGGCACCCGTGACGCTGACCACGGTGCTGCTGGGACGCGGTCTGTCGGGCGCGCTGATTGCAATGGGCTTGATGTGCGCGCTGTTCACCTGCGCCATGCTGATCTTCAAAGTCACCATCAGCACGCTGGCCGGCTTCCTGATACTGGCCTTGAGCTTTGCCCTGATGACGGCGGCCTTTGGCCTGCTGATCGCGGCATTCGGCAAGACGCCGGAAGCGGCGCGCGGCATCGCTGTATTTGCCACCATGATTATGGTCATGCTGGGCGGCGCATGGGTACCGTCGTTTATCTTCCCCGAGTGGATGCAGCAGCTCACGCTGGCCATTCCGACTCGCTGGGCGGTGGACGGTTTTGATGCCGTAACTTGGCGCGGACTGGGTTTCGATGCGGCGCTGGCGCCAGTGGCCGTGCTGTTGGGCTTTGCGCTGGTGTTTGCTGTGCTGGCGATCTGGAAATTCCGTAGCGAAGCACAGCAATAGTCTATGCCCCGGGTGGGGCCTGACAGGATGAAGAGCGGAGGTATCGGGTTAAAGTTTCTCTGAACCAACCCGATACACTAAGTAACATTCTGTTACGTGAGTAAATAATGACTTTACCCATCCGGACGCTGATTGCCTATTGCGTGAATCAGGTCATCCGCCAGTACTACCCCCGCCAGTACAGTTCGCTCTGCCATGTGTATGCCATCGTCGGTTCCAACCTGATCAGCATTGTGCTGGACCGGGTGTATCGTCCGGTGGCCGGGCTGGCGGCCGTCGATTGCGGCGGCGGCCAGCTGATGACCATGCTCGATAACGCTGCCTTCGCCAATCCGGCTGGCGGCTCCTATCATTGCTGGATCGAATCGGCTGATGATCTGGTGAGCGAGCGTGAAGTGGTCGATCTGACTTTCCGCCACAACCATAGCTATGCCGAGCAGAACGGTTTCCGCTGGCAGCGCGCGGCACCGCCCGATTTCCTGTGGGGTAAGCAGAGCAGCATCGTGGTGCCGGCAACCCTGGAAGAATTGCCGAACGCTTTCCCGGACGGCATGGTGTGGCTGCAGGAGACGGATGAAGGCTGGCAGTGGATGATGCGCCAGTTGCAGCAACACCAGAGTGCTTTTGTCACGCTGACCGCCGAAGCGCTGAAATTATTCCAGGCCCATATGGCACCTGCCTCGGCGCTGCTGGCGCGGCCAGCAGCCACCGAGACGCCCGCCACGCTGCTGATGGCCGCCGTCTAGGCGGCACTGCGCGCAACCGGGCCGATTAGGACAGGTTGGGCGCCAGCCAGCTTTCCAGCAGGGCTTTGTCGACCTGACGGCGGGCCGCCATATCATCGAGCTGGTCCTGGCCGATTTTGCCGACCACGAAATACTTCGATTCCGGATGGGCGAAGTAGAAGCCGGAGACGGCCGCGCCCGGATGCATGGCGAACGATTCCGTCAGCGTGATGCCCACATTTTCCGCCTGCAGGGTGTTGAACATATCGCGCTTGACGGTGTGCTCGGGGCAGGCCGGATAGCCCGGTGCCGGACGGATGCCGCGATACTGCTCGGCGATCAGCGCATCGTTGTCCAGCGCTTCGGCGGCGGCATAGCCCCACAGGTCGGTACGTACGCGCTGGTGCAGGTATTCGGCAAACGCTTCGGCCAGACGGTCGGCCAGCGATTTCAGCATGATCGACGAATAGTCGTCGTGCGCCGCTTCGAAACGCTGCTCGTATTTTTCGATGCCCAGACCGGCCGTGACGGCGAACATGCCGATGTAGTCTTTCACGCCCGATTCCTTGCTGGCGATGAAGTCGGCCAGACACTGGTTAGGCCGCGCCACGCCATCGATCACCGGCTTGACGCCCTGCTGGCGCAGGCCGTAGTAGGTGAAGTCGACGCTGCTGCGGCTGTCGTCGGTGTAGATTTCGATATCGTCATCGTTGACGCTATTGGCCGGCAGCAGGGCGATTACGCCGTTGGCGGTGAGCCAGCGGCCATCGATCAGTTTCTTCAGCAGGGCCTGGCCTTCGGCATACACCTTGGTGGCCGCTTCGCCCACCACTTCATCGGTAAGGATGGCGGGGAAAGGACCGGCCAGATCCCAGGTCTGGAAGAACGGCCCCCAGTCGATGTACTGGGCGATGGTGGCCAGATCGACATTCTTGAATTCGCGCCGGCCGATGAACTTCGGCTTGACGGGCGCCCGCGCGCCGTCGAACGACAGCACCATCTTGTTGGCGCGTGCCTGCTCCAGCGTCAGCATGGGCAGGGCTTTCTTGCCCGCATGCTGAACGCGAATGCGTTCGTAGTCCTCGGCGATTTCGGCTATGTACTGCTGGCGGCTTTCCGGCGTCAGCAGCGACTGCGCCACCGACACGGAACGCGAAGCGTCCGGCACATATACAACCGGGCCTTCGTAGTTGTGGGCGATCTTTACGGCCGTGTGGGCGCGG